>Ga0137394_10000852_pt1 | contig 21443 bp, 28 predicted proteins | sample czobulk116metaG_FD_108278 | JGI IMG/M metagenome (GOLD analysis project Ga0137394, IMG submission 108278) | Vadose zone soil microbial communities from Angelo Coast Range Reserve, California, USA - czobulk1.16 metaG | ecosystem: Environmental > Terrestrial > Soil > Vadose zone | place: USA...
ATCCACGGAGGGATTTGTTCATGAATTTTGCGAGAATTCCTCTCCAGGTTGATCATAGTAAGTGATGCAAGTTTCACTGCAGAGCCGCGTCTGGACGAGTGACCCCCAGACGTCCAGCATCGTGACAGCCGCCATCGCTCTCATTCTGGGGAACACGCAATCGGATCTTGTCGAGGCGCTGGCGTCCTAGTTGCTGTGCCGAATGCACATGCTGCGTAGATTGTTAGGACAGCTGACAAGCACGAATGGCTACCTCTCTGCCTTCAAGCTTACTTCACCCGATGCCACAGGTGACAAGCCCACAGCGCGACTGAGACAGCTATCGCAGTTCCTTAGGTGAGACTAGGTGGCTGAAAGAGGAATCACCGCAACTATGTGTATTAAAGCTCATCCAAGATTCCCAACATAGGTGTATAGCATCTACCGGGGATACATCTCGAATTATCACTGCGGTGCTCGGCTAAACCTACTGAAACAAGGAATCGCTTCCCAGTATTCTTTGCAACAAACCCGTTTTAGGGTGGCATGATTAATGTTGCTTTGATGAATAATCGCCGGCTAGCTGTTCCAAGGTAAGTTTCGTATGTGTTATTGTAAGAGATAAGTGATTATAGCCGGGGAGTAGCAGCAAAACGTTCAAATTTCGGTGAAGAATATTTCAGATAAAGCAAAGCGATCCTCGTTGACATACTGCCGGTTTCAGAAATCATTTCTCTTCGGCTAGCCGCCACATGTAGTATACACCTGCAACCCCGTTAATGCCTGAACTTGGAATGGTCCATAAAATCAACTAGTCATTCCGGCTTACCGATGCTGCGGTATGGTCTCCACGGTTCAGTCAAAGCCTCCATCTCTGATGGGGTCAAAATCACCCCCCTGTATTGAATTTCGGGCCCATAAGCAAACGCGGACCTGGTTCAGAACATCTAAATTCGCACGCACTTGGTCTTTTTCTTCCCCCCCAACCGGTTTCTGAGAGAAGCGACCGTCAGACCCGCGGGGAGGGGCGGAGGCGGGACGTCTGGCGAGCGTGAGAGAACTTGAGTTACTGATGGCGTGAGCGGCGGTGGCATCGACGGTAGACCGAGGGCACCAGGTGTGGTGAGAGCAGCCGCGGGATTCTTGTCGCGGCGCAGAGGTGTCCCCAGTATATCTGCCTTGTGGGAAACGGCAGGAAGGATAGACGACGCGTCCTCACCGGCCTCGCGCTCCAAACGCCGACTAGCCGAAGCGTCAGGGAGGCCCCCGTTCAAGCTAGGAAGCTCGTCGGCTTCTGCTTCGACTTCCTTGTCCGAGTCTATTTCCGTGGAGGCAGAGATTCCCTTGGACTTTTTGCCGGACTTGGGCTTGGGTTTGTCTTTGGCCTTGCGTGGATCAGCGCTGGGATCCGGAAGTTTCTCAGGTGATATCTCGATCCGGTACTCTGGTTGGTGGAGTGAGAGTACCCAACGAAGGAGACCTCGTTGTACGCCGAGATCGCCTGCGAAATCACAAATTGACTACACTACTTCGAAGACGTTGCCATCTACATACCAGCAGGCAGTATGTCGGGGCGCCGCAGAGAGAACATGGCGAACATCTCAACTGTGATAGTTCAGCGCCACCTCGAGAGGACAGAAGGACGGAACGTCGGCTTACCGGTCCACTGGAGGGATGAAGTCGATCTTATAAATGATGTGAATAAAACAGATGAGTGCCCGGCTTACTTTGCCGATTCCGTAGACTGCGGTCAAGAGCTCGAACAACTCCTCGTCGTTCGCAGAGAGCAGGTTTTGATTGGTGAGTCGGCCATCGGCAAACCTCGTTGCAAGATCTCGAACTGCGAATCGACATCATGGGTGAGCGGCAACATGAAAGACATACGCCAGCGAAGAACAGGCACCATATTCGGCTTTGCGTCCGCTCAGACCTACCGCCTTTAACGTCGCAAGGTCCGTGGTAGCAACTTGATATGCTGTAGGAAATGTGTCTTGTCGTGTGTTTGTCGAGCTATGAAATGTGTCCGTGTGTTTCCCGTTGTTCACAAACTCAGAGAGGGTGGCAAATAAGATGTACTGACTCAAGATCGTCTGGCTTTTCTGGGAGCTCTGGGAAGTAAAGCCTCAAAAACTTATGCTGAATGGCACGAGCGGCCAACCAAGAGATTTGCTGGCCACTTCAAGGCAAGTGTCTCAGAGGGGATAATCACAGCCGGAGCAATGCTCATTGTTGCTCACATTATGGAAGTGCACAGCGTTCTGCATCGAAAAAAAAACTCACATGGTCAAAAGTCTAGCCCCATGCAGTGCGGTGTGGATGACCCCGGAAAAAGATAAAGAAACCGAACTGACCGGAATGGGTGGACGCCCTCAAGCCTTTCGAAAGGTTTGCAGGGCAGACGGGCGAACACGTCTCCGAATCTGCGATCTGCTTTGACGAGGTGGTTCTTCGCGTCTTCCAAAGAGAAGGTCAGTTTCGCGGGCAACGGGGCCAGGTCTTCTCCGGACGGCTTGACGAGCGGACGAGGCACCGCACTGGCGCCTTCGGGTTTACTTCTGCTCTTTTTGCTTCTGCTGGACGATTTGATACTTTTGATACGTTTTTTGATCACTGCCGGATCCGACTCTGTTACGCCTTCTGCTTCTTCTTCTTCGAGTTGACGCCTGTTGGGAGCGCGCTTGAGGTTGACGAGCGGGGGTGTCATTGCGGCGCGAGTGCGGGTGATGGAGCGAGTTACTGGCATTGTTTTGGTGGAGGACGGCCACACACTCAGGGAAAGTAAGTGTCTGAACACTTTGGGTCTTGTTAGTGAGCACTAATGTGCGATGGCAACGACGGCGTTCACGGAAGCGCCGTCATGACTCAGAGCTGTGGTGGACCCACACTAACCCGCCTCGGCGAATACCGGCAGCGCCTGATTGTGATTCTGTTGCTGCGATCTAACTGCGATGGATATCAGGTCGTCAGTCAGTGGGGTTATAAAAAAGGCATTTGCTCTTGAGTTCCAATCCTGTATCCCGGCCCTTCTCCCCCGAATTACCTCAACAAGTCATCTCATAATTATTCATGACTCAGAGTGCGTGTCACCATTGGAGGTGCAAAGCATCACCTACGTGAAAGCTTATCCTATGCGAAGGATTTATCGTTGTCTTCAAGAAGACCGCTTCTCAAGATGCGATCGACAAGCAAGCAGACGAAGTGAACGCGAATGGCGGGTCGGTCAAGACTAAGTATAACTCCATCATCATGAGGGTGTGTACTGCCAGTCCCTGGCATTCCTACGCGGCGTGTCTGATCATATGTGACCAGGGCTTCGCGGCCGAGATCCCGGAAGCCTACCTCATGGCTCTGCAGACCAACGTTCAACAATCCGACAGCGACATAGCTTACATCGGTAAGGCTGATGCGATTCGATAGATCGTTCCTAACAGATGATGGTGGTTTCAGAACCGGATCAAGAGGTTACGGTGCAGCGGGTATGAGAGGCTGAACACTATTGCCGGTGGAGAGATATTAAATAGCTGTATGCCGAGATATCTATGAAGTCGCGTCTCTTTCCAATGGAGGTCGTGGTGTGTCGTCAGCGACGGAAGGCGAAGACACTTTCGCGAGGCACTGCGCCGCAACTCTATCAGACTTGAAGCCACGTCAATAGCTCGCTGGCGTGGATGAAACCGCAAGAACGTGTGGTCAACAGCCTTGAGAGAATATGTACTCCCTGGCACTATGAGTGAGAGAACGAAACCCACACTTCAGCGAACGCTATGACGAATGCTGCTAGTCAAACATCCTGTCGTAGAAATTGGTATGCAATCATTACATACCTTTATTACTGACTATGTCACCTAGTTATCCTCCGTCTGGCCGATCTTCTAGCTAGAAGGGGATACGGTACGACACGGTACGCGTTCAACATACATAGAGACGTTGAGCCGCAAGTTTGAGGCTAAGCCGAGTCGGGAACGAAACGAGCAATAAATCGTTCGTTACGTCGACCCATTTTTGCAACCCAAAATTTTTAGCGACTTATCCTCTTTCCTCTGCAATTCACCACTCGACACCCTTACACCCTTCTGCACTCCCTGCCCGCCCTACATCCCTCATGGCTGCTCGCATCGTCTACAAGGATAAGCGTACGTCATCGCATATACGCTGGCTTTACTGTCGCTGCCGGCTCCTGATCACCTACCCCACGTAGGTTACACGATTGTTTTCAAAGATGGTGTCCCCGAGGAGACCGTCCTGAAATACATGAGCGATGTCGTGGACGCCGACGGCCGCATCACTCAATCCTATGACTGGTTCCTGAATGTAGGTGCCTCGTCGAATTCCAACATCCCCGTCACGGGTGCTGATACTCACCACTACCAAATCAGGGATTCTGCGCTGCTATTCCAGAGCCCTATCTCCACCTCCTAGAAAGCTCTGCCGACATCGATTACATCGGTGAGTGATGTCGTCTCTAGTGCTAGAATGGTGTTTCTCATCGCATATACCCCAGAACCCGAAGGTCTTCCCAAGAGGCTTTAACCGGCATCACTTACGGGCTATGTGAACTAGGGTATAAAGAGCAGCCCGAATCCCTTGACGAATCCCTCGATTCCTGTCAGATGATATGGATCTCTCTCGGACCTTTCGCGTTGATTCTGCTCGTTTTGCCACTCGTGATTCTTACTACCATCATGTCCTGTAATCGCATACCCTCATCGTCGTCTTTCGTATGGAATTTGTAGCGCCCAAATGTGGGCCATAAATATCAATGTTGTTCTGCCCGTACATATTCTGCCTCACGTTCTGACACCGCGCGGAATGATATGCGCTGGCGGGCGTCAAAGATTCAACTGTGGTTTTCACGTAGGACAAACTGTGGGATATCTGATAGCAGGGAAAGTGTCCCGGGCGTTGTGCCACTGATAAGGTATCTTGCCCCCCATCCCGAAATTTGATCCACTAGATATCTTCGGCATACTAGGACAAGTACACTTCCGAGACAGCGGAGGTGCAAGGAAGGGACGATGCATATATCGTAACAGCATTCATACACAGTACAGTGGCACCACGAGACAACGCACAATACAAGTTATAATCGTTAGTGTCGTAAAAGTAGCAATGCCCAGAGACTCGAGTCAAAACAGCGGAGGTTCCACGACAACGTTGATTGGGAGGCTAAAGACTTCGAGGGTATAAATCGTGAGGGGTATGGCTTCTGGTAGCGCCAGCGTTGCGGGCGAGGCTGCAACGCATAGGTTGACAGATGGTACGGTGGGTTATGAGCTCTCAAGCCGAACCAGGCACCAGAGGAAGATTTCCTGGCGCCGGGCCCTGAGTCGCGGGCGGCGGGGAGGCAGGAGATCCTTGCAATGCCTCAGATGCGGACGGCTGGGGTGCAGGTGGCGCTGGCAGGTTAGGCGGCGCAGTCGCGGGAGCATTGGGAGACGACGGGGTGATCTGAGTGGGAAGCTGCAAACTCTTCGGAGGATCTGGGAAGTCCCAAGGGCGCGGGACCATAGCAGCGGGCATGACCCTGTGGACGCGCGTGAAGGATACAGTCGGCAATGCGTGGAAAAGAGGTCGTGCAACTTACCAGGTGGCGGAGCATATGACACCCTGGCCATGGTCTTGAGTTTTGATCGCTTTAAACTCGAAGTCGATGTACTGCGAGAAATACCGCACGAAGGGGAGAATTTCACGCACACCCTCGTACATGACGCCCAGTGCGGTGAGAACGTTCATGATGGTGCCCGAGATGGACTTCGCACGCTGCTCCCGCTGGAATGAGACCAATTAGAACTCAGGGGGCGGCAACTCACACTCAAATATGCCAAAGTTGGTGGGGGCAGGAGCAATTCCAGGCCCCACCAATCTACGCAGAAGACGTTAAACATCTCTCTTCAACGCGACAATGCATCGAACAATGGGGGCGTACAGGTCAAGACGGACATCCTATCCGTAGGAGGGTGTACGCTCTTATGGTCAGGAATGAGAGCGTGTCCGGTCGCATAACTCAACGCCATGAGCTGCGGTGTGATCTGAGTGAGTCCGTTTATAACCGTCTCAGCGGTGGGAAGCGATCCCGCGAGGAGTCCAGGTCCGTCGTGCGGTTGACCAAGCCCCAAGTCAGGCGCCGTGAATAGATTGACAACGCGTAATTTTCTGATGGCTTCGGCGACAGATTCAATTGTGGAGCTCGCAACGGCTGACGAGCGAGGCGGCGTGTCCGTTTTCGTCGTGCTCGTCGACGGCTGTGGCTGCGACTGGGGCTGCGAGACCGGCTTCAGGTCACGGAGGCGACTCAGGTGCTTCTCGTCGGCCTCCTGGTCCGTGTACGGGAGACACACGGCTTGAATGGGCTCGCTCGCGCTCGAAGAAGAGTTGGAGAGGGCCGGCAGAGCTCTGAGCTGCGCGATGACCTTTCCCGCCGACTTTGACTTCGAAAGGTGCGCCTTGATGTCCTTCAGCTGCGCGTGGGAGACGGGCACATGGGGGGAGGAGAGACCGCCTTCGTCGGCGTCCTGTCCGACGATCAGGGAACGAACGATCAGAGCCGACTGCTTCGCCCGGCGATCGGAACTCGAGAAGGCCGAGGGCTTCTTCGCTTGGTCCGCAGGCGCCGCGGAAGCGGTAGCGCCGCCGGGCTTATTTTCAGCGGGGGAGGGTGGAGCCTTGGGTTTACTGAGGCGGAGTATGAAATGACCTGGGAAGGACAAGCGGTGGGAATTGCTGGTGGTAGAGTCTGGCTGCTCGGTGGCTGGGGGCGGCATCTTAGACTCGTTAACTGTAGGAGTCCGCGGATTTGTGGGGGAGGCGGTGGTGGTGGTGTCAGGGCCTCCGTTGGGGGCGAGCAACGGGGCGTGGTCAAGTGAGACGACGGAGACAAGCTATCTTATATGTGTGAAGGCGAGTTTGGGAGTCTTGGCGCTCGGGGTTCAGCACATTAATATTATCCCACACTCGCTTCCCGTTCTACAAAGTGCGATCGCCAATTCGAGGTCGTTATTGACCACTGGCTACTCGGATATAACGCAGCACTGCGACCAGTTTTTGTGGCCACCTGCGTGGTGAAGAACGGGCAACGGGCTGAACTCTTACCGTGACTGTATGGAACTACCCCATCGCCGCGATCTCAATCATCTGGCTCATCCACCTGGCGGCCCTTGCGCCTGCACCACGTGGCAAAATCTGGCTTTGGACATCGATTCAACCCCATGACTGTACTGTATGATATTCAGTGCCCTTTTGTCAGCCATGTTCGGTGTCTGGTTGTCTTTGGGCCGAATTCCGAATTACGAGGCGCGTAGGTATCTAAAATTTGCCGTCCCTCCTTGCTACTCCACACCTATTTTTCTCACTCACTCCCATTCCCGGCTCAAGCTTCCGCCCATGTCGGACAACAAAGGGGTTTCGGACAGTATTCGGTGTGTTACCTGGCTCTTTTTTGTCTCCGTTGTCTGACATTCTATAGCCATTTCACGCCAGCATGGTTCACAGTGAATATGGGTACGCATTCTTTCTATTGGATCTGCGCATATAGTATCTACGCCGCATACGGCCATTTCCTGCGCTATCCCATTTAGACACTTCTAACTGTTTTATTTTATATGTGTTCTACAGGCACCGGTGCCGTTTCGACTCTATTTGCGGTGTTTCCGTACGGTGAACATTCCAATGCCTGTAAAGTTATCAGCATCGCGGTCTTCATCTTGAACATCTTGCTGTTCATTCTCTTTCTTGCTATGAGCACCACGCGGTATATACGTCATCCCGACATATGGCGCCTCATGATTCGGCATCCCGTGCAAAGCCTTTTTCTAAGCACGTTCCCCATGGGTGCCATTACGCTAATCACTGTTGCAACCACTGTTTTACACGGCCATTACGGTTTTGGGGGGCGAGCACTCCTTTTCACACTCTGGGGACTCTGGTGGATAGACATTGTGGTGTCCGCACTGTGCTGCTGGGGATTGGTCTACGTCATGTAAGGGGTTTTTTTTCATACCACGAATACCGCATTCTATACCACCATTTTACTTCCCTATTTCCCTTAGGATTACAAAACACAGTCATTCCAACCAGGAGATGACGACCGTCTGGTTACTACCCGTTGTAACCCTCATTGTCGCGTCCTCAGCCGGTGGGGAACTCGCGCTGGCACTTCACCCGTATTCGGTCACCAGCGCTCTGACGATCCTTGCCTTCACGATTGTTATGGTTTCCGTCGGCCTTGCGCTCGCGTTCATGATACTCACCATCTACTTCTATCGGCTCGTTCTGCATGGTTTTCCACCAGGCACGAGTATCGTGTCCTCCTTTATACCACTGGGGCCTATGGGACAAGCGGGATTTTCCGTGATTCTCATCGGCCAATCCATGAAAGCATTCCTACCTGTCGCAGGAAGTACATCCCCGTTTCTTGGCAGCGCACATGCGGGGGAGGTTGTTTATGTGTTAGCCGTGTGCGTGGGATTTTTCCTATGGGCCCTTGCGACCATGTGGCTCGGGTATGGGCTGTTAGGGATCCAGCATATCGTGCGCAGGACCAGAATCCCATTCAAACTCTCCTTCTGGGGCATGATTTTCCCCAATGTGAGTCATGGAAGATTGTCTTTCCCCGCTGGCCCAGGTGATATATCGATTTATAGGGTGTGTACGCGAACTTAACGGTGACTCTCTATCAAGTGCTCGACGTGTCATTTTTCCGCGTCTGGGGCGCAATTTACTCTGCGTTTACCATTCTGTTGTGGGTGGTAATTTTCTATCAGACGGTTATGTTGGTTCCCCATGGGAGAATTTTTGATGCGCCGTGTTTGGAAGATGGGGGGGGTCTGTCGATATGCCAGAGGAGCGAGGGTGAGCGAGGAGAGCGTTCTCCTGTGTCCAAGGAGATTTCTGAGGGAGGGTCTTGATTTTTCATTTCGGGGGGGATTTACAGTACTGTATATAGAGTTTAGAGTAGAGTTCGGAAAGCACGTGCGTTGAGGCAGAAAAGGCAATGCGCACTCAAGTGGCCTCGCAACCCGTCAGCTTGTCACTCAGACAGAACTCAATGCCAGACCGTTCAAACTATCAGCCTCTACCCCAGGCTGCAGAAGATGAACCAGACATAGACGCTGACGTCTTTGCAACTCCCACAAGTCCAACCCAACCCCAACCTCGTTCACGAGGGATCCGACGCGTGAATGCTCCGGGGGCTATTGACTTGCGCAAGCTGGATGCTGCTTTCAAGCGGTAGGTCCATCCTCTCTCTTGCGAAATGCTCGTCCGACCAGAATAAAGATGGACAGAGTCTATTGCGCAAAAGATTAAACGTAAGAAGAAAGTCGAGGACATACATGTGAAGAAGGAGATAATCCGAAGCATTTTCGACCCACCATCTGTCTCGACTCCCGTAAGCGGGGCTATTGTGAGTTTGACTGGAACCCAAAAGCATCACGCGCTCAACTCAAGTCGGATAGGTCAAGACTCTAGACCACAAGCCACCCATGACCCAAGACGAGTACGACACGTACGTCCATGCTTCTCGGCGAGGGGTATGTGTATTGATAATTTAACAGTCTGGTTCAATCAGTCAAGCGTGCAATCTCGGAGGGCATACATCCGAAGATGATCGCAAAGGGCTCGTCTGGATCTTATTTTGCTCGAGCCAAGGTAGACGGGAGAGTTAAGACCGTCGCGTGAGTCCACATACTGTCTACTCTCGGTCTAACTTCTCTAACACATAGTCAGGGTGTTCAAGCCAAAGGATGAAGAACCATACGGTCGTCTGAACCCAAAGGTCGGGCATTGGGCGGCTCTTCAATCTCTCTTATTCATCTTTCTTGCAGACAACAAAATGGTTACATCGTCAATTTCGGTGGATTATCCCGTTTGGCCGAGCTTGCCTTATACCTAACCTCAGGTATGGCACTTTCCCGGCGTTGATGTGCTCATAAGCCGCTCATATCTTGTAGCTATATCTCAGAGGCTGCGGCATCGCTTCTTGATACTCGGTTGAGCCTCCATATCGTGCCGAGGACGCAACTAGTGTCACTTTCCAGCCCGGTCAGTCTCCATGAACTCCTACTGTCCTCGGTTTTTGAACGCGAATGTACGACGAAAGGCGTTCTTCTATGACTGGATTGACCGAACGGCGTATAAGAATGGAAAGCCACTTCCCGAGAAAATTGGGAGCATGCAGTGCTTCATGCATGGCTTTCAAGGTGGGTACCTAATACAGGATAACTTATCCTTTATAACACTGTTGTAACACAAGCCAACCACAGATGCATCCGATTTCCTCAGAAGTCACCCCTGGCCAGGGCGCTCAATCGCGGACACATTCGACGACTCAACACACCGCGCCAACAACTTCACGAAGCGCTTCCTGGGCACGATAAAGGTTATATGCGGTCGCACCGGTACCGAAGGTTATGATGATGAAGCAGACATGGAATATGAAGGGGCCTTATTTGATGCATCCGAGAGAGACTACGATCGCCCTTTTTATTGGTCTGCTGCCTTGCAACAAAGCTTCCGGGAGGAGCTCGAAAAGTAAGATTATCTCGCGCTCTTGATGACTCACCATGTTGACCACATTCACAGGCTCGTTATCCTCGGTGAGTCTCTGTCCCGCGCACGTGTGCGTGTAATGAACAAAGAAACCCAGATTATCTTATGCTCAACACTGACCGGGGTGCTGACAATTACATGATCAAGTATTGTGAAGCGGAGCACGAGAAGTCTTTGATTGACATTGCACCAACACGCTCTGCTCAGTTGGAGGTCCCAGCGATGAGTGAGGTTAGGCGCAATGAAGTTCCCTCTACTTCTTCACAAGCTAGTGTTACCTTCGCTGCTCCGCCTCGCATTACCCGAATATCCTCCAACCCGCAAACTTCATACACCCAACGCCCCCATATCCATATTGCCGCGATTGACAACTCGCTTTCTTTCCCGCACGAGCACCCGCATGGCTGGCGTTCCTACACATATGGCTGGTTGTATCTCCCAGTCAGCCTTATTGGGAAACCCTTCAGCGAACGTACACGACAACATTTCCTGCCTCTATTAACGTCTAAGACTTGGTGGGAGGAGACGACATATCAGCTGAGAAAGCTCTTTGCAGTCGACCCCGGGTTTCATCCGAAGATGTTTCATGTGTGTCTTTCACGGTTATTGTATGCAACAGTCCTCATATTCGACTTTAGAGACAACTTGCGGTGATGAAGGGTCAGGCATGGAACATTGTCCAGTCATTGAAACATGACGTGAGTCAGTCGTCTTCTTTGAAGTGGCCTATGAGCACTCATGGCTTCGATACAATAGGATGAGGGTGAGTATCCCAGGAATTGCCTCGTCACATACTTAGCATTCACCAGGTCCCCTCGAGCTGACCCGTCGGACCAAGGCTCTTGTTTGGGACGATGAACTCGAGCTCGATGAAGACTCCATTTCTCAAATTCTGCAAAATTCACATAGTGTTTCCCCGCAACCATCGATTAACACGCTCCCTTTGCCTGGGAAACTCGCCGCAACCAAGCGTTCGCGTAGCCAGAGCAGTAGCGGCGATTTCCCGCCGCCAATCCGGCGTGTCAGTTCAGACCAACCAGGGGCAATGCGACCAGTGCCCTTCTCTGCTAAGTTCCAGAGGGTACATCCTGGTACGACTGGCGTAACGGTACTAGAACACCTGGAGCGGCTTGATGCTGTTGAAGCGAGTCTTGAACGGCTTGCGGTGGAGAATGGGACAGAAGAGATCGAAGAAGATGTCGGCGAATATTCGTCAAGCCCGCGTCCGATCACCGCTGCAAATAGACTGGCATTGTCAGAGAGTGCGCTCACCGCAAGCAGCTCCGCGCCATCTCGCGCAGGCGCACCAGAGCTTGCACCTGTTCCTGAAGCCGACTCGCCGACGCCCTCGACGTTAATCGAGGAGCATGAGCATGAGGAAGACGTCGTGGCTCTGTCAAAGTCGTTGTCACACCTGGACACCGGCCCGATGTCGGCCGGCCTTCAACACGTGCGTGGGACGAGCAGTCACTCTGCGCAGGCCGCAAACCGAACGCTCGACTGGATGCATGAGGAACCGGTGAAGAAGCGGGTGGTGATCTCAGAGGTATGGGTGATACAAAACCACTCCCTCGTTATCAAATGTTGACGTCGTTTCTCAGCGAATCGAGATGATCAACAAGAAACCCCTCCTTCGGTGTTGGTGATGCGAGCGGTTAGGCGTAGCAGTTCGGTTGCTGATACTAGACATTTACGATATTGTATGGACACGAGGAAGTATATTCGTTCGGACGAGCAGCTATTTGGGGTTTCCAGCGAAAATTTGCAAATGGCGACCAGCAAGGCTCTACGCTGATTGCCACCGTACATGCTTTTGTTTTGTGGCACGATGAAATGAAAACGACACGGTATCGTAGAACCAGGGTTGCAAATCAAACTGATCAGTGGAGGCACCCCTCCGCGACGTGTGTATAAGATGTACCGTTTCCCTTCCGCATGCCAGCGAAAGCAATTAAATCAGCGCGGCGGAGGCTTCCCCATTCACCAACACCCGGAGAACCCGAGATCATCACAATTACAATAACATATTTATCCTAGGGCGATTGCTTCCCGATCTCGACCATATCAGTGGCGGATTTCCGACAAGAAGCCGTTCATGAAGGGTCTGAGCATGAGGCATGAGGCCCCCGTTAGACGCGATCAAAGAGTTCGCGCTCTGTATGGGCTACAATAACGGCTCGCGGGCCAGGGAACGCGGGCACCAGTAAAACACTTAGTTTTCGGCACTTAACCCATCCATCCAATCAACACGCCTCCTCATCGCCATGAACGGATTTGGTCGAAGGCGGCCGTAGGGGGCTACGTTTAGCTCGGTGGTAAACGCTCAGGGTTCTTCCATAAGGAGAATGCCAACCCGAGTTGTGCCTTGGGGCATCGTAACCCGAGCTTTCTGCCGTGGAGGCGACTCCTATGCGGTTTCTCGAAGAAAAACACGTTTTTGAGTCGCATGGCGTTTGATGTGAGAGTCGCGCGCTTGATCTTGACAAAGGTGGTCTTTGTAGAAGGCGCGTTCCGAGTAGGGGTCCTTGCTAGGGCTAGGGCTAGGGCTGGTGTAGGCGGCGATAGCGCCTAGGTCAGTTCAAGGTCAGTCTGAACAGGTGCCAAAAGTGAGATGTCGTCTCAGATTGCACCCAGGGGGTTTGGCATGGTAGGATCGGCTCGGTTTCATATCGTAAATTCCCTGGATTGGACGTACAAAACGCTCCACAAGATAGGGGTCATAAATCATGCATGTTGATGGATGACGAGTCAAGGAGAAAGAAACGGAAATAGGAAAGAGGTGAACCAATAAATGAAATTGAGTGTCGGGAATGCGTCGGAAATAGATGACCGGAAGGGCGTAAAGTACGTTAACTCGCAGATCGACATGTGGCGCGCCTCACCAGTGGGAGGGCATCGACGAGGGTCAGGATCAGATGCGACACCCTACCCCCTCCAACGAATCGTGTGTTCCATAGATTATCGGGAGCGGAAGCTGAAAATCATAGGTGCCGACAGGAAACGACTCACACCAAGCTATCCAGGAGAAACAAGCATAGAGTAGACACGTGGGACCCACAACTCAGTCGCCTTCGGTAAGCAGCCAGTGGGCGAAGTCGTCCAACCGCTTCTTTTCGCCTTCCGCACCCCCGGTATCCTCGACGTCGTCGGCTACATTGCCGCGCTTAAAACGCTGCTTGCCAATCCAAAGCGATGCTTCAACCTTGCGCCCGGAAAAATAACGACCTTGCATTTTCTACAATTCATGGAAGTCAATTATGAGCGAATGCCACAGTGTTGCGATGAATGAAAGAGACATGCCAAGATGCATGCCTGTGCACTGATGGGATCCCTGAACTTCACTGTCATGACGCCATCTGGTTCTTTCTGCAGACGACGGGATGAGAAGAGGATAACGAAAGAAGGGAGGTATTGCCTCACGTCGTACAACACCACATTGGTAACTTCTCCCAGCGTCTCACATTCTTCTCGAACGTCCTCCTTAAGGTCCAGGAGTAATGAAGGGTCATCCTCAAGTTCCTTGAGGGTGAACATGTGCTTCAGTACGACCACTCGACTGTTCTTATTTGCGGAGATATGCGTGTCTTCCTCCGTGATAGCAGGTCCAAAGTTATCTTCGTCCACCCATTCCTCCAACTTCCTAGCGTATCGTTGAGGAGCCGATCATAATGATAGAAGCATAGACGTACTTTTGCATCCTCCCTATTCGCTTTGTAGTCTTTTTCCTATTCACTACTTTCCTCGGTTTTGCTTCCCCTCCCACGTTATCGTTCTTGTGCCCAAACTCGGCCCGCTGCACGCTCATTCGTGAGGAGGGTTCGCCGAGGTGAAGTTCCGCGTCGTCCAGGATGTTGATGGCGAGGTTGACGGAGTCCTCCTTGAAATACACAACGAGGGCCTCGCCGCTAAATGTACCGTCCTCGCGTGCATACATCTTGACCTTGGGTTCACCCTCGTCATCCTCTTCGATGAGCCCGCACTTGCTGAATCGCTCGACCACCTCTTCAAACGTAGCGTCAAAGGGGAGGCGCACAAAGACGGCCGTGTTCTTGGATTTACGCTCCGCGGATGACGCATCACCATTGCTCGCGGACTTTGCACCTTTACCACGCTTCGTCGATGGTCCTGGCTGTCCGATCGATTCCGAGGTGTAATCTTCGGTGCCCTTGCGTTTCTTGTTAGTACGAGCGAGCACCGGCGCGGCGGGCATCTGTCACGGCATGGCAAAGCGGGGTAAAGTAAAATGAGCCCAAGCGTCGGGTCAAGCACAGCGGTCGGTTCGCTCACCTCCTCATCAACGCCTGCTACCGAATAGGCGGCCTGCTGTTTGCGGAGAAGGTCTTCGTCGACCTGTAGCAGCGTGCACACACGGACAGGCCCATCTCAATCCTTGCGGAGATTTCAGTTGGGAGGGGGACTGACTGACCACGGGAATCCACACAGCCTTGGAGGGCTCGTACTCCAATTCGGCATCGCCATCCTCAAGGCGCCATCGGCCGTTCTGAGTGTCAAAGTATACACGCGGATCATCCTCAAACGCAGCTGCTTGCTCTTCAGGGGGCGCACCAGGTGCCGCGCGGGGTAATGTAGTGGGTGCCACAGTAGCCGACATTAAAGCACTCTTAGGTGGTGGAGGTTGAACCTGAAAGGAAGGCTGCAGGCGCAGCGCAGAGAGCGTGTTTGGCACCGCTTGGCGCCACTTACGCTTTTGGTCACGCTTATTGGCACGGGCACCAGCCAACGCAGTACTAGTTGGTCTCATACTCTGATCCTCCACACTGCAGTGTCGAGCTACTGCACTAGTCACTGGGAGGCAGTGCTGGTGCCGACAACACCGGTGCCAGTTAGCAACGGCTAAAACTTGATCTTCGTGACGCGAGGGTTGCACGACGCATTGAAGGTGCGTGGGGTAGAAAAACGTGGTCGGGTGGGGGCTGCAGAGCTGTGCTATCGCCACCGCCTCTGCACCGCGACCTCTGTGTTAGTGCAGGCGGTGGCTGGTTAGTCCGTCTCTTTCTTTACGCCTCGCTGAGGAATGGATGGCTTTGTCAACTCAAAAGTGTCTAGCTGAACCATTTTTTAATTTTTAAGAAATAAACTACGACATGGTCCGATCTCATAGGCCTGGAGGACTGCAGCTGACTTGGCTGTTTGAAACGGATGCAGCCCTTTGACACATGCTTCCGGGCTCACGAGGCTAATCATTCGGATCACTGCTCAACTGTCAGTGTAGCTATTTCATTGTTTGCGCAAAAAACAATAACACGAGGATGTTTTGCCCCACCGCCTAACACTGGCTGTGTTTCCCTACTCGCCTCGTGTCCCGCCGCAGCTAAATTGTGATGCGTGTGACGCCGTTACAGTTCCCTCCGTCCTCATAAAAACCCCATCCCCGCATTCCATTCTTCACCAACCGAGCTTTTCAACTTTCCTTTCCTGCCTGCCTTATTATCTATCCTATGCAACTTTCCCAAGAGCGCTGCAAGTACACCGATAATGGTATGTTGTTTACGGTCACTTGACATCCTTACCTCTCGTTCTTACGTCTACACGCAGTCCCCACCTTCCGTTCCCGTACGATCACGCTCGCCCCCTCCGCGCGCAGGCGCGCACCAGGCCCGGCCCTCCACCCCACAACCGTATGTGTCTTCAGATGAAGCTTGTTTGGACACCGCAGCTCATAGTCACTCATACAGCTCTCACTCATCCTCTCATTCGCTTCCACGCGATTCCTCGCCTTGTGCGAACAATCGGAAGCCACTACCAACACAGCAACCCATCCGTCGATACACGCGCTTTCGCACCTTTCAGTCTTGTTCGGCATGTTTGGCGCTTTGACCGGCGCGCTTACACCTTACCCCGTCATTTGGACTATGTATCAAGATCAGCCTGTGTTCGCCGAGGGACCTGGACGGCCGGCCTCAGCAGTCGTTATCCAATCTCGAAGAAGGAATGTTTGCATGCCGGATGTGCAACATCATCGACTCCCCGTCCCACCCTGGCTAATCCGGAAACGCTGGGATTGTCGTGAGTAGCCGTCTCTGTGATCGCCAGACATCTCATCTGACGTCTTTTTCAACGTCCATAGTATCAGTGTGCACACTCGCAAGCCTGTCATGCTTTACAGCCCAGGTTTGGCTGTACATTTGCATATATCAGCCGGTTTCTGTTCAGGTTGTCAGTGGCTTTACGATCGCTACAGCCTTCTCAGTGACATTGCGACGTCTGAGGACTTCGCCCCGTTTCATACCCTGGACCTGATAGCATTCTTGATATTTATTTAGTATACAGTATACCCACTTCTGGTAGTCTTATTTGCGCACGGTCGCCTACTAATACTCCGGCCTTTTGACGCACTGCATATCTTTATTACACACAGGTTCCATGTGTATATCCTTGCCCTTCTCATGTTACATAGGCCTCACTTGCATATGAAGTCATGTATCCTCACCCAGCGCAAACCCAGCGCTGCTAACAGGTGCCAAACATATCACAGAATCTTGTGCCTGCACTCGTTGTGACATCCCAGGCCAATCGACGAACACTCTGCCGCGGACCTTGCACAGCTATGTGTTGGCAGGTTACAGTACTTACACCTGCACGCAAACAATGCCACGTGAAAAATAAACTCTTGTCCTCGTGTAGGACACGTTCATCCCACGGAGTCCACGTTATAGGCACGCATCAGCGCGCATACGTCACGTCCGTCTAAGTACAAAGGAAAATGCACGTCCTCATCAAAAATAGATTGCACTACTTGACCAAGATCATGGGGAAGTACGAATGGGGATCATGAGGTGCATCCGGGGCGCGCTCGGGAATCCAGCGCTTGTAGGGAGTTGGTGGGGTGGGCGGAAGCGACGACGTGGAATACGCCTTGCGGGCTGCGTTGATGGCACCTATGGCCTTCGAAAGGTCAAGTTGCTGCGGGGGCGTGGCGGGTACGGACATAGCATCGGAGCTCGGTGGCGCGGTAAGTCTGCGGAGATTGTGCGATGGATGGTTGTTAAAAAAAATGGGACGCAAGAAATCATCAGCCGGGGCCGATCGATGAGTAACGGACATTCGAAGGTATTTACTTTGGGGCGGCACCCGAGTGCTGAATCAGGAGGGTGGATAACTCTGACTGCGTGACGACGGAGAGCTGTGGATAGACACGGCGAACGTCCCGTTTCCAGTACGGATTTTGTGCCGGGTCAGACGCTGGGAGTTGGAGGCATGTGGGTCAGAAAGAGGTGAAGTGCAAAAGAAAAAAAAGATATTGCGCCATATGAACGAAGACGAACCTTTGGTGGCTGGGGTGGAATACGTCTCCGGTCGAGAACCGGGAGGCGGCCGGCGGTTCACAGCTGGGAGAGGGAGACCACTGGATATCGCTGGATCGACTGCTACCGCGTCACCTATCAAGACACGTCGGCGACGATGTCAAGCCCACACACATGAGGGTCAGGAAAAGCACCCACGAAATTTCTTCCAGAAACCTTTAGGGCTGAGATGATAGAGTGTATGGTCAGCGGCCTTCCTGGTCGCCATCGCCGCTCCAGAGTTGCAAAGTTGAGTCTCTGGGACTCGGGAATTGTCGCTGACGAGCTCACTGTGAATAGCTGACTAATCAAAGACGAGAAAATGGATCACGTGCTGTAGCTGCTATCTGCTATAGCTCGGTAAACATGCCCCTCGTAATACATTCTCTTAACGTGCTATGTCAGCCTAATTTCCAGCTCTGCTCGTCTGTCGTTACTAGTAGATGGTCAATGTGGTGGTTAAGTCATCAACCGTTGACTGCTTGAGTGACAATGACAAACCCCATTTTCCTCTATCTCAACACACAATAAGTCTTTCCTCAGAGAAATACATGGGCTATGATACTGATGGGTGCAAGTGATAATATATCAAGTTTGGTGACGATCGGTAAAGAAATAGGTGAGATATCTGAACTGACTGAATGAGGGCGCTTGACGCCGGAAGGTAGGTGCAGTGTTAGTATTGTATTCCATCCCTTTAATTCAATATCGACGTGCGTGGACACTGTCACCGTGTGATGCTAATGGGTGCGCACGGAATATGGTCGAATGGAGACAAACAATGACATATACAATGGTGAGGCTCGTGCCACGGTGGTAACCTTGAAGTTTTTTTCGAGGGCGCAGGTTACTTATGGCCTCCCCAAAAGCACACGTTCCGAGTCGAGATGTATGTTTGACCGTCACGACGGTAACGAGTGACTAGCGACCGCTGGAAGCACTCTACCTTGCCACGGCACCTTCACCGTGACGTAGCACAAAGACTCGCGAAGCACGCACCAGTTCCTACCGCCACGTAAATATACGAGAATAGAGTTCATGATTCAATCAAATAGCACCCCGCCAACTGAAATTGCGCTAGTACGCCAGACGGGGTACCTACCAGTGGGAAGTACTCGGGTCTCGTCCCTTTCCGCTGATGTTTGTACCAAGGAACCTTCCCATTATCGCCGCCGCCGTCTGTAAACTATGTACGTTAAAAGCTTGAAGGGGACGTCGGGTCAATACCAATCACGAAACAATCATGGCACATGCGCAGGAAATCCAAGTACCTGGCCAGTCACGGTGAATTATGAAGCGAATAGAGGAATTAATTGCGCTCGCGAACCCTCAGAGCTACAAGTCGCCCTATGGCCAAAGAGGCTTTTAAAGGCCGAACCAAAGAAGAAAAACGGAGGGTGACCAAGGAAATGAGCGGCATCTCTTCTTGAATCAGAGGTTGCACATAAGGAAGGTCGACAAATTGGCACAGGAAACGAGCATGACGACATAAGAATCAGGGTGGGGAAGGCAAAAACTATAAGACTTATCGTTGCGACATCCAGTTCCTTCCGGGATGACGCTATCGGTTGTGACGACTTTACGCCATTCGGGGGAACTAGGAAGGGGCGTATGGGTTATGGCCTTGTTTTGGGAAGCGATAAATGAAGTGAGAAAGACGGCGCGTAGGTGGCGACCTCAAGTCGCGCTGAGCCATATGACATCTGTATCTCTGCCCTAAAATGACGAAGCCGCGGTCAATCGACATCAGACAGCTGGCAGTAACTGACAAGGAATCCTATCACATGTTGGCCTCCAACGGGGATTGAAGCGGATGCGGCCTGTTATGTTGCATAAACAGTCGTTTCAAGTTTACTGGGCCTGAGGGTAGTTTACCAAGGTCAAGTGCGGGCTTTCTCACGACAGCTGCTCACGTAAGTGGCGGTTCTCGCTGTATGTATCAGCCCAAGGAAGAATCGGATCAGCCAGCCAGCACAGCACCGAGATGCGCAATTCTACCGGATTGCGTCTCTGCACCGAGTCTCATCTCATATGGTTCTCAAAGTTGTCGCGTGCGCTCTGCTACTGCCTTGAACCTTTGTGAGTTCGTCATTATCTTGGGATCTGGGACTGCCGCAGCCTGAGCGCCACAGTTCGCAGTCGATACTTGTAGAACTGCCTGCCAGTGTCGAACGTTGAAACCCAGGTGCGAGGCGAGCTCGTAGAATGCGTAATAGATGCTCGGTTCAACGTCACAACCGGACAATCTGTGGTTTGGGAATCTGTCAGTAAAAGGACGATGGCGCCATTTCGGCCGAAGATGACTCAATGATCCTGAAATACGAAGTTTGACGCCATTTCGCACAAGCAAACACAATCCACTCACATTGTTCCCTGATCGCATGCTCGACATTTGCTTGGCTCTTCCGATGACTGACCGGTTACGTGTACCCCAACTACAAAAGCTGCTTGGTTGGACTCAGTGGTACAACGCCCATCTCTTCTCATTCGCGACCCATGGATACCCTCAACAGCCCATACCTCGCTCCCCTGCCAGATTTTGGCGTACATACTCCTTCTACCTCCTCGCCTGTGGAGAGTACCACCCCTCTTTCCTCCCCGAGCTTGGTGTCCACACCAGCCTCGAGCGTTTTCGAACTTCCCAAGCAGGCTCAGCGCTTTCCTCATGATTGTCCCGTTTTTGAGAAGGGGACCCTCGTGAACCCCGGAGAGCCCATTCTCTACCTGCCTCCTTTCCTCTCCACTCTGCCGGACGAACTGGCATATGCGTCACCCGAAACGACTTCAGCTGGCCGCGTCACGAAGCCCACCGAGGCCCATCTGCCCGATATTGACTCCGCATCATTTTCACTGCATAAAGCACTGCACAACTTTGGCCCCATAACGGAGGACTACGCTACTGTCCCTTACGCGGAAGCGTTCAACTGGGACGAACTCGATCTACCTGAGGAGGATCAGCACGAGTGGTTCTGCGTTGCATTCAGAAGCGCTCGCAAGCTAGGCAGTGATAGTGCCCGTCAGTCTACGTCGCCTTTACTTCCCGACTTGTGCTGATAGCCCTCCAGTGCTTGCTGAAGCTGACAGAGCCGCGCACGAAGAGGCTGTTCAGTATGGCGGTGTATGTCTTGTCGCAATCCTGGCTTACAAGGGCTGACTTTCTTTTTTATCTTTTTTTCCTTCGAAGCTCATCATGTACTGGTACGGAATGCCAGAGCAGGGGACAGGCCGCAACCTAGCTACCTGCATATGGCAAACTCGTGCTCATGCGGTCGCCGCCAACACGGGCCCCAATCACATACGTGCTATACGTCTTGCGGCATTATCCTATGAAACTTTTCAACTCGAGCGCTATACGCTGCGCAAGACAGCAGGTTCGCGTCGTCTTGAAGTGGTGCCATTCGATGGCGGTAAGCGTCAAAGCCATGATTGATATGCAGTCGGAGGATCGCGATTGTTTTCATCTGTCGTCTTCGCCTTGTTTTCAATCAGTCTAAATCTCTCGCAATCTCCACAACTTAATGGCAGGCTTAATACCTCCCACTACCTGGTCCTTCACTTATTTTGATAGAAATCTTGTGTTGTGTTCGTCGCGGCTGCTACTTTCATGATACCATC
>Ga0137394_10000854_pt1 | contig 21411 bp, 28 predicted proteins | sample czobulk116metaG_FD_108278 | JGI IMG/M metagenome (GOLD analysis project Ga0137394, IMG submission 108278) | Vadose zone soil microbial communities from Angelo Coast Range Reserve, California, USA - czobulk1.16 metaG | ecosystem: Environmental > Terrestrial > Soil > Vadose zone | place: USA...
AAAAAAAAAGAAGGGAATCATGGTATCAGGAAGTTGCGCCCGCATGACATCGTGATTGGCAGCTAAGAACTCACGGAAGTATCTTTCGCTCGTGGTAGGTCTGCGGCTCCGCGGTTTCTGACGATGAGAAGGCACTCAAATTTGGCAGACTGAAGAGGTGCCTGCGCTGGTGGGCATTATGAGGGGTTGGCACACGCCAGATAGCAGGAGTACGAGCGATGGCCGCAGGAGAGGTAATGGGCATGTACCAAAAGCAGTTATATTACGTGAGCAAGCTGTCGTCGTCGTCGTCGTCAAAAAATTCGAGGGCATTTCAAACTGCGCAGAAAACTTCAACAACAGCGATCTCGGCGCGCATGCTAACGGGTGGGCGCGCAGGTAGAAAATGCCGACGGCTTGAACGACGACGCACACTGGCACGACCGACTCATTCTGCGGTTGGCCGTCTCGTTTCATCGCATCGTGAGAATCACACAACTCAAAAACGCCACATGGAGACGAAAACGAAAAACAAACAAACAAAGGGGAGCATAGATTTCCATGTAATGCAAGCATGTCGAGCTAAGATATGTACGGGTACCGGTCCAACCATCGCACACATCCCTGTGGTAGATATGATACAGTCAGCAACAGAGGCGATAAAAAAATTTGGGTAGATGCTCACCACTAAAGAGACCGTCAAGGCCTCCCAAGCCGAGAGCTCATCTGCGGATGCCCGCATGCCACTGCTTGACAAGGCCGTTTGATGAGCTCGAAAAAGGATCCCTCCTGCATAGGGTGGACAAGACGTTGAGCACCATCGGCAGGCCTGACACCCACACGAGAGGAACGGGAAAAAATGATGATGAAAATGATACGCACCTCGCGCGAGACCGCCGAACGACCTTACAAGAAGCGGATGGAATGCGATCAAGCGAAGATGATCTCGCCGCCTGGAGGAGGAGTTGGCGACAGCTAGGGACGTCGGGCCGAACGACCGTCAGCCATCAATCGTCAGAGAGACGCGAGAGACAAAGAACGAGGACGAGAGCTCACTGGGTGAGTGAAAGGGTGGAAAGAAAAGAACTTGGAAAACCTAGTAGACCTCGGGCGGTGAGGGCCTTTTATGCATTTCCGAAACGTGTAGATATGGGGGAAAGATTGATTGTATGATCCGCCGGCGTGGTGGCTAACGGAGATCAACATAGATGATAAAACACCGAGCCAGGATACGCTGCCTTCGGGATCGGCCGTCAAAAAAGAACTCGTGTGTAGGACAGTCGCCCCACTCTCTCGGTGCTAATTGGACATGAGGGATATCGCCCGGATAAACCGAATGTGGGAGGCCGCGGGTCTAGGCACGAGGAAGAAGTCGAAGAACCGTGCTACTGTATGAGCGCAGCCGCGACATAATCTCGGCGAGATGGTGGTATGATACGTGATACGAGAACCACCAAAAAAAGCCACCAGGTGCCCCTTTCACACGTCTGCGACTCCGACGAGGAGACGTACGCCAGCTGCGGAGAATTAAATTGGGCGTATCGGATGGGGGGGTGGAGAGGGGCTGGATGAAATGAAACTTACCGAGATTCGAGAGTCGGCTCAGGAATTGTAATTATATTGAGAATGTTGGAAAGCCAATCACGCATCCGGGATTGTCCTCCGCTGCTCCCAGTGAGGGTATCTATTAGGCTCGAACCGGTGCACCCACGGTGATCAGCGTCAGACTGATCCATATATGCTCAAACTTGCACCCTTCTTAGAAGCGTGGAATAAAGTAAACGTGCGCAGTGAAGGAGACCAGTGGCGGCGGATGCGGGGATGAGGCGAGGCTACTCGGAAGATTGCGCACGAAAGTTTTTAGAGAGAGCTTGCCAGGGTCCAGGGTAACGGAGCAGACCAATCGTTTCCAGAAATTGCTTCCGGAAAGCAGCCTTATCGTAAAAAGGACCTGGATCGGGAAGGAAAAGAGGGGTGATAGGCTTGGTGGTAGTTACCGTGACCATGTATGGCACAGCGCCGATGTCATCATCCACTCCGTCCAGGACCTCCAGACTGGAATGATCCTTCCTTTTATCCTTCTCACGAAACATCAGAAAGTCCACGCGCGCAAGGAGCAAATCAGAACCCACCGCCAGCGGTGCACGCGCCGCTGCCAGTGGCAGCTTCGTGGGTTTGAGCGAAGGAGCTATTCCAATATCAGCATAGCTCGTAACGTGGGCTACGTCCGACATTCTTCTTGCATTTGATGAGCATCCGAACTGCCAGAACGGTCTTCGAAACTGAACGTTCCACGAACAAAATGCTTTCGACGTGCTAGTCGGACAGACTACCCCCCACCTTCCCATCAGATGCCATCAAAGCGGAGGCGTAAAAAAGCAAATACTCCACAGAACCAAGTTATTAGGTGGCGTCCCGAATATGGCCCCGATCTTTATTCACAAAAGTCAATGCCGGCACAAGTCAAAGTCGGCAACGAGGCACTGCATCCGCATCTGCGACAGGCGTCGATGACAGGAAAAGAAAAGGGGTGGATTTACTTGTTCAAGGGGGTGCTTGTTGGACGTACGAAAAAATTTCATTTTCTCGTGCGCCCATCGAGGCCAGGGCCTATCGTGGTGGAGCAACGTGGTGAGCTAACGAGCGCATCTCCAAAACCCCGATCCTATCGATACAAAACCCACCCCCAACATGACAGGCCGAGGGGCCAAAAAAAGATAACTGAATGTAAACCTGACCACGGGAAAGGCCGGTCCGTATCCTGAGCGCATGTCCCAACTCTTCAAGCTCGGCTCAACCTCGACACGAGAAAGACGCACCGCAGGCTTCGTTCCGCACGGCCATCCGCATGGGGAAACCATTGCACCAGAATGCCGTCTTGGTATGGGCAAGAGGAGAAAAACGGTCGGAATATCGCATCGCGCCCGTCAGGGCCCAACTCGAACACGCCAAGAAGTCTTCGTAGACACAACCTTAGGCCTTAGGTTTGGAAGTTTTTTTTTTGCGAAGGTAGGTCCCACAGCCCACCGGTGACATGTGGATTCCTTTCTTCGACATTAGCCGGTGATGAGCGAAGATAACCCCACTGCAATGATGTCAAGGGTCAACTCTGCGCCATCCTGCTCACAGCCCCGGCCCGCACAAACGGCTTCTCTTTTTTAGCACGTGACCATGTCGCTGTGCCCAAAGAGTTTCTGCCCAGAAAAAAAAGGACTTTAAGATGCTGCAATATTGATGGGCCTCGGGGTTCGCGTCAGTCATAGAACGCAGCATAAGAACGCCTTCCCATCATGTGATCTAGTTTCCAGACAGACAGCGATTTGCGCGACGACTAAACATGCACATAGGATCACCAAGGAGGGTAGCAGTCACAGACGACAATTCATACAGTAACAGCGGCACCCTTTATACCACGGCAGGCCCAACCAATCAACAAACCTCTTGTGCCTAATACATACTGCCCGGAATGTGCATCAATGTGTTTTCTCCTCACCCCCAGACAGTCCAGCTCCAGTGCACTGGGCTAGTGTTGCTGAGCTGGTCACTTTCAGAAAACCAACATAACATGATGGAAATTTTTTGTAAAATCATGAAATTTTTTGTGTGAATAGTCCACCCCAAAAGCTGAGGGGTCACTTAACATGGCTCCAAGATCTGATCAGCCATTCTCCCACAATTTGAGTTTGGCTCAAATTTGATTTTTGATATCAAATTCAAGCTGAACTCAAATTGCAGGAGAATGGCTGATCAGATCTTGGAGCCGTCTTAAGACCCCTCAGCTTTTGGGGGTGGACTATGCACACAAATAATTTCATGATTTTACAAAATCTTTCCATCATGTTACATTGGTTTTCTGAAAGTGACCAGCTTGAGCTGCAGCAACACTACACCAGGCTGACATTCGTCTCCTGCCATGTGGCAATTCCCAATAATTTAGTATGTTTAGTTATTGTAGCACCTATCGGGAAATACAAATGTGTGTCTTGCGCGAAATCCTCTTGTCCTCGAACATCCGACACCCTAGTATCAAACAAAGTGCATGACATTGAAGGAGTGGTTTACACAGAAAAATTATGTGAACGTAAACGAGAACGTAAAGGCCATCTCGAGTATCAACGAACGGCAATTTCTTGAAAAGGTTGTAGAGAATTAAGACAGGACATGTGCAGACGAGCCATCCTCGGACAACACTCGCATGTCTTCTAGATCTTCTAAAATCTTGTCCATGTGCTCAGTAGCCCCCGAAAGATGGGCAACTCTACAGCATGCGGCGTGAATCCTGAGATAGTCAGGGTTCGGCAAGGCAAGACCGCTTTCTGCTGCCTGGAATGTTATTGGGTTTGTCTTGCACGAGAGAAGGCAATAGTCTCGAGTAGCACGAATAGCATAGGTATCTTCCATGCCATCCTGCGCATGTTTAGCGTAAGAGGACTCAAGGATTTGATATCACTCACAACTGCTTGAAACCACATTGTTGGCCTATCAAACCAGTCATCATCGATGGAAGAGGGTATGTGAGGCGAACCTTGGCGCCGCCTTTGTTACGGCCGGAGATGTTATCGTTGATCGATGCAGGAAAGACGTGTGCGCATTGCGTGTTAACCGTTAGTATACCGTTTTCCCTTACTTCCTTCTCGAGCTTGAGGTCCTTGCACGCAGATTGAAAATCGCACCTTCCGGTAACGAGGCACCGAAAATCGTCCCTGATAAGAGCCTTAGAAATGGTCTCGTATTCAGAATGGCTGTAACCGTAAATTTGTGGACGTGGCTCTCACTTTTTGCTTGGCATCGCTATGGTCTCGAGGAGGTTCACGAAGCATGGCCTTAATCATATCCTTTTCGTTTTCAAAAGAAGGGCGCGAGGGATGGGAGGACGGCGCAGGGTGGCGCCTTTGTGCCTCCTGACTGTCAAGAGACCATCGGAAAAAGAAAGAAGGAATGACGGCGAGTGAAGGCGACCCACAAACGCGAATGTAATGTTCAAAATACATTTTACCGAGCCCGTCCATTTGATCATCGTCCGGACAGGAATTCACCTCTTGAGCTACACGTTCCTTCGCCTTGGTTGAAGGACCTTCTCGAATGAGATACCGAGAGTTTGTGGCTTGCCAAATCTGTAAATTATATAATTAATATAATCCGTACAACCAAGTCTACTTAGCAGTCAGAATATTGGACATCAATCGGTTTATCGGTTCTTGCACGCCGTGATAGTATTAATGCTCACTAGCGCTCACTGTCGTACCTGTGCTACCAAAGGGCAAATGCGCTGCGTTATGGATATACAAATCGGGCCCTTGACTTTTATGATAAACCCAGAATACTTTGATTCTCCAGATGGCGTTTCCGTTCAATGCATGCCCTGACTTCCGTCTGCGGGAAGCGCCCCGCCGCTGCTGGCCCAGGGACCTTCTTCGACCTCTCCCCACGCATTGTCCTCCTCCTCGACGGGCTCGCGTCCTTCGGGACAATCTCTGGCAATCTGCAAAATTGCGTGAACAAGAATGAAGGCTATCTCGCCAAGCAAGTACCCAAGAAGGGAAAGAAAGAAACGCACATGACCGTCCGTCTTGCACTTGTAGCACGTCTTCACGGGGGCCTTCGCGCCGTTCATGTCTTCCGTGACCGAGTACGGCGGTGCCAAGCAGTCACTGACGCCACGCAGAATACAACCGGAATCAGCAGCAGGCTCCTCCCCATCGGCTCGTACGACCGCACATACCGTGCCATGTGATTCGGCCCGCCACAACGATAGCACTTGACGGGCGGGAGCGTCGACGTATTCAGTCCGCGACCCGGCGGCGGTGCGCGCGCCACGTATCCGCCACCGCCGCCGCCGCCGCCATTGCCACCGCCATTGCCACCGCCATATTCCGTCGCATCATTGGGACACACGCGCGCGATATGCCCAAAGTGACCACAATTCTACAAACAAACAAGCAAAAAAAAAACCCCCCGTCATCATCCACCGAGCTTTTCGCGGGCATGCCGTATACGACGACGAGAAACCGTTAAACGTACGTAGCATTTTTGGTTCGAGCCTTGCAGGCGCAGCGTCGGACACTCGGCTTGGATGTGGCCGATGCCTCCACACGAGTAGCATTGTTTGGCGGCGACGGTGCGCGGCTCGGTGCACGTCGACGACTCATGGCCCGGTTTGCGACAGTTGTAGCAGAGCCGCTCCTGAGACGTACAGTTCTCGGCGATGTGGCCGACTGTCGTTATAATATATCATCAGTATCCGCCCATTGGGGGTTGAGAAGTAGGCCAAGCAAGAAGCGGGGGGATGAGTGAGGGTTTGGGGGTAGTGGAGCGATATGACGCACGATTTCCACATTTGAAGCACCCCTTCCTGGAGATGTTGTACGCCATATATAAAAGAAAATATCGAAACGAAACTATATACAACTATTCCCTTTTTTCTTTCTTCTTCGACTTCGTCGACGACTCGTCGGTACCTTTCGAAATATAATTAGTAATCACGAGAAGGGGCGATACAGTAAGCGCCTTCGAAAGATGGCTGGGGACGGACCTCTGCTGCAAAACCTCACACCTCACCTGTCCTACTAGCGATCCTCCCTTCAACGAGCGAACGCCACGTTTCACAGATGATGGTTGAGTCGGATGAGATGACAGTCAGATGAATGTGCCGCCGTGCGACCTGGCGGAGTAGGTACCGATCCTTAAGTAAGCGTTTTCCCGCGTCCCCTGTCAGTTGATGATTCGTTTGCGTGTGCGATGTTCTCTACTGTATCAAATGATGTACAAAAAAGGGGGGGAAAAATAACGCAGAGAACAGTGAACAAGAGTGACTATGGTACTACATCCCGAGGCCCATCAGAGCGCTCGTAAGTCGCTCCGCGACCGCCTCGGGTTCCTGCCTCGCCATCTCGATCACGCTGAGGAGCTTCTTGATGCCGATGCTCAGGCGGCCCTCCCGCGTGCCCATTCCAGCCTCGCGCAGCATGCCCACAGCACGCGTGCGGTCGCGCGCACTTCCGAAGAGCTCTACGGCCTCGAGGACGTGGTCGAGCGCGGTGAGGTCCGTGATGGGCGGCACGCGCAGCTCGGCGTCGAACGACGACAGTCCGAGCTCCTCTAGCATTGGTCGGAGAGACGTTGTCGCGATGACGAGAAGACGGCGGCCCTGTGTGCGAGCTTAGTCGATCGGAGCCAAGAAGGGAGTGGAGCCCACGCTTGTCTCACCTTGGGTGGTCGCTTCGCCATGAGCACCATGAGGGTTTGCAGCACCGCATTGGAAAAGCGAGGGCCCACGGGCGTCCAGTCTGTGCATGTCAGTCACCCCATTTTGGGGAAGATGGCTGCTCCACTCACCCAATAGACGCTCGATGTTATCTACCACCACAACGCTCATCGGGCTCTTCGAGCTGTCCGCAAACACTTTTGATATGGCCTGGATCTTCTGTGCTTCGGAGAAGCCGACCATATTGTCCGGAGTGATGAGCTTGATGAAAGGGGACTCTGACGCCTGGGCGATCGTCGCTGCGAGAGCGGTTTTGCCAGTGCCGGATGGCCCATGAAGCAGGAGACTGACGAGCGGGGTACGCGTCGAAGTGCGTACCTGCCCAACGAAGAGCTGGCCTGAGCGTAGCAATTCCTAACATAAAATTAAATAATCGAACGACCGTTGAAGGAACGGAGCGTACGTCAACCGTGGTGTCGTAGTGAATGATGCCGTTCTGCACGACCTGCGCGAGTTCCTCTTCCGATACACCGAACGCGGGGTGCACCTCCTCGAGCGCGTTCGAAAAGTCGTTCACGTTGACGCGCAGCTTCTCGATGTCGTCCGAGATGCCCGCCATCGTGCCGACCTTGACGTGCCGATTGAACGCAAAACTGGTCGCGCTCTTGACCAGCCCGCCGATCTCGGCGCCGGAGAAATTCTTGGTCTGTTTCGCGAGCTCTTCGAGGTCCACGTCGCCGTCCATCACGCCGTTCTTGCGCATCTTTGCCGTGTGGATGTTCAAGATCTGGAACCGCCCGTGTTCGTTCGGCAACGAAATCTCCATGTGCACCTCCAGTCGTCCAGGGCGGAGTAACGCCTCGTCTATCATGTCCACCCGGTTCGTCATGCCGATGATGAGGATGTTGTTCAGCTGGTCCACGCCATCCATTTTGGACAACAGTTGGTTGACTACGGTATCTTTGACACCTGTACTGTCGCTGGCCGACCCACGTTGCTTGAAGATGGCGTCCAGCTCGTCAAAGATGATGACATGCAATCCGCTCTCCTCTCCCTTTTCCTTGTACTTCGCTTTGTGTCAGTGGCCGCGTGACAACCAATTCGCGAGAGATACAGACCTCCTTCTCCGCATCTGCGAAGAGCTTTCGGATATTCTCCTCAGACTGACCAACGAACTTGCTCAAGACCTCGGGACCGCTCACGACCTTTGGCTCGCGCGCGTTTAGCATCTTGCCAATCTGCCGTGCCATAAGGGTCTTTCCGGTGCCCGGGGGACCGTGAAGCAGGATACCTAACGTAAGGCAAAGTCAGGAACGAGGCCTGGCCATACACACATGGCCACCACGCACCCTTGACGTGCTGAATGCCAAGTTTCTCAACCAGACCTGGCGGAAACACGCGCGAAGCGAACGCCCGCCTGAAAATCTTGCCGAATTCCTCGTCCAGACCGCCGATGCCCATGTCCTCAAACTTGAAATTCGGCGCCAGAATGGCGTTTGGCGCGGCCTTCTTCGCGCTCGACCTGATCTTAATCTTCGATATGGGGTCCTTCATGAACGTCACCTCCGTCTTTGCCATCACTATGCCCGAGTCGACGCGACCGTCAGCGTGTGCTCCGGAACTGCCGCCTGGGAGACCACCGCGTCGTTGCTCGGCGGCGAGCTCGAGGACACTCAGACTCTTGACAACACCCCTGAGATGCCGACCGTGGTACTCAAAAAAGAGGAGCTGCCCGATGGTAAAGACGACGTTACTGAACCCGCGGATGAACGTCGTGGCCATGTCGTCCGCAGAGAATTGCTCATCTATGTCGAGGTTCCGCTGGTGGAAGCCAACCTCTAGTGTGAGCGTCTCCAGGAATGCGGGCGCGGATGGGTGAGGAGGCGCAGGGAGCGGTGTCACGGTTACTGCATCGCCACTGGTCGATAGGCCAATCCATTGGCGTTGCACAGCATTTGGGCCCACTGAGCCCTGAAGCATGTTGCCAGTGTTATCGTGTCTGTCGATAAGGAAGGTTCACGGCCGTGTTCCTGAGACAGTAGCAAGGCCTACCGGACAGTTAACGCGAACTCGCCCTTGACAAGTACATGTTCCCCATCTTTGAAGTCGGCGGGGTGCACAATGAGACAGTTCGTGAGAGCTAGTGCTTCGTTTGGAGAACCTTGCACAGCAAAGCTGTTCTGGAGATTTAAGAAAACCGCTCTGGGGGATGGAAAAGGCTGCGACAACGTACACCCCACCCGCTCCTGACGGAGGTCTGCGCTGGTCAAGTGATCGTTTTTCGTATCCAGAAGGATCATCAAATCGAGGTGGTGGTGGCCGTGGTATTCTGGGTGGTAAAGGCGCCTGTGATCCATCCGGCAGCCTTGAATACGGTGAGACTGAGGAAGGTATCGGGCGTTGTCCGGGACCAGGAGAGCCACGGCTGAAGAAGCTCATGGTTTGCAGTTGCGATGAATGTCAGATGGACTCTACTGGCCTCTCTTAAAAGGAGGACAAACACCGCAGTATGATGGAGAGTTGGATGCGGCATGCACATGCACCGCCGCACGGAACGGCCCGGAACGCTCGGACCGTTATCTGGATTACAAATTGTTAATTACCTAAAATGGTCATCACCGTGAGCGTGGACGCGACGGGTCAACAGCCTGTCGCTCATCCTCCAATGTCGAGCCTATCATTACCCCCGCCGCCTCCTCTACCATCGCCATCGCCACAGCTACCACCGGATATGCCGGGCGGTGGTGGCGTATTCGACGATCTCCCCGTCGACCGCAAATCATGTCAACTCCTTGGCCCAACTGCGCTTGTACGACGCCACTTTTCCCTCCGCCCATGTCCTCCCTCCGCGTCGTCTCACACTACAGGTCTTTAGGTCGTACAAGGATTGATGGGACTGCTTGTTATATCCTCTCTCCTCTTCAAGCGACATCATGAAAAGCCGAAACGACCTTGGCGTATTTGGTGCGTCCCTCTCTCCACCCACGCGTCGGGAGCCCATCCTATTGCAGGTTGTTCGACGTGTCCAAGCAGGTGGTTGGCCAGATGTTCGTGCACAGTGTAAATGTTTTAATATCGGATGTGGGATCGATGCGCTCGTCTGGAAACGCATGCGTCTTCTACTTTCTCAATATTCTTATAGATACCACTCTCGGTAAGTTTACATTGCACTCCCTCTTCCTCATCATCTTATTTGCGTTCCATGGCAGGTGTTGGCGTTATATACCTTGTTCTTCATCTCCTTACGTGGTTCTTAGCCGACAAGCTCCAGTTCAAAGGCTTTCAGTCCGGGCAATACGGTTCTCCACCCTCGCTCAGTTATTGGGCGCGCCAAGCCGCTGTCTACGTCGTTTCCCTCATTTCCATGAAGCTCCTCGTCGTTCTCCTCCTCGCTTCCTGGAACAAATTGTTGGATATTGGCGCCTGGTTACTAAGTTGGTTAGGGACTAGTGATACTGCCCAAGTCGTCTTGTGCGTGTTTTTCCCCCTACCCAATTTTCTTCCGTTCTGGCGATGGCGTCTCGCATCGCTTACTCAACCCAACCAATAGCACGATGGGCCTCTTCCCGATATTCATGAACGTCGTCCAGTTCTGGCTCATCGACTCCATAGTCAAGGCCGGTGGCTCCGCGGGGATAACCCTTCCCCCAGACCCCGCCGACCACGAACCGCTCTTCCGTTCCTCTATCGATTCTATTGATGACGATGACAACGGTGACAGTGGCGCAGTCGGAGACGCCATAGCAACGCCAGCAAGGCGTGACATCGAGGCGCAAGGACAGACTCGGGTCCTGCGCCGGTCGAACGACTCCTCACATACGTACCCACCAAGCCTCAACGGCTCGCCGCCGGATGCGCCCTCCGTACACCGCGCCAGTCAGTCTCCTCCACCTGCCTCGCGCAGCGTACCTTTCGCGCGACGCCGGCGTGCGCCACCACCGGCCCTCGAGCCGCACTCACTCAAAGTACCCGTACTTGACTCATCTGACCGCTCATCCGAAGCGGGCGCGAGCACGATCTCTCGACCGAAGGAGGAGTGGCAGGCATGGGATGGCGATGAAGATTGGGTGGAGCGCATCGGTGAGGAAGAGTGGACGGGGCGACGGGCGGAGGCAAGCAAGCGGGAGGTCGACGGCGCATGGCGCGATGATTCATCATGATATCCAGCATACTTCACTTTATTCGCTTGTCATAGCATCATTTTGGGAGGATATTGGTATCTCGTTCATACGTGGGGGGTTGGGTTGGTGTGGGAAATGATGAGTCATCACAATTGAGGAAGGGAAAAGAAGGTTCCAGAACCTTGTTGATGATGGCTGTGCAGATGACTCAGAATGACTCATGTGAGAAGAGAAGGTGCCATATTTGAAATTCAAAAAGATATAAAAGAGTGAGCTGTGTCTTCTAACCCTGCTTCTGTCCTTGGTTCTGCACCACCACCATCATAAGATATTTGGAGTGGTCCTTTCAAGAGCTTTCATAGAATTTAGAGAACAAAGGACCTCACCCTCTCAAGCTTGCAACTGACACTCAATCATAGCAAGCCATCAAGCCATTAGCATTGATCAGTACCCCCTCCACTCCACACAGAATACCAAAAATTTCAAAATTTCACCAATCAGTAAGATTATAAACAAAGTTAAATATATCCAATACTAACTGGCTTGACTCTTTCTAGGGAAACACAGTCAAAGAGTCCACTGGGCTCAAAAACCATATCCTTCTAGAGGGACTGCAAACAGTGCACCTCTTTCTTCTACACTCAACACCCTACACAACACTCAGTCCAGCACCTGCTGCATCTCCAGATACCCACCATCCATGGACCAATCAGAAATAGGCTACCCAACACCACCACATGACAACAATGTGGTTCCAGAATTGCAGAGGGGTAAAGATGGATGGTCAGGCAGAGGGTGGTCAGCGGAGGGTGAAACATGGCGCGTGGTGGACAACGTCATCAAGGTCAAATTCTCCGATGGAAATCACAATCGCGTGCCAAGTTGGGAGCAGCGCCTACGAACGGTCGACGACGAGGGCAACTTTTCACATTATTTGCAGCTCGGCAAGGATCATCACCTCTACCAGCTGTGGATGCGCAAGATCGGACGGTACCTCGCGGACTGGGTATTGGGAAAAAGCCTCTATGGTGCGTCGAATGGATATCCTTTTACTTACCCGGGACTCGCACTGACAAGAGGGAAAAAAATAACTTGACAGCTTCGCCCGAATGGAAGCTCGTGAAGTTTCCCGAGGGCTACACGCTCTGGCTGCACAAGTCGGGCGTCGAAACGGACCCCGCCAACCCGCGCCTGGACGCGTACCTCTACGGCGCACCGCACCTCGGACCGACCGCCAGCCGCACGCCCTCGGCCCCTCCCGCGCCGACGGTCTTCCGCTCCCCGATGGAGTTCGTCGAGCACGCGATATGGCTCATGCGCCGCGGCGCGGGCCAATGTCACTGCAAATACTGCCACCCCGGCCAGAATCAGCTCGACATCAACCTCCGGCTTAATCGCGGCAAGGTGGAGGACGACGAGGACGGCGACGTCATCGTCATCGACGTCGATGATGGCGCTGCTGCTGGTAGTGGCGGCGGCGGCTCCTCGTCCGGTCCCTTCGCTGCTGCTTCTCGTGGTAGGGGCGCGGGCACCCGGGGCCGTCGTGGCCGTCGTGCTAGGCGCGACAGGTCGCCGCCGATCATGGCCAAAGACTATCGGGTCGGGAATACCTCTTCTGGTCCTCCCCGCCCTGCCAGTGCGTGAGGTTGAGAGGGGTTCATCCCCTAGATGATGCCCGCCAACAGATGCTATTACCGGCCCCTGGTCGGATCTGGAATTTCTCCTGTCTCTGTCTCCTCTCGGTCCCTCTTTCTTTTTCTTTCCCTTTTCCGTCGTGCTATCTCGCTATCTCTGTTGTTTTCTAACCTCCTAACCTGCCTTTCCGACCGTAATACCGTTGCGTACCCGTAGTACTGTTTGAAACTGTAAATACGAATGCGACTCGGTGGAAAAAATCATCAATTAATATTGTTCATTAGCGTGCTATTCCCGATTAGGACATGAAAGTGCCATATAGGAATCAACATGAGTACGTCTCACACCGAGGATGTGGATTGATGAGTGTGATAACAAGATGCCCCAAGAAGAGAGAGAATACAGAGAAACAAACGTCGTCGTCCATCCGAGTTCAAGAACCAAACGGCGGTCCAAGCCCCATTCCATACGGATTCGAAGGGAGAACCGGAATCTGCATGGGCACCATGACAGGCGAAGTCGTCGACATCGTCGACTGAAACTCCTAACGACCCCAAAAATAAAACAAAAAAACAAAATTAAGAAATAAAAAATGAGTGGGGAAAATAAGAGTTAAAAACGCACATCGACGTGCGTGCTGGGCAATCGGCTCGTGTTCTGCCTAGCACTCGGCGTCTGCCTCAACGCGCGAAAATCGTTCGCCGAATACGTCTTGGTGAGGCCCGTCACGGCCGGACTCCGGAGCAACGCCGTCGGCGGCGACACCGTGACCATGCTAAGCACGCCCCTTGCGTGCGGAGGCGTCGTCGCGCGATGTTGTCTCGCCGCTCCCGAGGGTGTGCCGGGGACCTGCGTCGTTGCCGTTGCCGTTGTTGTGGTGGTTGGTGGTGGTGTCGGGGTGGAATGCAGACGGAGTAATTCCGCCACTGCGATGCGCACGTCGGCCATGGGCAGCGGAAGCGTGTGCAGCGTGCGTGGCGGCGCGTCCTCCTCCGGCGACGTCTGCAAGTGCATGCGCACGTGCTCGAGCGCAGTGCGCCGCGCGGCGGGAAGCGCGTGGGCCAGCGCGTCGCAGAGGTTGGCGAAGGGGTCGGTCGAGATGCCCCGGAGCGTCGCGAGCTGTGGGAGGCCCGCGTGCGACTGCTCGACGAGCCATTCAAGAAGCGAGAGGATAGCCGGCGCCTCGGCGGCTTTTGTACTCTCTGCGGAAGAGGAGGAAGAAGAGGAAGAAGAGGCGAGTACGAACAGCGCGTCGCCTAGTTCAGTCGACAGTCGATTGGGCTCGATGATCCTGATGGGTACCAGTCTGAGAGCGTCGAGGGCGTATGATATAGGCGTCAACGTCGGGGAAACATGCTGCGCCGCGCGAAGGAAGACGAGCGCGAGCGCGAAGCACAGGCTGCGATCGAGCCCCGCGTCACCGACGCTGCCTGAGGACTGCACGAGCACCTGCGCAAGTTCAACCTGCTCCTGCGACGCGGCCCTATTCGCTAACAGCAGGTTCATCGCCGCCGCGAGCAACCCCGCAGGCTCAGGCTCCGCGCCAACAAACGCTACGATCCTGAGCGCCTCCGGCGTGGTCCCACGCACCAGATCGTGCAGCAGCTGGAGCGCGACGACGACCTGGTGCGCCTTGACTGTCCACAGATCGGGCGGGATCCCGTCCGTCGCGAGCACACGCAACGCCGCGCAAAGCGCGCCCAGCTCGTCCAGGACGAGCCACTCCGCGATACCAAGCACGCCCCCGTCGAGCTCCGCGAGCCGCCGCACGAGGTGCGCGCGCCCGTCTACGTCCAGGGCGCGGAAAAACGCGGCGAGCTCGGGGAGGACGCGAGATAAGGCGCGGCGCACTCTGTCCCCATTCGCCGCGTTGGGCTCTAGCGGAAGTACGAGGTCCACGAGGCTGAGCGCATGGTGCGCACGGCGAACCGGATCCTGCGACGCTGCGTTAGCGCTGGCGATATCCCCACCGCGCCGCAGCAGCGCGCGCAAGACGAGTTCCGGATCAAGCGCCCGCACGGTGTCGATGCATGTGCTGCGTAGCTCTTGTGCCACACGCGTGCCGTCCACAGAATTGAGGGTGTCTGCAGCATCGGCACATGCAAACAGGTCCGCGGCGGCAAAAACGAGCCCATTCACCGCACGAGTCGGTAGAGGGTGCGTAGAGACGAGACGCGCGAGTACTTGCAAAAGTTCATCCGCGCCGGCCAGGAGGCTTGCGAAGGGCGCATGGGAGGATGGCATGGCGGGGGGCAGTGGTGGGATGAGCGAGAAGCGCGCTTGCGCATCTGCCGCGAGGGCGTCGAGTGCGGCAAGGAGGTGGTGGGGTAATCCATGCGTATGCTGCACCCACAGAGCGTTGAGAGCAGCCCACTCTCCCTCGCCGGGATCGCCTGTCTCGAGCTCGTGCGCGAGGAGCACGGTCGCGACGCGCAGCGTACGGAGGGCGCCAGCTGAGACGGGCCGCGTGGGCGTGTGCACGAGCTCCTCGAGCGCGGTAGGGAGCCCGTCATCTGCGAGGAGCGCAAGAGCGCGCAGAGCGGCACGCTCAACGTCGTTTATCACGGAGAAACCTGGCTGAAGTTGGAGGAGACACTTGGTGAGGTGGGGAGATAGAAAGGCGCGCGGGTCTTGCGTAAGGTCGTAAAGGATGTGCTCCGCGTGAATCCCTGAACGCGTCGGCGTGTCATCGTCCATCATACATTCGAGGCGGAATATCATCTGCCGCAGAAGGAGGAGGTGGTTGAGAGTCTGTGGTCACGTCAGTCGTATGACCAGAAATTAGGAAGAATGATGGTAAGAACCTTGCGGTAGCGCGGAGTGCTCTGCCATAGGCGCATGATACCAAAAGCTCGCGAACGGCACAGTTCGTTTGGCACACTGTCCGCCCACGCATACGCCGCGAGCACGCAAGCGACGCCGACCCATGCACGGAGTTCGACGAGGCCCTCCGTTTCGGCTATAGTCGCGACCAAATCTGGGTGCGTGACGAGGGAATGCAGAACGACGCCGAATGATGCCTCGTCACTGCCCAGATCGCGCAGGACCTCCCTCGCAGTCACGAACGACAAGTTGGCACCTTGGATTGCCGTAGAGAGCGCATCCCAGCTGCGCAGACGATCGATCACGCGCTGGGCTGCTCGCTTCACGTAGGGGTCCACTCCTGGGCGGCTTGCGACAGCTTGTAGTTCTTTGGGAAGATTCGCCGCAGCGAACGCTTTGGCAATGTCTGGATTCGCGGCCGCGACTAGGAGATGGTCGAGGGTGTCTTCGTCCAATGAGGAAGAGTCAAAGACGACAGGAATATCGACGCGGTCCTTTAGATGAGATCAAGATCAAGTAAGCGCAGTGGCGCAACGGGAGATAGTGTTCGTACGATAAGAAGCCTTGGCAGTTCTCTGTGTTGACAGGCAACCCGAGAAAGAATGCCTGCTACCAAATAAGATTGGTTGTCACCCTGCACAGTGTATGAGAGGTGTGTAGCGTATTCGTATTGGATGCGTACCTTGGGCTCGATGGCTTGCACAACTCTATCGGCGAAGCGTTGCAACACTTCGAGTGATATATCATCTGCCACTGGCTGACTAGTCAGCTCAAAGGCATAGTCTAGGTCAAAGTCGTCGGGGTCATGGCCAAGGTCTGGGTGGATATAAGGAAAGTCGGGAAGATCCCAATCGTCGTTGGTGGGTTTAAGGCAGAACATGAGACGAATGACTAGGGGAAGAGGGGGTGCATCGTGAATGAGGGAGAGGAGGTTGCATGTTAATGTCGTCGGATCGGCCGAGTTCGCAGGGTCGAGGGCGGAAGATAGAGGTGTTGGTGTGAGCAGTGGAAGCGCAGCCGGGATATGGGAGGACGGGGAGGACGGGAACGACGGAAGCTCAGACGCAACGTCGCCATAGATGGCTATGGAGAGCTTGGTGAAATTTCCTTTTACTATCATGAGACGAGAAGCAAACTAGACATTACGGGTCAGTGGGAGAGAAGCGACGATGAGCGGACGGAGGCAGACCTCGCTTCCCATGTCTACGGGAAAGTCGACACATCCACCGGCGTACGCCACGGAAGTAGGCACGAGAATGTTCGTGGCCTTTGGCTTTTGCTTGGGGTCACCGGCGATGGGGTGCGCATTGAAGAAAATCTCAAGGACAAACGCTTCTGGCTCTGTTTCCCTTGCGAAGTCAATGACGCTTGTTAACGCCGGCGACGGGTGGCAACAGAGGGTGACTCACGAGACGATCTCGGGCTGCTGTGCGAACGGGGCGGCGCCCTTGGGAAATATGCATAAGGAGCGTACGCGGACTGGTGACGAGAACCTCAAGGCTGCGATGTTTGAGGGTCCAGCGGGTTCGAGAGTGGACCAGTGTAGCAACATGACTGTCGGTGACTCGGGGCACCGGCACAGCCACGAACACCGATTTACGGCGACAGTTAGCTCGCTCCTTTCGTATCAATCAACTACCATGACGGGTCTCAACCCACCCAGCATCGAACTCCCCAGCCTTTCCCTACACCCCAGCACCAACACCAACAACAACACCGCCCACCAAAGACGCGGTCGCAGCGGCAGCTTTCTCAAAGTCGAACACGTAGACAGCTCCAATGAAGTGGCCCTCGACCAGGCCGCATACGCCAACATCAACGCAGAATGGGTCAACCACAAAGGTGAGTTCGTTCCAACTGGCCCTGCTGAGCTTGTGATGACCTCCGAAGGCGCGTGGATGATCCACGTCGTCCTCATCGCGACGGGAAAAGTCATCATCGACGCCATCCCCGGCGTGACCCAGAACATTTCCTGGACGGCTGTCAACCTTACTTATCTCGCCGTGCGTCCTTATCACCTCAAAACGGCGCCCGACTCCTGCTGACCCGACTCCCTTTTACAGTGCTCGTATCTCATGTTCCATTGGGTGACGGGCATTCCCTTCGGCAGCGAGCTACACGCGGGCGCCTACGATGACCTCACACTGTGGGAGCAGATCGACGGCGGTGCGCAAAACACACCGTCGAGAAAGTGGCTTTTCTCCGTTCCCGTGGGCCTGTGCGTTTTCGAACCCGTTCTGTCCCGCCCCGCACTCACGCGACCCACAAATTCAAATAGTTTCCTGCTCTCGACGCACTACACGAATTACAACCCCTGGCTTTTCGCGGTTAATCTCTCGGCCTTAATATTTACCCTCGTCCCCAAGCTGCCTATCGTGCGTTCTGTTCTGCATCGGTTTTCTGACATTCCCTACACTGAGTTCTGGACAGGCCCATCGCCAGCGTTTACGTATTCTCCCACACGATCCCTCTTGCCCTGCCACGCCGATAAGCACCACGTCGGGAACTAATACCCCACCAGATCACTTCCATGCGCCGCCTGATTTGCGCTTAACAGATGCCCAATTCCATTGAGTTGATGACGGAGAAACGGGGATGGTACGGCGGGGAGGATGACGGGATCTTTCAGCAAGCGGCAATCACATGTCTCACTTCTTGGCAAGTATATCCATCCAGTGGCTTGTTTAACATACATAATCCATCAGCCGTCTTTCATTATAATTTCGGTGACTTCTATGAGCTCCCCACATCGAGTTCTAGGTCAAGTTTCCGACATTTCTTTTGCAGTCTTGAATCAGGATGCTTCTTTAAGCAGGTCCTGGTACTGCAATAGTCGCAACCTTTTGAACCTGATGAGCGAACCCAAGGGCGGCTTAAAACAGGATCCCCTTACAGATTGCGCAGGAGCATCAGAATGGTCACTTTCCCTACAGCGGGAATATACAGCGACGCCTGCAGAACATGCACAACCCAATAAAACCACAAACAAGAACAGGCGACCAAAACCGCGCAAAACGCACCTTCTCTCGCACGTCCGCCCCGAAATTCTTATCCGCCGCGACGTTCACGCACACGCACCCGTCCTTCAGCCTGGCGGTCTGGACCTTGTACGTCGCGCTCGGCACGGCCGACACGACGACGTCCGAGAGAGCGAGGCAACGCGGGAGGTCGAGCTCGGGCGGCGCGTGGCGCACGACATGGTGCGGGTGGAAGGCACGGCGCGCACTTTCCCCTGTGCCCGCGGACGCCGTGGGCCGTTTGGTGTATTCCTGGATCGAGTCGATGTCGACGGAGAAGACGCGCGCGCCGTCGTTCGCAAGGAGCGCCGCGAGCGGGCGCCCGACGACCTCCGATCTAGGTGTGCGTGTGTGTGTGCGGGGGTGTACAAGGTGGTGGGGGCGGGCATGAGGGACGTACCTGTTGATGACGGTGATGGTGCGTCCGTAGGCGCGGTCGCCGTATGGCAGTAGCGCGTTGTATACGCCGACGCGCTCGAGGGCTTTCACGACACCCAGCGGCGTGCATGGCAGGATCGACTTGACGGTCCCCGGAGGCGGTACATCGTCCTTGAGTTGTGCGGAGGTCTGGGCCAGTGAGGGCGAGGACGCGAGGAGGGATTTGGGCTCGAGATAACGAATGCTGTAGAGCGGGAATAATACCGAACCGTCCTGTGTGATCAGCTTACCTGGGGAAGGGGTGGAAAACGCACTTGTGATAGAGGTTGTAGTGAAATTTATAGTTGAGCCCCTCAACATCTTTGAATGGCGAAACGATCTGCTGTAGGTAGTGGTCCTCGAGTCATGATGCAACGAAAACTAGCCTCAGACGGAGGGAGGAGCTCGGGGGCGGGCTAACAAGCTCACCTGTTCCTTCCCGAAAATCGGATAATAAACCTATTCGAAGTACGCATAACGGATCAGCATATTCGAGAACCACAACGCGTATATGGGCTTGCCATTATCCCGTCAACAGTACCATCCGCGTTCGCATCGATGATCGCCTCCTCGACGCCATCGCCATCCGCACCGCCCACACCGTCAGGGAGCGCGGCGCCCACCTCGCGCAGCTCAAACTCGATACCCAGCGCGACACACTGCCTGCGCGTGAACTCTGCATAGGAGCGGCTCGGCGCGTTCGCGGTGGCGAGGATGCCGACGAGCTTCGGAGCGCGCGTGCGCGATTGCGAGACGCTCGCCAGGCTCGCTTTCACTTCGGCGAGGAAGGGCTCGGCGATGGTCTCCGCTTTGAGGAGAACGCCTTTGGGTGCTGGCGCGGACGTCGGGTCTGTGTCTGCCATTTATTCGCTGGTACAGTGGCGTATGGTACGGTGCGGCAAAATCTTCTGGTCAATCCTCGGGCCGAGGAAGAATAGCGGATCTGGACTTTTTAGATGCGATCTGCGCTCGAAAGCACGTAAAGGTTTGTCATGGGCAATCACGGCACCGCGAAGGTAGCCCTCGTTGTCTAATGGTCATGACGTCAGACTTCTACACAAAGGGCATCTGGAGGTTCCGGGTTCGAGTCCCGGCGGGGGTATCAGGGAAACTTTTTGGTACAGCTGCAGTTATACCCTGCATTTGCTACTAATGTGCATCCCACTCTAAGCTTTTTTATTAATGTCGCGAGTCCCCCGAGCCTAATCAACCCGTGGCGACGGCATGGCACTGAATTCGTGTGCTTGACACACGAGGCACCTGATCATGAGTACTCGGAACCCTCGGCAATGATCGCTTCCTTCTCCCATCACACCCACGAATCACACTTTGAGCGCAGACACCCATCATGTCTTCGGAGAAGCGGGGCACCAAGGCCATGGATCACTCCCACCACATCTCTGACTATGCCCGCAGATACGCCCTTTCCCCCCTCAAGGGCCTCCAGAAATACTTTAATGATGACATGATTCCCTTTGCCGGTGGTGCGTCCGTCTCTCCCGTCACTCTAACGCGAGGCATCTCACCTCTTTGCAGGCGTCCCCAGCCCCGATTGCTACCCCTTCACCTCAGTATCTGCAGACGTCCTCCTCGCTGATGCTTTCCCAGTCGACGCACCACGATCCGCGTCAGCTGCCTCTTCCCCTTCCTCGGCATTCGGTTGGCTCTGGCGCCTCTTCGGTGCTGGCAAGGACGATACGACGCGCATCCATATCCCCCTTAAGCCGCGCCCTGGTGATGGAGGGCTCAACCTCACCACGGCGCTGAAGTACGGTCCTGCGACGGGCCACGCGTTGACGCGAGCGTTCATCCGCGAGTTTACGGGGCGCATTCACGCACCCGCGTACGACGACTGGACTACGCTCGTCCATACGGGCAACACGGATGGGTGCGTGCGACTTGCTCATGCGCATTGCGCGGTAGCGCGGTCTCCGCATTTTGGGGTTCCTTTGCTGACAAAATGTTGCGATGGGATCACAGCTGGAATCGCGTTGCCAGGATGCTGCTCAATCCGGGAGATACAATCCTCGTCGAGGAGTGGGCGTACGCCTCGGCGCTTGCGTCTGCGCGCCCAATCGATGTGCGTTGGACGCCGGTGCCGATGGATGACCAAGGTATGCGCGCCGACGGGCTGAGAGCAATCCTTGCTGGGTGGGACGTTGAGAGGGACGGGCCGAGGTGTGCACATCATCCCTTTTCCCTCATCCCCTCGGTT
>Ga0137394_10000856_pt1 | contig 21397 bp, 27 predicted proteins | sample czobulk116metaG_FD_108278 | JGI IMG/M metagenome (GOLD analysis project Ga0137394, IMG submission 108278) | Vadose zone soil microbial communities from Angelo Coast Range Reserve, California, USA - czobulk1.16 metaG | ecosystem: Environmental > Terrestrial > Soil > Vadose zone | place: USA...
ATGTTTTTGCAGTCTTTAATTATTTTTTTAGGTAAAAACAAAGGTTACATAAACAAAACCCTTACCCAAAAAAAAAAAAAAAAAAAAAGACACTTTTCAGCAGCCTGAGGCAGCGGCGGTATCTTTCAATTCAGAACCTTCATATATCCAGTAGACTGCGGGACTGGCGTGTCCAAAATAAATGGTGCAAGGTGTTGGGATTGGAACTACGAGATATATGAGAGACGCTCGCAGACGACTGCAGGATGGTATCACACAGAGCTGCGCACAGGTGATGGGTATCACATCGAGTGAGTCGAAGACATGATATACAAGAATTGAAAAAGTAAGAATGTACATGGTATATGCGATATTCCGAGATTCATTACTAGGTGACAGGCCGGGAACTAAACAATGCGAGGTCAGAATGGAATGTCTCAGCACCATGGAGCCAGCCGTTTGTGCTGAGTATCGTGTGTAGGAGCGAATTGATATGGTGGTGTACAGTTGTGCCGCATTCACATGCGACGCCTTCCTTACGATCGTTAGTAAGAGGATAGTAAGGGTTTGTCACTAAGGGTAGCCATCATCGGATCATGATGAATGATGTCCATCGTAATCGACGACGGCGCCAAAGAAGCGTAGGACGGAAATCTGGGCAACATGAATAGACGACGGAAGTTTGGGGCCCATAGCGGAAGAGAAAAGAAATAAAGTGTTACAATATTTTTAGGCGAGATGTTGGCAATGTCAAAGAATGGCAGCAGAATTTGGTTGGAGCATTCGAGGTCGTCCTTGTACGATGCAGGGGACGCGGCCGAGCTGACTTTTACTATTGGTGCAAGTTGGGAGGTCTTCACGATGCTACGAAGCACTCAATCCCCACGTCCGAAGCTGGAGTATTCGGCTGGTCAGCCTGGAGGCTGGACCTAGGGATAGCGGCCTGAGTAGCCACAGGACGGACAAGGCGGTAAATGTCCACTCGCACTCCTACCTCGCGGCGGGTACATCCTATTACAATTCAGGCAGAGCACTTGTCCTGAAGTTGGAAATGAAGGCTCGATGGTCAGCCTGCGGTATGGTCAAGTCTAAGCACGATCTGTCACGTACCCTCTAGTGGTCGCGACAGCGAGCCATCAGTGGCATACTCGGGCTTCGGTGTGAGAAGCGACCCGCTCGCAACACCCCAATTAAAGCTTCCAGGAGGAGATACTAGTGCCTGCGGGCTCGCTGCCGATGTTGGGCCCTGCTGTTGCTGCCGTTGAGGTTGCTGTTGTTGCGCCGCCCACCTCTGGCAGCGGACTCCGCAGTATTCACTGTTGATGCGGCGAGGACATTTGCCACAGGCAGGGCACTTGATAACACCACGCTCCAGATCATCCCTGGATATCCAACGGACGAAATTTAGCATCAGAACATAAGTAGGGCCTAGCAATGACTACGAACTGCATGTGGGGCGCACCGCAGTACTCGCTGAGTTCATTCGAGATCACGTCCATTGTCACAGGAAGGCGGCAACCGGGAAAGCGACAGGTACTTCCTGTTTGCGCTGTTGATGGTCCAAATCTGTGTTGGCATGTCGTCGCCACACATACAGAAGGCTCACCTGAATCACGGGACGAGCCACTTCCTCGTCTGGGTGGGCGTTCACCGGGGACACTTGCCACAAAGGGCACGGCGGAGGTTTCGGGGGGAGGGGCAAGCGTCCGGGAGTATCTGGAAGGTGAAGGATGTGGTTTCTGCCCCTGCGGGTATTGGGGAGCTGAAGACTGCTGCTGTTGCGAGTATTGGTATCCAGAACTTGTATACTGCTGTTGCTGATAATGGGTTGAAGCGAGTTGCTGTTGTTGATATTGGGTTTGGATGGAAGGATGTTGCTGTTGCTGATAATGGGTGGAAGGAGCTTGCTGCTGCTGGTATTGGGAAGAAAGTTGCTGTTGCTGACTTCGTGAAGAGAAATCTTGTCCACCGTATTGGTACTGGGCTTGCTGGGCATGACTAGGTTGCGTACCAACATTGTGAGGTACAGAACCGTGACGTTGTTGTGATACCGAGCGGCGAGGCTGGCCGTATGCGGACACAGGCTGCTGAGGTGGTTGGTCAGGCGGTCGGATATGTTGTTCTATAGACTGGTGATATGCCTGATCTTGAATCGGAGAGCTAGGGAGCTGACTCTGAGAACTGATATACGGTTGAGCATGATGGGATTGTGCTGGTGCATAACGCGAGGCCTCTGGTAGATCCAGGCAGCACACCGCACCATCAGCATCAAAGCACGCTAATACGATTCGCTGGCAGTGCTTACGTTCCCAGCTTTGCCCCGTTCCATAGGAATCGATGGGTTGTACCTGGCCGGGGGCGGTTGTCCGGGAACTTGACAGTGAGCGACTCGTCCGTGCTACGCTAACAACTTGAGCCTGAGCGGAAGCCGCATGTGATTGATGTGAATGAGGAGAACTTGAAAGTATTCTGTTATCATGGGACGGGGCGCCTGTACTAGCATCAGACTTCGAACTATCAAACAGACGAAGGGATCGCACCGTAGGTATTCCCAGGATAAGCGTTGTGGGGATAAGTGTAACTCATAGGGGCCTGTATCAAGCAAATTCCCCGCCGGGAGGGCGTATTTATGCGTGGAGAAATGGAACCGATATTTTACCACGATAGTGCGACATGCTCCCAAACAATGTCCGTTTGTTGGTGTTACTTTAGCCCAATTGAGAGAATTCGGCGTGGCAGTACAATAGTAGTGAGGCATAAAGGCGCTGGAGGGTTATCACGCGGAAGGGGTAGGCGGTGCGTGGGCAGCACCATTCGTGACGCGTGAATGAAAGGTTTCATTCCAACAAGTCCCGGAAAAGAAAAATCGAATCGCTTCGTCGTCTTAAAAAGTACACAAATACAATCCTCACGCCCCGAGGGTTCAGATCGTTGAAGCTTTAGGCTGTACCAGCGTTCGCAATCGCGTCTCGAATGCGGAATTCCCAGTACCTGTCCTCGTGACAAGCCTTAATCGATGGGCGGTGCGCCGCTTGATGACTACGTACCTTTTCCGTATGGGATCGTGCGTGTGAGCGAGCGAGCTCCAAACCTGGCCATAAATAACAGGCGACTGTATGGCAACAAACGTCGGTGTGAGTCAGAATATGACATACCTTCACAGCCTCGGGTACGCCCTCTTTCCCCTTTGCCTCGTGTACGTCTGCCATAAATTCAAGTGCCGCTGGACACGGCAACTCTGCGCCCCGGGACGGGGGTGGATTCTCGAGGTCTAGCACGTCGTCGATACCCGCGTCGACCGCGTCGACGACATACAGCTCCGCAAAAGCGGCCTGCGTCGCGTAGGGCATGTGCGAATGATTCAGGATTCCACGCAGGTAATTCCACGCGGACGCATTGTTCGGCGCAAGCGCAACCTTGTCCTTGGCAAAGCTTTATAGGGGAATACGTGGGGCGCGGTAACAAGGACAAAGGACATCGCCATCGTGGCAGGGCAATTGTCAGCGCCCTATTCGGCCGACTCGTCCGACTCGGGCAAAAGGAAGACATAAACTTACGCCATTTCGCGCCGCACCGTCTCCTCCGAGTCATCGCCCGTCCCAACCTTCGTCCCGTTCTCGAACGAGACGAAGAAGCGATGATGCCATGCCGAGTTGTTGCGCACGTCATCCGCGAGGAGTCGCTCGACGAGCGGCAGCTCGCTGGCCCACAGGTCCGCTTGATCAATGTGGGCGAGGAGCCACTGCCGGTGGCTCCAAGTATGGTAGTTCTTCGGGTCTGCCTTGAGTACCTCTTCGTTGAATGCTAATTCTGGCACAGGGTCGCGTAGGGCTGTGAGGAGAAGCCGTCGGTGGTGCCAGACCTGGTATGTCTTCGGGGAGGCTTTGGTGAGCGTGTTAGCGAGGACGAGCTCGGGCTCGAGAGGGGCGAATGTGGCGATGAGCGTTTCGTAGCGATATTGCCTTCCATTGTGGGGTAAAGAAGACGCATATTGTACAAAGAACGGGACAGCACGCACCAGGCGGAATAGTGCGCAGGATTAAGTCTAATAATTGTCTCTGTGAGTTCAAGAACGCGTGGACTCTTCTCCCCCGCTTTTACGATACCACGAAAATAATCGGTGGCATCTTTGTCTGCATTGTCCAGCAAGAGTCGCGATAGAGTTGTGCAATATATCGCAAGTCAATCAGTACACCGAGAAGAAGGGAGCTAGAACGTTGCATACACTCGGAGTTGTAGAATATTGGAGCAAGGGGTTGGATATTCTCATGTTGAGGAATGGGAACAACATCCGACCACTCGGGTCGTTCTGCGTATAAGACGTGCTCCGCCATGAAATCAGGAGTTAGTGCAGACATGACGGTAGGTTACAAGATAGTTATGCGCGGGACGTAGAATTGAGACCTTATTGAGGCACCGACGTGATCAAAACAATAGGTTCATTCACGCACGCCATGCGAAATGGGAAAGCAGCACTTGGTAAGATATCGGACAGACAGTAGTAGACAAAGAGAAGAAACGGGAGGCATTGTACACAGCACGATCGGAGACCCGAAACCGTAACACTAAGTAACGTTAAGCGGTAGCTGCAGCTGCTGGAGCAGCGTTGTTGGCGGTGTAATCCTTGAGAAAATCGGATCAGTAAAGCTCAATCAAGGTCTGCTAAGTTTGACACCAACCTCCATCTCGGCATCGAGATCTTCGGCAGTCTTCTGTGGTCGCTCGGTCTTGCGAGTACCTGGCCTTCTGCCGCGACCACGAGGTGCCCCGCGGCTCCTGACACACGAACAATTGAGTCTGTTAAGTCATCCCGCGGAAACCCGCAAGGCTACAGCAACGGACCTGGCAGGTTGAGTGCCATCAGTGACAACAGCAACGTTTTCCGCCGGGGTGACGCGAGATGCGAGACTGGGGGTAGAAGCAAGACGAGAGGGGTCGACAACAACCTCGATCTTCATGGGACGCTCTGGAGGCGATAGATGGCGGATGATAGCGAAAGGACAAGGAACGACGGGGAAGGGAGGGGTGAATTGGTCAGTTGAGCATTCAGCGGTGCGCAAGGCAAACGAAAGACGAAAACGAGCCGAGCAAAGAAACAGTTGCGGGGCAATCCTCGGATCCTTCGATCGAACATCGGACATCATTGATATTCAGCCTCAACCTTGCGCAACGAATTGAACGGGGTATTGTCAGGCCCGTCCTTGCAATCCTTCGAAGCCAGACTTCTTCAACAGGACCGGTCTTGAAGCGACAGCGAACGTGTACACGTTCAACGGCACTCCAGAACTGGAACCTCTCTCAGTCCGAGACCCCTAGCCTCCTGCCCACCCTCGACCCTTAACCGCACTGGCATGAGGGTCCACGTAACCACCCTCGACAAACACGTAACCAACCTCTTCTGCGACACAGTACACGAGACTGATCAGGCCTGTGCCCTGCGGGAACTTCGCAGGAAGAGGTGGCATGACGGGGCGGCTCCTCAGGTTCATCCAATACGTCGCTCGCAAAGGAAAGGCGTATCAGATACCCAAGAACACACCCAGGAGTCAACCTTGGGTGTTGTTCGGGGAGGGTAGACCAGGAAGCGAAGCCGTGATAGCGTGTCACGGTTAGAACTTTGCCCTTGCATGAACGTGAATCAAACGAGTCCGTTGCCGAGTTGGCGTCGCGGAACTAGAAGACGAGCTTAAGGAGAGAAAGTGGCGGATACTAACTCCCATCGATGAGGCGATTGTTATATTGTTGATATGCCTTGTTGCCATCCCCTTTTTTCTGAAACACGACCCAGGCTACGCCTTTGGAGCGGCCATTCGAGTCATATTGGATGTTGACTTCACGCAGTGGACCGACGGTGGTTTGGAAAAGTTCCTGCATAATCGGATCGAAGTTAGGGCTTACTCAGATTGATAAATGAAATTCATCGAACCTTCACTTGGGCTTCATTCACGTCAGCCGGGAGATTGGATACGACAATTTTCTCAACAGGTTGAGGGATGGTACTAGCTGGTTTCATGGTATTTGTTATCCGGGCCTTGGCAGCGGGGGATGTACGGGTGGCTCCAAGGACCTGAGCGCGTGCACCGTTACGACGGGCCCCACGCTTCACATGCTTAGTTGCGTGGGAAGCAGCGACGATCTTCATAGGGAACAAAAAAAAAGTCAGACGAGGGCATTTAGACGCAACTGGGAGACAAAACAAACATCATCGAGGGATTTATCCATAGTATAAGTATAGGGGCACTTTTTGACAAGGTAAGGACAACGGAAGGGGGTGCTAGGAGTGGGCTTGTTGGGTTTGTTGGTCGAAGGGGTTGGACAAGTGAAAGACGCGGCGCGTCAGCTCCCTTTGTTTTTTATTTTGTTTTATTTGCACAGCGTCGGAGTTGGAATTAATCTCATTTCCGCTGCATCGCTTCTGGTCACTCCCGTCAAGAGTGAGATTTCTGCCAGTCCTCTGCTCTGCGTCATGTCTAGAACCGGTCGTGGGGGCGGTCGCGGAGGTTTTGGAGGTAGACCTAGCTTCGGAGCGAACAACCCACCTCCGATGGGCCTCACATCTGCGGATATACAGGCTATGTCAAGGGAGCAGAGCGCTCTTTATCCCGTACGTCCTCATTCTCCATCGTGTACCTTCATCCTGACAGCGTTAAGAATCTGTTTCGTAGCCCATAGAGTCTCTCCCTGTACTGACAGAGTATTCTGAAGAGGAGAGACGTATATGCGACCTACAACGCGGCTTCGCAGCTCGACTGCGCAAGTCTGCCTATCACGTGACGGAAGCAATGAAGTCCAATAGTACGTCGTTTTTCGCTCGAGCTTACCACCTAACTTAGTGTAACAGAGCTAGAACGATATGTGGATAAATACCATCCTGCGCCTGCCGCACAGCCCAAGTTAGAGCGACGGGATCTTCATCAGCCTTTCTTCCCTCGAGAGGTATTCGAGGCCTACTTTGACCCGCGGAAGAAACGAAAACGTAGGTGCCCTGCTTACCCTCGTAGCGCGGTTCTTAACGAGTTGGCAGTGGAGAAAAAGTCCGTTAGACGACTCAATCTTGATGCTTTGGAGGATGACGCCGAAGAAGAGGTATGGTGTGCCATCCGAATGCCTGTGAGGTCTTGACCTTAACATTGCCTTCTGTTTGTCTCGCAGGAAAAATCAGAGGCATCGGAGGCCGGCTCACAAGCTGTGGAAGAAGATTATGATGTAGACGAGGAATATGATAACGACTATGCAGATAACTATTTCGATAATGGGGAGGGCGATGACTTGGATGACTTGGGTGGTGGTGGAGGCGGTGACCCATCTGGTGGTGGTGAGTTAGGGTCTTTCATAGGTTCCTGGAGTTCCAATTGACCTTTTCCTGACAGGATTTGATCACGATTAGACACCTCCACATACCAACCCTAACTGTTTCAATATCATCCGACAATTCCATTCGCTTTCTTGGTGTATGTATTCCTATGGTACCGCGACTCACGTGCAGCCGCGCATGAACGCGTCATGTTCAGATAGGTGGCCTCTCCTTCACTGCCTACATCTCAACCATATCGCCAGCTTGTACGAAATGCTTTCGCTCACTCTTCCTATCCTCCTTTTTGCAAGCCCAATTTCTGTCTTTGCATGTGAGGGAGAATGCATGAAGGGGGTTACGCTTGCTTGGCTTACAAACTACACCTCACTTATTGACCCCGTGTTCAAGCACATTGTAAGATGTCGGGCTGCTCCCCGCATACCTCCGCTGACGTTTCGCAGGCCCTGCAAATCTCACACGACTTGTTCCCGCCTGAAAGTCACCACGACTCGATGTCATACCTGCAACCCATCATATCAGCGTACGAAAGCTCGTACGAGGGCATGAGGATTGCTATTTTCCCATCCTACTTCCACGGAAAGTGTCAGCGCAATGGAGTCGATCCGCCGGGCTGCCCGAACCCAGATTGTCCCGTTGTATGCGGCACGCCAGGCTCGCTCGTGCACTTCTTCCCGAAGTTGCGATCCATCGTGTTTAATTATACACGCAACACGCTGCAGCGACTGTGTTCGCCCGGCAACGAGGCATACGGGAAATCAGAGCACGCCGTTGTACAGGCTGCGGCTCGACACCGCATGCGTGAGGGTGAGCGCCGGCGAGTGCCATGGTTCGAGTACGCGGTCACTGGAGCCGCGCGTGGGATGGCGCAGGAGAGGAATCTTTCGTATGCGAGGAAGCGGGAGGAGAGTGTGAAGAAGGGATTCGAGAGGATTATGAGGCAAGTACCGATTTTGCTAGAAGAGGCGTGCGGTGGACGTGCATCAGAAGACAGGAACGCACTGCCTAAGTGTAGTTGGGAAGACCGCATGAAGTCGTACATCCTTACCTTCCCTTGAGCGTGGTTTATGAGCTGGTTCTCGCCTCACTTCTTTGTGTTCATTTCATTGTTACAGTCTAGACATAACATTAACTATATGGTACTCACACACAATTGCTATGTTTTCAATCCTTAATCTCATATTTTTTTTATTTGGCGTTGACTGACGTGTTGCACATGGTCCTTGGGCTCGGAACTACGGACCAATCAGCGGCGTAACATAGGGCCAGCCCGAAGGCGTCAACAATTCACGCTATTAACGACCACACCACACCGCTCCGCCGGAGATATATTTCTCTTCTTTCCCCACCAACTCCTACTCTACCAATCATACTGTTACGGCGCCGACAAGCTATGCTTTCAAAGCGCGTCGTTGCTCTCACCCGCTCCAGGGGTATGATCCCGCGTAGCACTGTCGGGGTCCTCGCCACGTCGCATTACTGGTGCGTTTATGGCCCCGTTCGTTCTCGCCCGTGCCATGTCACGTCATATTACTTGACTCCTTAGTTCTATGCCCACACCCCTTTGCCCTCTCCTCTACATATTCACATAACATCCAAATCGATGTGTTGTCTAACCACATGCACGTTCCAGGGATCTCACGCGCCGTGCTTCATTCCACACGACGAAACTGTTAAAGGGTGTGTTCGGAGTTTCAGCCCGTGTCTTTGTCTGGTTTTGCGTAGCGGGTTCGGGGGCTGTTGTGAACTGACATCGTGTTTGGGGTGCTTGGTTTGGGCTAGCTGAGACCGTCAAGGTGCCACAAATGGCCGAGTCCATTTCGGAGGGCACGCTCAAGACGTGGCAGAAGAAAGTCGGCGACAGCATTGCGGCCGACGAGGAGGTAGCCACTATCGAGACCGACAAGGTAGGTACCATCCCACAAACTTTCCCGATGACGTCTGTCTTCTTCCTTCTTCCCTCCATATCGGCGCCGGTTTTTCGGAATCTTAGTCCCTTTCGTTTTGATTCATTAACTTTTTTGATGTCGGTCCCGTTCATCGGCATGTAACTGACTATAGATCCGTCCGTCCACCACCACCTCCACAGATCGACGTGTCCGTCAATGCGCCCGCAGCGGGAAAGATCACCGAGCTACTTGTGAACGAGGAGGATAACGTAACGGTTGGGCAGGACCTGTTCTGTTTCGCACCGGGAGAGGGCAGCGAATCCTCCGCCGCAGCACCTTCTGAGGCTGCGCCGCAGGCGGAGAAGAATGACGCAGCAGAGCCAAAAGTCCTACAGCAGAAGTCGTCGCCGCCTCCGGTTCAGGAACGCCCCAAGGCGGAGGTGAAGGAAACGAGCAAGCCCGCGCCGGCACCGAAAGAAGAGGGCAAGCAGCCTACGCCCTCCACCCATGCTGCCTCTGCTGGTGCTGCGGGGGCGGCTTCGCGAAACGAGACCCGTGTGAAGATGAGCCGCATGCGGCTGCGCATTGCGGAACGACTGAAGGAGTCGCAGAACACGGCTGCGTTCCTGACGACGTTCAACGAGATTGACATGTCGTCGCTGATGGAGATGCGCAAGCGCTACAAGGACGACATACTGAAGCAGCACGAGGTCAAGCTCGGTTTCATGAGCGCCTTTGGGCGCGCGTGCACCCTGGCACTCAAGGAAATCCCTGGTGCGAACGCATCGATCGAGGTCAGGGTCGCTTGTTTTCGCCATTTCATCCCCGCTGACATTGATCTAAATTTAATGTGCTGCGCAGGGTGACGAGATTGTCTATCGCGACTACGTGGATCTCAGCGTTGCAGTCGCGACTCCAAAGGGTCTGGTCACACCGGTGATCAGGAACGCAGAATCGCTTTCTTTCGTTGAATTCGAGCGTGAGCTAATGGCCCTCGGGAAAAAGGCATGGGTTGCGCATTGTTCAAGCTTTACGAGAAATTCACATTCTTTTTTTTTTTCACGTGCCATAGGCGAGGGATAGCAAGTTGACGCTCGAAGATATGTCCGGAGGATCATTCACCATGTACGTACGTTGTGTTTGGGGTAAATAGGTTGCTGATAGGGTTCATTGATAGCTCTAATGGGGGCGTGTTTGGGTCGTTGTACGGCACGCCCATAATCAATCTGCCTCAATCGGCTGTACTCGGTAAGTGTTTATGTTGTGCCTCGAGGGGACCCCACAATTTGACGGCGCCTGCGGCAACGATAGGGATGCACGCAACCAAGGATCGACCAGTTGTCGTAGATGGCCAGATTGTGATAAGGCCAATAATGATTGTCGCTTTGACGTATGATCACCGGTTACTGGACGGACGAGAGGCTGTAACATTCCTCGGTGAGTGGGATCTATCTGTTGTCTTGGTGTTGCCGGGCGAACAGCCTACTGATGTGATGATTGTTGTTGTGGGAACGTACAGTGAGAGTGAAGGAGTACATCGAGGACCCTCGCAAGATGCTCTTGGCATAACGAAGCTTGCATTGCGCAGCTTCTTGTCGTTGTTTTGTTGTTGCGAAGTAAGAGTAACAAAGCGGCTGAAGCGGCGGATTGTGCGAAAAAGGCGTGTTGGCAGCGTGTCGTGGATGCTTAATTGTCGGACATGGTTCTTGGTCGCAACGCGTACTTTGTTCTTCGCTCGTCTTTTGCGTCAAGGAATACACATACAAGGCATCATGGTTTCCTTTTCGTTTATCGTTTCGCGTTACAATGGCCCATGCACGGGAATGAATGGAACAATGGGATGGGGGGGCCATCTCTTCGCCGGGGTGATCCGGCTTGGCTATCCTATCGCAACACAGTCCACAGGAACAAGCAGGCGGTGTTCGCGGCACGCCGGGTCATTTAGTAAGTAATACCAACAAATCCGCCTTTGTTGCGGCGAATTGAGATCTTGGGAATGATTAAGGGTTACGAAAACGAATTGATCGGGGTAAGCAAAGGCGAGGCGACTATCATTGCCCTGGCGCAGTCTTAGAGAGAGAGGAGAGGGGACTGCTACTACACTAGTACGATTCAGAATAGGGGGTCAGAGCGCGTAAAAAATAAAGTTTTAAATTGGGGAGGAACGATATGTTATACGGCTGCGGGAGGGAGGCCGAAGGGAGTGAGTTCTAGAATAGTGGGACAAAGCGGGACGTGAGACACGAGGACAAAAAGAGGGACTGCATGGGCCAAGGGAAACAACCGCGAGGAAGATCGTCGACCCCAAGGGCCAAAAAGTGACGGAAAAGAGTTGTGGGGTCGCGATAACGGAAAGCCGGAAACGTGCGAGGGTGGGCTAAAGGGGGCGCAAAGCACGCAACACTCGTGACGGAGCTTCCGAGAATAGGTCGCACGGGACGAGATCTAGGCGGGAATATTGCCCGAAAAGGAAGGAGGCGTAAAGGAGAGGGCAAGTCGGAGCTTCAAACAAGCGCCACTCTTCTGATGAGTGCACAGGTCGACGGGCGGGACCCAAGTTACGGTATTCAACTTGTCAGCCCACTTTATTTATTTTTTAATTAATTTTTTTCGCTCTTTAGTCATAGACCAGCTGTCCCCCCGAGTAGATTCCCTCTTCTCTTGTACCTCTCGCTCTCGCCTTAACGCATACATACCACCTCTCCCACCTCTTCCCCTCCATCCTCTCTTCTTCTTTGCCCCTCTACACAACCCTCCTCTCTTGCAATGATCATGGTCCAGAAACCCTTTCATCTCCTCTCCTCCCCTTCAACTCACCATCGTCGGCACCCATCGGCTCCTCCAGCCGTACTTGTCCAGCCAACACACATTCCTGGTTTGCTCTCTTTGTCAAAACCCCATCCATCCACCCCTCCTCGTTCTCAGCAACAACAATATCATAACCAGTATAATCGTCAGTCTCGCTCGTCGCACATCAAACCAAAGCCGACGACCGCTTTCCGTTCTTCCCAACCACCGCCTCCAGATGCCAATGTATTGCCTCCGCTCTCCGGGGACCTCAGCAAGCTTTCTACCCCGGCTCGTCCACCAAACAAGTCTCATGCTCTGACCATAACACCGTCGCCTGCCCCAGAGAAACCTCCACGTGGCCGCCAGAACGCGAAGCACGGCAAAGATAATACAAAGCCTCGGTAAGCGCTGTGCGATTGTCGCAACGGAAATAGACTGCATCTTAACCCGTACCTTCATCAGGAGCAACTCTCAGTCCGTCATGGTTAAGAATAACAATCGGCGAAACCACTCTCGACTTCATCAAGGTTCTCCTCCCAACCCTTCCGACCTTCCCTCGCAGGCAGAGGTTCCCAACAAGCGCAATTCTCTTCCGCAGTCCCATCAGTATAATTCTTTCGATCCCTTTCTAGTCTCGTCAGAGAGCGAATCCGATAACCCCCCTTCCACCCCCACTAAGGTCAACTCCCCCGTTCGCCCCGCTCCCACGCTTTCCCCTCATCCCACGGGCAAGCTCGCTCGCCGTCGTCAGATCACCAAGGATGCGCCCTCCACCCCGACCCCTTCCAAAGTCATGTTTGTCCCTCGCCGTCGGGAGGTTCACCCTTTGAATCTCTCGCGCTCTGTTCCCTCGCTCTCGAGCATCCAATCGAGCGAGGTGACTAGGGATGTGTTCCCCATTTGTGATGATCTGACTGATGCCGAGGACGACGATGTGTTTGCGCCATCCACTCCCACTCACCCCAAGGGTGGCCCCGTCATCTGGCTGCAATCCTCGGTCTACGATGACGGCCCCCGCACCGCGCCGTTGACCAACCGTTACACGAGCTTCCCATTCAACTCCAAATCGACGTCGACACCCTTGGGGCACAAGCACCAGCATGCTCGTTCTCCAAGCGAGGGTGTTTTCAATCTCTCCATGGATGAGGATAATGCATCCTATTCCCTTTCCGACGCATCCGCGGAGCTCAAATCCAAGACCGACTCTCCTCCTCGTCGCCGCCTCGCTTCGGCAGCCACCACTCCCAGGGGCAGCAAGAGGGACTTTTGGGCTAGTTCTAAGTTCCAGAACTCCCCTAGTCCTGATGTCCTGCCTGTTCCAGCCTTCAAGGCCCAGGCTGCCTTGCAGTGAGCTGCGGCATTTTTCGGGTACGTTTTTTTAAAAACAAGCTAGGTAGCTGGTCATCTCACCGTCGGCCTTAGGTTGAAATCTTTGTCGGTTGTCTTGAGCTCCGTCCACTGGGAGTTCTTTTTCTTAAAATGCCTGGACTGGCGTCGATCAATTTATTCCTTTAATATCGACCTCGGCGTCGACGCGTTGGGATCACTTCTTCCCCATATTATTATTTCCTCGACGTTTGGTTCTTGCGCTCTCGACTCCTGTGGTTATCGCATTCACCCCTGGGCCTCAATCGCAAGCGATTAGATTTTAACCTCAAATTTCAAGTGGCAACTTTCTCTCCCCTGTCAACATACCGTCACTTTCTTATCTCGTTTCCTATTCTTGCTTCCTCGGTCGGCTTCCCTATTCATTTCAAGTCGTCGACCAAGACCGCCGCTATCACATGCTCAAGATTGCGCGTCTCTTTTCCCTTGTCTATCGGCTGTCCAATGTTCCATCAATGACACATCGCATGCTTTCGCATCTCGCACTGGTATTCTCTCCCTCGAGCCTCCGTACAAATTAGAAAGGCGGAGCCCAAGTTGTACAAAAGAGCGACCACGGTCGGTTGACATATCTATGAAAACCAAGTACATATCTCTCCTGCCGTCATCGCATCTATACTCTACATCGATTGCCCTTTGTCGACAATCCTGCTTATTTATTCTCCCTATTGCCCCTTTGCGTTGTGTCTTGGACAACGTGCAAAACTCAACTCTTGCACCCCATGGACCTGTTCTTGGTTCCTGGGACGTTATCCTTGATGAACCCAGCTTGAGTTAGTATATATATTCTCCATCCCAACCCCTTTATCTCTCGCACCTCTTCACTTCTGCGGGGGACTTCATTATTTACGATACGTACCCTGATTTTATTGCTTTTCCCTGTATCAACCAACTATCGATATCGCCTCTATCACTAAACCGATGCGTAGCTCCCAATCCTCGTCCTATCATTCATACTCTTATCCTTTTCACCAAGTTATTTTCTTGTTTCTTGTGTGTATCAGTGATCCTTCTATTGGGACGAGGGTAGCCGTGCTTTGGTTTTCATTACGGTCCTCCTCGGGTTTCCGGCTTGCTGGTTCTTCTTCAAATGGCCGTGTATGTTATTAGTGGTTATTTGTGAGTCATTTGTTTTCGTTCCATTTGCTCTACGTGCTGATTCTTGAATCTTATCATCTGCAGTTGTCCAGCTTCCCCCCTCGTCAATCCTACACCTGTTCTCACCACTTCTCCGACCCCGATCTTTCACTACCCCTCTCTTGATGCCAGCTGTGAAGTTGTTGCGTCTCGGACCATCACATACATAGCGCAATCACTTCCTACTCAGTGTTTTCCGATCCTTGCCCCCTCTCTGTCTCCTATCCTCCGTCATCCATAAACACTCCTTACCGTTCTTGTTTCATTATTAGATCTCGTGATCGTTTACACCGCTGTCCGGTTAATCTTTCCCTCACGTCGAACATACGACCCACTCATTTTGCTCGACATGGTTATTGTGTTCATATACGTTCCCTCTTGGTGTGTATTGCTTCGGTGCAGTGCTCTGGCAGAAGAGAAGGGGGGAGGTTGCGGACGTATATACGATCAATGATAAAACTTGTATTGTGTTGTGATCCAGTAAACAAAGTTATACCACCCGATCCGAAAGCCTACATCAAACCACTTAAACGGCCGTTTATTCTTATTGTATTTAGTGCTCAAACCAACTTGAGCAGGTCGCTCAGCACACCCATGGCCGTGACCGCCGCTCCAGCTCCCGCACCTTGAATGATCAATGGGCGCGCACCGTAGCGCTCCGTGTGGAACATGATGATATTGTCTGACCCACCGAGTGACGTCGCAAACGGGTGCATCGTTGGGTATCTGTAAATCTAGACATTAGGGATGGCGCGGCGTCTGAGAGGGGAAAGGGGGGCGTACCGCTCGAGACTGGCCTTGGCGGACACGCCGTCATTCTCAGGATTAACGTCAATCACGCCGACGTAGCGGAGTACCGCGCCGCCTTGATACGCCGCCGCTTCCGCGCGCAGCGCACCAAAGTGTGCGTCGTGCGCTTTGAGCGCGTCGAGGAACGCGCCGCCCGTGGGGACGGACGAGAGTGCAAGGGAGGGCGGGATGAGGGATAGGGTCGGCACGGAGGCGTAACCGTCTGGGAGGAGCGGCGGCGGTTGAGATGGAGATGGATTCGGATTTGGGGACGAGAGGAGACGGGTGAGAATGGTCAGTTTGCGCGCCACGTCGGCGCCGTTTAGGTCGTCTGCTGGGTGAGGTTCCTATTATTATTTTTATGCGTCACCACCACAACCGTTCACCACCCCGTCTCCTCCCGTCAGGTCAGGGTTGGTGATTGTGATCGAGAGAGGGGACGTACGGTGTACCCCTTGTCACGCGCAGTACGGACCACGGTAGAGAACGAGGGTCCGTCTGCGGCGCCGGTCGAGAATTCGTTGAAGATGTAGCTGAGCGTCCCGGAGAAGACGCCTTCGATCCGAGTGACCTTTTGGAATAAACGTTGCGTTTTCAGTCCGATCAGATCAAACCAGATCAGAGCGGGATTAAAAGGCAAGGGATGGATGATCAAAAGGGCATATTTGCCCAGCTGGAGCATGAGCACTGCTGCGCTGTGAAAGAGCACGCGCCCGCAGCAACGCGATAACGATCGAGCGAGTCCGTCCCGGGGGCCACAAACACAAAGACACAAAAGACACAACGACCTGGCCAAAAAAAAAACCAAAGAAAGAGGCATTCACCTTGTCACCCGTCGCGACGAGGTCCTTGAGCGTCGAGAGGACGGGCAGGCCAGCGCCGACGGTAGCCTCGTGGAGGAACTTGGCGCCGCTCTCGCGACTCGCGACGACGATCCGGTCGTAGAGCGTCTGCGGTCCCGAGAAGGCCTTTTTGTTCGGCGTAACGACGTGAACTCCCGCGCGCAGCAGCGCCGGGTACGTCTCCGCCACGGACGCGGCAGCCGTGTTGTCGACGAGCACCACGGCGTTGTCGCTCCGCACGAGCGGCGCGAGCGTGCGCGGGAGGTCCGTGGCCGATGGGGCGGAGGAAGAAGAAGGCAAGGATGCACGAAGGAGAGCGCGCCAGTCGGCGGAGGGCGGGATGCCGTTCGGATCAAAGACGGTCGTTTTGGAGGAAGAGAGCGAGACGAGGCAGAAGGGGTTCGGGAGTGGGAGAGCCTGGAGTTGGCGCACGAACTCCGAGCCGACCAGGCCGACGCCGACAACGGCCACGGAGACGGTCTTGGGAAGTAGCTTGGCGGTCGACATCGTGGGCAGATTCTAAGAAGGATGCGACGGTGGGCCCTGGATGGTCAAACGTCGTAGATGGCAGCACCGTCAACTGAAAAAATCTGGGCGTGATCTTAAAGCTATTTTGGCTTAATCCCGCCAGCACCTTAAGCTTCCATCCTCTGCCCCGTTTCCCTAATGTTGTTCCTGCACGCCATTCTATTTCCTTAACTTCTGGAATACTTTCTGACAATTCACACGATGCGATTATCCGAATGCGAGGTGTTGGTACATTAATTGTAAGCTAGACTAGACCCAAGAATGGCGCCTCGACTCGGACGCGAAACCACTCAACGGCTCAGACGACACCGCAAGTATCTCACGCGGTAGGGCAAGTTCTTTCGTGGTATCAGCGGGGCTATGCTCCAGCCTGGGTGCATATCGGTGACAGGATTCTCGTAGAACCGGAAGGCCGAGGTGGACAGCGTTCGGTTCAACAGGTTGGGGTGCCGACGCTTCTGTACGTGAAGTAGTTGTCGGGTGAATTGGACGCGAGCTGCCCGACGACATCCCTGGTGTCGTCCAGATCTGCACCGTACCGTCGTGGCTGCCCGTCGCGAACATGAACGGGTCGGCGGCAGGGTTCCAAGCGATGCAAGTCATGTCGCCGCCTAAGGCTGGCGCGCGGATGTGGTGGAGGTATGATGCCGACTCGCGGTCCCACATATGAATATCCCCAGCTCGAAATTACCCTCAGCACGGTGAGCAATATCAACCATATCATGGCTTACCTTTCCCCGCACAAAGGACGAATTCATCCTCTCTCCCGCCGAAAGAACTGGACCCGGCAAAATCCACTGCGGTCTTGGGGATATAGGTATGTCGAAGGGAGAGTGTCATCGTTTGGATTGGATCGACCTTTTCCCAGTCATAAAACGCCACCAATTTCCATAATTGCGGCGGGACCTGTCCACAGTTCAGAAAAGTCGTTTCGATGTGATCCAGCTTTGGGGCGAACCTTCAGCTCATGGCTAATTAGAGCGAATTGGCCACTCCCCGAAAGAGTAATGGCTCGAATTGCATGAAGTAGCGGAATATGACTGCGGCAGATACAGCAAACGGGGTTTACGGACAACAAACTGGTACGTACGTCTCGATAGTCCTATGATCGAGGTTGTAGACTGCCATCACGAGTTTTGTGTCAGAGGATGACGACAGAACCGGTGCTGACCCAATCTACGCACCGATGATTTGTTTCTCCGCGCGGCATTTGGACGGTCTCAGGCCGACGCTGGAGGACAGCAGAGTTCCATATCCGATGAGACGTTGGCCATCGGGCGTGATACACACGTCATGAATCACAAGGCGTTCAAAGTGATAAGTGTCCAGTACCTAAATGACATAAGACGGGCTTCTAACATCGGACAGGAACTTACTTTGCCAGTCAGATCCTGGCGTCATACGTCAGAAAGAGCAAGGGATTCATTCTTCAGAACTCACTCACCAATTTCACAATTTGAGCACCTTCCACAGACATAAAGGCTACATGATGTCACAAACAGATGACCTAAGTAACGTGTTGGTAATAAATAGAACATACCTTCGCTTCCCGGGAACCAGCGAACAGAATGTACCGTGGTGTTCCGATCTACCGTTTGACGGCAGACACCCACCTACAAGCCCCATTAGTCAACCGAACGTTTTCAAAGAGCATAAGGCGAACGTCTGTCCATAGTTTGATCGAGTGCGCAAGCTTCGTCAAGAGAAGGCTACCCGACGGCGACCTACAATGTGCAATCAGCTTTGGGTGACAGAAGGTATGAGTTTGGACGACCATGCGACTTGGCTCACGAAACTTGAGTGCGCGAGCGTGCGATGGGGAGAAAACGGGTCCTACAAATTGTGTCAGGAGTATCATAGATTTGGAAGTTGAGCCAGAGCTTACTCCGGTACGGAAGATGGCCGAGGTATTGTCCCAACTTCAAAAACAGTTCTATTAGAGATCGTTCCAAGAATTTCAAATAATTGCAAACCTTGACGTAGCCAGCATATTTCCGTTGGGCGAGAATTGCAAATGACGCACCAGAGCTTGATGTGCGTCAAATTCCTGAGTGGGCGCAAAGTCCCTCAGCTTCGGGGCAAGCCGGGCGACACGCGAGCTCCGTATGAGACCCCGCAGCTCCTCCTGACGCATGACTTCGGGGCTAAATATTGATGCACGCGAGACGCCTGAGGGATGTTGCGCCATGATCACGGAACGCATAGCTTGTACAAAGCGCGCGCGCCTTGCTGGTATGGCGCTCGCTTGCGTAGCCCCGTTGGCGCTAGTCACTTCTTCAGGAACATTGTGGCCCGAAAGTGGTGCCTCGGGACTTGCAAGACCCATAGGTGATGGGGAACGTGTTCTCAGAGATCCAGAACGATTGTACGGCGACGTCCTCATGGTAGAAGAGGGGGCGTGAGTCAATGAACTCCATGAGTCGGATGGAGGTATAATTATTTCGGCGGTGGGACGAGGTCGAACGAACTTGTTCAGCAAGGCTCTTGCCCTGGCGAAAGTGTCACTCGCGTGTTGCATGGCTGAGAGTAGTCGACGACGAGAAAAGACTTCGGCGGCGGCGATCCAGCAATCACCCAACGAGTCCCGAAGCCATTTCGTGCCCCGGTGTCGAATAAAGACCCAGCGCTCGAATATGAACCACGTGGAAACGGCGATGAGGCCAAAGCTGCTGAAGGCGGTGAAAACCGTCGTAATCGTAGAGACAGCAGGATTCTGAAGTCGCGTCGCAGTTGAAGCTACAGTTTGTCAGAGTAAAAGAATACACACACCTGCCCTGAGGAGTAGCTGAATAAAACTAGGCCAATTGAGAAGCACGATACTGAGAGCACAAGAAATACAAGGGGCGAGCGTTTGAGCCAGATTAAAACCCACCAGGGGACATGGTGCCCCGGCGAACGACTGCGAAAAGTAATTAGAAGAGGGCATCGCTCGCTCTATCTCAACGTACTATACAGATTGCTTCCATGTCGCCCCGAGGAGGCTATTTACAGCCGCCGCAATGCTGAACACCATGGATGTAAACCAGAATCCGTTGACGGCATCTGCGGCTCCCGTGCCGACATTCTGGTACGAGTATTGTAGGGTTGTCGCCGTGACGGCAGAGAAAAACGTCGCGATCGTTGAGAGATTGAGAAAGTTGCTCGCCCCATGTTGCTGGGCGAACCGGATAGTCGGTATACCTGGATCGCGAATAAAGTGTCAATTTCGGAGCAAAGCGATAACCGTAGGGACATGGCGACTAACCAACTTCGATGAACATGGACAGCGCTGTGCTGACCGAGTTCAGGTGTTCGCCCACGTCCACCACCAATTCGTGTATATATCTCCGAACCGCAGGGGATTTGAGTTTGCCTTTATGGTGGTCGGAAATAAGTGTCGCGTTTTCAAATTTACTCACCTTCATATGCTATCAAACAGGACGCCCAATACTGAAAAGGATTTCAGTGAAATTGCAGATACGAAGTAGCATAAGGCTATACCTTAAGGTCGTCTTCAAACGCGATGATGGGCGCATCAACCGCCTTGTCCGTAAATTCCGGAAATTCATTCAGGCTGTACAGAAATATAGAGAGGTCGGACGCGAACAGCTCGAGCTGTTGCGGAAAGTCTTCGAGGTCGAGCTTATCCAGCTCCATCCCCCCCGGCGAGCGCCTACCGCCGCGTTCCAAAGAAACGCGCAATCTGGCGAGCCTGCGCCTCGGAAGCTTGCTCCGGCCCACCAGAGACTCCCTCTGCAAGCGCAGGACTTTGCGCGGGTACAAGTCTGCCGCGTTCTCACGGAAAAGGAAGGATATTTGGGCGAGGCGATCGCGGAGCTGGAATACGGAAGCGAGGATGGCGACGGAGCTTCCAAGCTGCCGAGCTGCGTTGACGCAGGTACGCAGCTGGTCGAGACATCGACGTCATGGCCATGTGAGCAGGCGTGAAATGTAGGGTGAAGAGTAGAAAGTTAGGCACATACCTCTTTGTCGAAGTTATTAATTCTCCTGGGGAGGCGGCGGTAGAGTGACCATAAGCCACGGACGTTCGTTTCGCGCAAGAGCACCGTACATCGTACGAACGTACCTTTGGAAAAGATTGAATGCGTCTGTCCCCGCTTGCTGGAGCTGCTCATTCACACCGGCTGTCCAAAATACGTCATTTTTTCAGGACAACATGATACTCTTGAACGTTCAACTTACGAACGTCGCCGTCATCCTCGAAGCTCGCGTGCTGCACGACGTCTATGATTGTTCGAATTTGAGATCCGCGGTGCTGAGAATGGGACAGAACGGACCTATGGGATCGACTTCGTTGGTGTCACGCCTGCCCAGTTCATTGAACGCATCAAGAAGCTTCGACACCGTCCGCTTTCTTCTGACGTTTCGCTCTCCCGACGGCTCAAAGACGTTACCCACGTCGATGTGTATGGGTTCCCGGCGGAGACTGGATAGCATCCTTGGACGCTGTGTCACAACCAAAAAGATTGGGGCTTCTCTATTGAAAGCAGGAAATCAGGAAAGAGTCTCCTTCCGAGTTTCACGATGCTCTGACGGTTGCCAGAGTTACGGAACGAGGTATCCGGCGACGAATATGGGTTGCAGGCTTCTATGTTGTGTCAAGGTGTGCGTGCGTGTGTGGTCTCGTGGTACTAGTCGTGATCGTTGGCGGGTGGCGGAGTACGGGCTCGTGAAGGGGATCACGGGGGGTGGGCGAGGTTAGCGCAGTGCGGGGGTGGTCATGCAAGGGGATATGTAGCAGGCAC
>Ga0137394_10000860_pt1 | contig 21366 bp, 25 predicted proteins | sample czobulk116metaG_FD_108278 | JGI IMG/M metagenome (GOLD analysis project Ga0137394, IMG submission 108278) | Vadose zone soil microbial communities from Angelo Coast Range Reserve, California, USA - czobulk1.16 metaG | ecosystem: Environmental > Terrestrial > Soil > Vadose zone | place: USA...
ACATCACGGTCAACAAGAACGCGGTGCCCAATGATCCGCGTCCGCCGGCCATCAGCAGCGGACTGCGCATCGGCACGCCCGCGGTGACGACTCGCGGTTTCAAAGAAGACGAGGTCCGCCAATTGACGAATTGGATTGCCGATGTGCTCGACACAAAAGGCGATGAATCGGCGGTGGAGCGGGCGCGGGCCGAGGTGGTGAAAATATGTCGGCGATTTCCCGTGTATGGCTAGCCGCGGAGCGGTCGGCATCGGGACCGGAATAAGCACTCCCCATGCACTGCCCTTTCTGCGGTCACACGGAGACTAAGGTTATCGACTCTCGCCTCGCGGGCGAAGGGCGGCAGATTCGCCGGCGCCGCGAATGCCTGGAATGCACCGAGCGCTTCACGACGTTCGAGACGGCGGAGCTCTTGCTGCCGACCGTCGTCAAGGGCGATCGCAGCCGCGAACCCTTCGATGAGAACAAATTGCTCCACGGAATGCAGAAGGCGCTCGAAAAGCGCCCCGTCAGCCGCGACGCCATCGAAGCTGCGGTGGCGAGGATCTGCCACAAGCTGCGCAGCCTGGGAGAGCGGGAAATCGCTTCGCGCAGCGTGGGTGAAATGGTCATGGAGGAGCTGCGCCATCTGGACGAGGTGGGCTATGTGCGTTTCGCGTCGGTCTACCGAAGCTTTCAAGACATAGAAGCCTTCCGTACCGAAATCGATCAATTGCGCCGTCACCGCCGTCGCCGCGAACCCAGCAAGGATCAGCTGCCTCTGCTGCCGGGCGATGACGACGACGGCGACAGCCAATGACCGGGGTCGGCGCATCGCAGGACCCTGCCGCACCGCCGCGAGACCCGGCGACGGCGCGAGACCAGGCGCACATGGCGAGGGCGCTCAGCCTTGCCGCTCGCGGCCTGTATACCACCGATCCGAATCCGCGCGTCGGCTGTGTGGTGGTTCGGGACGACCGGGTGTTGGGCGAGGGCTGGCATGTGCGGGCGGGCGAGGCCCACGCGGAAGTCTTGGCGCTGCGCGCCGCGGGCCCGGACGCGCGGGGCTCGACGGTATACGTCACGCTGGAACCCTGCAGCCACACGGGACGAACACCTCCCTGCGCTGACGCCTTGATCGCCGCCGGCGTCGCGCGGGTGGTGTGCTGTACCGTCGATCCGAACCCCCGCGTCGCCGGCGGAGGCATCGAACGGCTGCAAGCCGCCGGAATTTCGGTGTCGGTCGGGGTGCTGGCAGCCGAGGCGCGGGATCTCAATGTCGGATTCTTCTCGCGCTTCGAGCGCGGCCGCCCCTTCGTCCGGCTGAAGTTGGCCATGAGCCTGGATGCGCGCACCGCGCCTGCCTCCGGTGGCCAGGCGTGGATCAGCGGCGAGGCGGCGCGCGCCGACGTGCAAGTCTGGCGCGCTCGCAGCGGCGCGGTACTCACGGGCGCAGGGACGGTGCGCACCGACGATCCGCGGCTCGACGTGCGATTGGCCTACGGCTCCTGGGTGAGACAGCCGCTGCGCGTGCTGCTCGACCCCATGCTCACCTGCGCCACGAGTGCGAAGCTGTTTCAAGGGACCGGGGCATTGGTATTTGCCGCGTCGGATGCCCCGGTGCGCTCGCAGGATGCCGCGAGAGTCGAGCGCCTGCCGCGAGCGGCCGGCGGCTTGGATCTGCGTGCGGCCATGCGGCGGTTGGCCGAGCTCGAGATCAACGAATTGTTGGTGGAATGCGGGCCGCGCCTGGCCGGATCATTTATTCTGTCGAACCTGGTGGATGAATTCGTGCTGTACGTGGCGCCGTCGCTGCTCGGCGCCGATGCCGCTCCATTGATGCACGTCAGCGGATTGGGGCCGCCGGGCTCTCTGCCCGCATTCGAATTCAAGGACGTGCAGCGCATCGGGGACGATCTACGCCTCATTCTCATGCCGAAGAAACCTTGAATCATGTTTACCGGAATCATTCTAGCGACGGGCCGAATCACCTCCTTGGCGGAGAAGAGCGGCGACTTGGAGTTGGGGATCGACGCCGCGGCGCTCGACCTTCAGCGTATCGCCGTGGGCGACAGCGTGAGCGTGCAAGGCGCCTGCCTCACCGTGACTCGCAAGGACGGGACGCGCTTCTATGCCGACGTGTCCCGGGAAACCATGGCCAAAACGACGCTGGGCGAGTTGGGTCCGGGATCGAGGGTGAACTTGGAGCCCAGCCTGCGCGCGGGAGACGCCCTGGGCGGCCATTGGGTGAGCGGGCATGTCGATGCGGTGGGCAAGCTGAAGGCGCTGGTTCAAGACGCACGTTCATGGCGCCTGGAGTTCGAATTGCCGGCATCGCTCATGCGCTTCGTGGCGCCCAAGGGTTCCATTTGCGTCAACGGCGTGAGCCTCACGGTCAACAATGTCGACGGCCGCCGCTTCGACGTCAACATCATTCCGCATACCTTTAAGGTCACCACGCTTGGCGAGCTTAAAATCGACGACGGCGTCAATATCGAAATCGACGTGATCGCCCGATATATAGATCGGCTTATGCCGCCTTCCGCCCGCAATTAGCCGTCTGAAATTAGTCTGAAATTCTCTAAATTGAGGAATACAGCAACGCAAATCTGCCGCAACAATGCAACGATAGTCAACGCAGAATCGACTGAGCCATCTCAAGGGAGACCACGATGGAACTCTATCCATGTCCATTTTGCGGAGGGGAAGCAGTAGTCGGCGTTCGCGATGATCCTGGGCGCGATTGCCAGTGGTTTTGGGTGTCGTGCAGTATCTGTAAGGTCGGTCAACCTCAATCGCTGTACACGGTAGAGGGGACCGCCAATATCGAATGGAACGATCGATGCGACCAGCTTCTGGTGAATTTTCCAACAAGGGTCAGGACGCTCGGCAGCTAAGCAATTGGCTCGATCTTCAGCGGCCGGCATTTTTTGCGTCTAGGTGCGCTATCGAACAGACTCGCATGATTGGATTCATGTAAATTACGCTCCCGCAACATTTAGGGGAGCGGAATAATGAACTTCGACACTTCGCCACGAGTTCCCCTCTTCGCAGTACCGCATGTCTACCGTTCCGGCAACGCAAGCGCAATGGCCAAGCGAACTTTCAGAGTTGACAGCGTGCCTCCAGCAGCAATGCCTCTCACGCACATTGATCGAGACTTGGAGCTAGACTTCATCAGGGAGTTCGCCGTGGGCGGAGAGACGCTCAAATGTTCGAGCGATGACCGCCGCGAGCGTATTCGGGTGGCGATCTATCGCTGCAACCTGTTACACGAGCCATTCCGGGATAGCGGCATGGATTACGGGCTGGCGTACCAGCGCTGTTACGGAAGACCCATCGAGATGCGCCGCACCGTCAGGCACGGACCGAAGTCAGAGCCCCTGATTGCGGCGGAATCTCTGCAAAAGTAAGTCGTGGACTCGCCATCACCGATCCAGGCCGCCTGCCTACGGGGCGGCCTTATTTTTTCTGCTGGTTACAGACTCAGCAACGCCGACGGTACCGGAGCCTACACGCTACAATGGACGCCCCGATGGAGGGCAAAAAGACGGCTAGCCGGACCTCCCTGACGGTATGAATGGCGGTATATGGCCGGTCTGATAACCACAATATACTGTACAATCAATATGTTACGGCGCGAATCAATATATTCGCCCGTTATCTAGAACGGCTCATGACGAAAACTGAAGAGTAAGACCCAATGCCCGCGTTCAATACGATCGACGAAATCCTCGAGGACCTGCGCCTCGGTAAAATGGCGGTGATCATGGATGACGAGGACCGCGAAAACGAAGGCGACCTCGTCATGGCCGCGGATTGCGTTACTCCGCAAGATGTGAACTTCATGGCGCGCTATGGGCGGGGCCTCATATGCCTCACTCTGACGCGCGAGCGTTGCCGGCAGTTGCGCTTGCCGCTCATGGTGAGCGATACCGACAGCACGCATCGCACCAACTTCACCCTGACCATCGAGGCCGCCGAGGGCGTGACCACGGGGATATCCGCGCATGATCGCGCGCACACGGTCAAGACTGCGGTAGCGCCGAATGCCAGGCCGGAGGATCTGCGTCAGCCGGGGCACGTATTCCCATTGATGGCGCAGCCCGGCGGTGTGTTGACGCGCGCCGGCCACACGGAAGCGGGCTGCGATCTGGCCCGTCTCGCCGGATTTTCCCCGGCCGCCATGATCGTCGAGATTCTGAACGACGACGGCACGATGGCGCGGCGTCCGGACCTCGAGTTGTTTGCGAAATCGCACGGTCTCAAGATCGGCACCATCGCGGATCTCATCCGTTATCGCTTGAAGAACGAACGCTCGGTTGAGCGCATCTACGAGGATACCGTGGACACCGAGTACGGCGGTTTCCAGTTGTCCTGCTACGAAGATCACGTCAACAAGACCGTGCACATCGCGCTGGTCAAGGGCGACTTGAATTCCGACCTGCCGCCCCTGGTGCGCGTACACATCAACGACACGCTGCGGGATGTGGTGGGCGTGCACAACGAGCGGCTCGGCTGGCCGCTGCATGCGGCGATGCGCCGCGTGGCAGCCGAACCCTCGGGCGTCGTCGTCATTTTGCGGCCTGAGGAGACGCCGCGGCACTTCATGGATAGCGTGCGGCTGCTCGATGCCAAGGCCGCGACTACACGCCACCCCGGAGCAACGGTGATCCGAACCTACGGAATAGGTGCGCAAATCCTCAAGGATCTTGGCCTGAAGCGTATGCGCGTATTGAGCGCTCCGAAACAGCTGCAGGGTCTCGCCGCCTTCGATCTGGAAGTGACCAGTTACGTCGATGGCGGCGAATGAAGGTCCCGAAGGCTATACTCCGCGCCATTCTCAAGTGAGGAAAGACTTGTGCCCAACGATCAGCCGAAGATAATCGAGGGGGAATTGCTGGCGCGCGATCTGCGTTTTGCACTCATCGCTGCGCGGTTCAACGATTTCGTGGTGGAGCCGATGGTGCGCGGGGCTCTCGATGCGCTCAAACGCCACGGGGTGAGCGAGAAGCAGATCGAGATCGTGCGTGTCCCGGGTGCGTTCGACATCCCCATCGTGGCGCGCAAGTTGGCGCTGTCGCGCCGCTATGAAGCGCTCATCGCGCTCGGTGCCGTGATCCGGGGCCAGACGCCGCATTTCGACTACGTCGCCGGTGAATGCGCCGGCGGCATCGCGCGCATCGCGCTCGAATCCGGAGTGCCGATTGCGTTCGGCGTGTTGACGACCGACACGGTAGAGCAGGCCGTGGATCGGGCAGGAGGCAAGGCCGGCAACAAAGGCGCGGACGCGGCGTTGGTTGCAATGGAAATGGCCAATCTCTTGCGCCGCCTGGAACCGTAAGACGTGACCGGCAAGCGCTCCCACGCGGGGAAGGCCGTCCCCGTCGACCGCGCTCCGGGCAAGGGTGCCGAGGGCAAACGTGCCCGAAGTCACGCACGACGGCTGGCGCTGCAGGCGCTCTACCAAATTCAGATCAATCCGCGTCCCTGGACGGACACGGTGCAGCAGTACGTCGCCGACCCGGAGGCGGAGCGGGTGGATTTGGATTATTTTCGAGCGCTGATGGCGGCGATCGCACCGAATCGGGAGGTGTTGGATTCCCGCCTTGCGGGCCTCTGTGAGATTCCGCCGCTCGAACTTGATCCGATAGAACACGCCGTGCTGTGGCTGGGACTTCACGAGTTGGAATCGTGTCCCGAATTGCCGTACCGAGTGGCGCTTGCCGAGGCGGTGCAACTGACCAAGCAATTTGGTGCGACGGACGGATATAAATTCGTCAATGCCGTATTGGATCGAGCCGCGCGGGAATTGCGGCCGCACGAGTACGGCCTAGACCGCGTCTGAGCAGCGCAATGAGCGCAGAGACCCCGCATCTCGGCGAGTTCGAACTGATTCAGCGATTTTTCACGCGCCGCCATGCGCCGCGGGCCGCGCAATCCGGAGTCATCCTCGGGATCGGCGATGACGCCGCGGTGCTCGCCTTGCCGCCCGAAACGGAGCTGGTGGCCGCCGTGGACACCATCGTGGCGGGGCGCCATTTTCCGGAAGGCACCGATGCCCGCTCGATAGGCCATCGTGCACTCGCCGTCAACTTGAGCGACATCGCCGCCATGGGGGCGACTCCCGCCTGGGCGACGCTGGCGCTCACCATGCCGAGCGTGGACACCGCTTGGTTGGAGCGGTTCTCTGCAGGGTTCTTGGATCTTGCCGATGCCAACGGAGTCGAGTTGGTCGGCGGCGACACGACACGGGGTCCGTTGACCGTGAGCGTGCAGATTCTGGGATACGTTCCGCGCGGCACGGCGCTGCGCCGGAGCGGCGCGCGAGCGGGGGATCTCTTGGCAGTGACCGGCACACTGGGTGACGCCGGCGCCGGCCTCCATTTCGTCACTGCGCCGCCGCCTGCTGAAACTCGTCCCGCCGCCCTCGAGCTCATTCGGCGGTTTGACTATCCGGCGCCCAGAGTGCGGTTCGGTCTGGCGGCACGCGGCGTCGCGACGGCGGCGATGGACCTGTCCGATGGACTGGTCGCGGATCTGCCGAAACTCGCGCAGGCGAGCGGCCTTGCGGCGCATGTCGCGGTCGAGCGGCTGCCGTTGTCGGAGGCAATGCGCGCCGCCGTACCGGAACCCAAAGCGCGCGATTGCGCACTGGCGGCGGGCGACGACTACGAATTGCTGCTCGCCGTGCCCGCGCCGCGCTACGCGGAACTCGCGGCCGAAGCGCGCCAATTGAACTTAACGTTGACCGCGATCGGCGAACTTCACGCCGGCGACGGTGTGACGTGGTCGCTGAACGGGAAGGAATTCGCGCCCGGCGTGCGCGGATGGGATCACTTCGCCTAAGCCTCGACCCAAATCACAGTTTGCGTCCAGCCTCCGCCGTATCCTCTGCGTCAATCAATTGACGACGCCCGGCAGCGCACGGTTACCCTTGAGCAATACCCGCTTAACTACTCTCGCGAAAGCCCAGAACGGCCGCGCCTCCTTGCCCGAGAAGATCGGCAAATATGTGATCATCAACGAGGTAGGACGCGGCAGCACGGGTGTCGTCTATCTCTCCCACGATCCTTATTACGGCCGGGACGTCGCCATCAAGGTGTACAACGTCGACGCCAGCGGCGATGAAAACCGCAAGCGCATCGCACGCAAGATGTTCCTATCGGAAGCCCACATGGTCGGCATGTTGCAGCACCCGAACATTCTGCCGATCTACGACGCGGGCGAAGAGAACGGACACTGCTACATCGTGACCGAGCATGTGCACGGCGCCCGCACCCTCGCGGCCTATTGCCGTCCGGACAATCTGCTGCGCATCGACGATGTGGTGGAGTTGGTCTACAAGGCGGCGCGGGCGCTGCATTACGCGCACAGCCGCGGCGTCATTCATCGCGACATCAAGCCCAGCAACATCATGCTCACGCTCGAGAGCGACGTGCGCATCATCGATTTCGGAATCGCCTTGGTGGCCGACTCGGAAATCTCACGGATCGAGGGCATCGCGGGCAGCCCGTCCTACATGTCCCCCGAGCAAGTCCAGTCGATTGAACTCACGAATCGCTCGGACCTGTATTCCTTGGGTGCGGTCATGTATGAGCTTCTGACCGGAACCCGGCCGTTCCGGGCCGGCAATCTGCAAAAACTGCTGCATCAGATCGTGTTCGCCACTCCGCCTCCCATTCATACCCTGCGGCCCGAGATTCCCGAGGAACTCGAGAACGTGACCGCGATGGCGCTGCAGAAGGAGCCGGACAAGCGCTACAAAACCGGTCTGGACTTTGCCGCCGAACTTACGCGCGTGCACCAGAAATTGCGCGCGCAGTACAACCGCATCGATCAGCAGGAACAATTCAGCCTGCTGCGCAAGCTGAAATTCTTCCACGAATTTTCGCACGGCGAGATTTGGGAGGTTCTGCGCGCCAGCAGCTGGCAGGACTACGCCGACGCCGAGGAAATCGTCAAGGAAGGAGAAATGGACGATCGCTTCTACATCATCGTGCAAGGACGCGTCAGTGTGCAGCGGCTCGGGCGGGCGCTCGGATATCTGGAAAGCGGCGATTGCTTCGGCGAGACCAGCTATGTGCGCGGCGCGAAGCGCACCGCCACGATCAATGCCTCCGGCGCCGTCACCGTGATGAAGGTCAGCTCCACGCTTCTCGAGCAGGTATCAGCCGAGTGTCAGTTGCGCTTCAACCAGGTGTTTCTGCGCAGCATGATTGCGCGCCTGCAAAACGCCGAGCGGGGGACTCCCCCTCCTTCTCCTCCTCCCCCCAGCGGAGGCTAGATCAAGGCTCGGCGGCGCTACTCGACCGCCTCTTTGTCGTGCTCAATCATCGCGTACGCCGAATGATTGTGAATCGACTCGAAGTTCTCCGACTCGACCACATACGCGCGAACGCGTTTTTCCCTATTGAGAGCCATGGCCACATCCCGCACCGTGTCCTCCACGAATTTCGGGTTGTCGTAGGCGCGCTCGGTCACGTATTTTTCGTCGGGACGCTTCAAAATCCCATAAACCTCGCATGAGGCTTGGGCTTCGGCGATATCGATCAGTTCTTCCAGCCACATATGCTCGACCAGCTTGGCTGTCAAGGTGATGTGAGAACGCTGATTGTGCGCGCCATAGTCGGAGATTTTCTTCGAGCAGGGACAGAGGCTGGTGGTCGGGACCACCACTTTGAGCCAGACGTGGGTCTTACCTTGGCGGTGCTCGCCGAAAATGGTGGCCTGGTAGTTCATCAGGCTCTCGACGCCGGTGACCGGGGCCTTTTTCATCACGAAGTACGGAAACGTCATCTCGATATGACCGGCGCTCGCGTCCAGATGCCCGGTCATTTCCACCAGCATCTTGCCGAACGAATCAACGGAGATTTCACGCTCGTGCCGGTGCAGGATCTCCACGAAGCGCGACATGTGCGTGCCTTTGAAGTCGTGGGGCAAATTCACGTACATGTTGAAATTCGCGACGGTGTGTTGCTCGCCGCGGGCGCGATCCTTCACCTTGATCGGATGATAGATGTCCTTGATGCCGACCTTGTTGATCGGTATTTGACGCGTATCAGCATGGCCTTGCACGTCCTCCACGGGGTTCAGATTCGACTTCTTCACGGGGACGGCAACATTCATATCTAGGTCCTGTTCCAGGCTATTTTTAGGCGCTACGCGCCGAATCTACGGGGTCGATGCGACCCCGTTCGATAGGCGCGCTGCGCGCGCAAAGACTAAGAGTTAGTTCCGACTTGGGGTCGAAAAGGTGAATTCCAAGAATTTTTGGACGATTCGCGCGAGATGGGCCGGTCGCCGGGCAACCGACAGGCGGAGCCCACCGGACGGTATCGGCCTAAATTCGACGATCGACGACGTAGGAGGCAAGCCACGCCAGGACTCGAGCGCGTCCGCTGAACAGCGCCAAGCGATCGCACGCGCGGCTTTGCAGTTCTCGCGCACGTGTTTTGGCAGCTTCCAGTCCGAGGACGCTGGGGTAGGTGGGCTTGGCCCGCGCCGCGTCGGCACCAATGGTCTTGCCGAGATCTTGGGTGTTGCCCTCGACATCGAGAATATCGTCCTGGATTTGGAACGCGAGCCCGATGTCCTGCGAATAGGCATCCAGCGCATCCCATTCGGCCGCGGTCAATCCGGGCGCACACGCCGCGGCCAGCAGCACGCTCGCTCGGATCAAGGCACCCGTCTTGAGCCGATGCATGGCCTCGAGCTGCTCGAGCTCGAGGTTGCGGCCCACAGCGGAAAGATCCAATGCTTGGCCGCCCGCCATGCCCTCGGTCCCGCTCGCATCCGCGAGAATCTGAATCATTTTCAAGCGGGCCTCGGAGCTCACGCCGGCGGCGCGATCGCGCGCCAGCAACGAGAACGCCAAGACCTGAAGCGAGTCGCCCGCGAGTATGGCAGTCCCTTCGTCGAACGCGCGATGCGTCGTGGGCTGACCGCGGCGCAGGTCGTCGTCGTCCATCGCCGGCAGATCGTCGTGAACCAGAGAATACGAGTGGATGAGCTCCACGGCCGCTGCCGGGGCATCCAACGCGCTCGCGGGGATGCCCAAAGCTTCTCCGGTGCAGTAGACGAGCAAAGGACGCAGGCGCTTGCCGCCGCCAAGAACCGCGTAGCGCTGCGCTGCGTGCAGGCGCTGCGGACTCACATCGGCCGCGGGCAGCACGCGGTCGAGGACGGCTTGCACGCGTGACTGATAGTCACGCAGCCGCGATTCCAGCTCATCCGGGCTCACGACCCGCATTCAGCCGGCTTCGGGTTCGTCGGGAGTGAATTCTTCAACTGCAGGTTCACCGGCCTTCTTGAGCAATATCTCGACCTTCTGTTCCGCCTCTTTGAGCGCGGTTTGACAGGCTCGAGTCAGCATCACGCCGCGCTCGAAAGCGGCCAGAGATTCCTCGAGCGACAGATCGCCTTGTTCGAGGCGTTCCACCAGTTCTTCGAGGTCGCGCATGGCCGTCTCAAAATCGGGCTGTGCTTCGGTTGCGGCTTGGGGCGTCGGCATGATCGGGAACGGTACACATGCGCTGCAGCGGGGTCAAACCGGGGGGCGCTCACGGCCGAAACGGCCGAATTCCGGGGATTTCGGCGATGAACATCGTCAAGTCGTGAGATGCGTCACAGCCGTGGGGTCGCACAGTGGCCGCTTTTGAGTACCATTGTCCATGGGAAGCTATATGCCGATTTCTATCAAATCAATCATCGCATGCGGGTGCCTGGGTGCCGCTATTTTGGGCACCGCAGCCTGTAGTCCAAAGCGTATCCCGCCGATGTCGGTCACCGACCTCATGGAGGATCGTGTGACGCTCGACGGCGTGCTGATGAAGTGCAATCGAAATCCGTCCAAGGCGCGTAACGACTCGGATTGTCTGAATGCGCGAATCGCCATTGAACGTCTCGCCAGTAGGAACCGGCCGGCCGAAGAGGCGAAGCGCGCGGAGGAATTCGAGCACAGCCGCGAGAAGCTGCGCTTGGCGCAAGAAAGGCAGCGGCAGGAACAGGAATCGAAGACCACGGTGGACGTGTATCACTTGCCGCTGGTGCCGGTCGAAGCGACGCCCGCGCCCCAGCCCAATGACACGAACCCGCCCATTGCCCGCCAGTCGAATCCCTAAGCTCGCCGGTTGATTTGGTCAACCTTGTGCGCTGACCGCCATGGCTGATACGAAGCATCTGCTGATCAACGTGATTCTGTATGGTCTGCTGCCGCTGTGGGGCATCGCAGGCTTCATCGATTGGGTATGCCATCGGGCGACGCATGTCGAGCGCACGTCCGGGCTCAAAGAGTCGCTCATTCATTCTCTCATGGGATTGCAACTCGGCATCCCCATACTCCTGTGCCTCGTATTCGAGGTCAACGTGCTGATCTTCTTCATCTGTGCGCTGATGTGGGTACTGCACGAAATCGTCGCGCACTGGGATGTGCACTATGCCTCGCCGCTGCGCACCATCTCGATCTGGGAAGTGCACGTCCACAACTACATGGCGACGGTTCCGCTGTACCTGTTCATGCTCATCGTGGTCATCAATTGGGACGTTGCAGTCAAGGCTGTCACCTTCCAGTGGAGCGGACAATTCACGCTGAATCGACTCGCGTCGCCGCCGGGCAGCCCCGCGTATCTCCCGGAATACATGGCGTTCATGACAGTGTTGTGCGTTCTGCCCTATCTGGAAGAGAACCTTCGCTGCCTGCGATATGCCAGGTCGATCAGGGTCGCGAAGGCGGCGCGAGCGGACCTGCAGTGAACGTTTATGTGACGAGCACCGGTGCGTTTCTTCCGGGGCCGCCGGTCGACAACACCGAGATCGAGCACATTCTGGGCTTCGTGGAAGGCAAGCCCAGCCGCCTGAAAGCGCGTATTTTGAAGTCCAATGGAATTCAGACGCGCCACTACGCGATCGACAGAGCGCAGCGAACTACGCACTCCAACGTGGAGATGGCGGTCAGCGCTGCGAGGAAGTGTCTGGATGATTCGCCGGTTCCGGCGAAGTCCGTGGGCATGCTGAGTTGCGCAACCACGCAAGGGGACATGGTGGTCCCGGGCTTCGGCAGCATGGTGCAGGCGGGACTAGGCGTACCTGCCGTCGAGCTGTTGACCGCCCACGGCATCTGTTCGAGCAGTGTCATGGCTGTCAAGGCCGCGGCAAATTCGTTGCGGCTCGGCGAACATAGGCGCGCGCTGGTCGTCGTGAGCGAACTGGCTTCAAGACTCCTGAAGAGCACCCGCTACGAGGCGGCCGGTGGTTTGGCGGCGATGGATTTCAATTCCGAGTTCTTACGATGGATGTTGTCCGACGGTGCCGGCGCTTGTCTCCTGGAAGATGCGCCGCGCGGGCGATGCCTGCGGATCGACTGGATTCGCTCCTTCTCGCATGCCGATGCGTTTCCGGTCTGCATGGGCATCGGAACGCCGACGGATGCCAAAGACGCCCGCACCTGGCAGGATTTTCCAACCTACGCACAAGCCGAGGCGGCGGGGGCATTGCTCATCAGGCAGGACGTGAGGCTGCTCGAACAGATGGTCAAACTGGGCGTCGATGGAGCGCTGCGTCTGATCGAGGAGGGCGTGCTGGTGAATCAAGACATCGACCATTTTCTTTGCCACTATTCGTCGCATCATTTCCGCGGCAAGATCGCTGATCTGTTGGTCATGAGCGGCGCGAACATTCCTGAAGACAGATGGTTCACGAATCTCTACACCAGGGGCAATACCGGCGCGGCTTCCATTCTCATCATGCTCGACGAATTTCTGCGCGCCGGCCGCGCGGCGGTGGGTGACAAGATCCTGTGCATGGTTCCGGAAAGCGGTCGGTTCAATACGGCCTATATGCACTTCACTGCCGTGGGAGATTGAGGTGGAGACGATCGACATCAAACGGCCGGTTGCGCTGACGGAATTGGGCCAAGGCGCGCTACGGCGCTTGGCACGCGCGTGGTTCGAATTTGAACGCCGTCTTGCCGTCGTGCCCATCGTTCGGCGGCTCGATCTGGGCACTTTTACCCGCGACGACTATCAACGCCTATTGCTCAATCTTCGCCCGCAAGTCGTCGAGGGTTCACGGTGGATCAGCCGCTGTGCCTCGAGTTTCGATCGCGACCACGCCGACATTCGTTCAGTCGTATTGCGTCATGCCCATGATGAGCACCGCGACTACGAGATTCTGGAAACGGACTACGTGGCAACCGGCGGCAACCTCAAAACGATTCGCGAGCAGCCCAGAAACATCGGCTCTGAAGCGCTGAATGCGTTCCTGATGCATCGCGCCGGGGAGCCGAATCCCGTGGGACTTTTGGGCGCCATGTGGATCATCGAAGGACTGGGACAAAAAATGGCTTCCAATTGGGCGGATCGCGTTGAGGAACTGACCGGCGTCGATGGCAGTTGCACGCGTTTTCTTCGCTATCACGCCGACAACGACGATTCGCATATGGACAAGCTGTACGGATTGATCGACAGGGTGTGCACGCATGAGAACGCGGCAGACGATGTCGTGCGCACGGCGAGCGTCGTCGCCCGATTGTATGCCTTGCAGCTCGAGGAGATCGACGTTGAGCCGTGAATTTCCCCGCAGCCGAAGTCCCTATTTGCAGGCAGTGGCGATTGACAACTCGATACCGATCGATCCCGTAGCGGTCGACTTATGGTTGCGAGACGTCGACAATCCACTCCGCTGGTCCGTACGACCCCTGCTGCAGTTCATCTTTGCGATTCTTCTGCACATTACCTGGGCGCTGAAACGCTTGCCGTTACCGCAGTTTCGAGCTCATGGGCTGCTCCAGCGTATGATTTGCTGGTTCTGCCGCAATGCGGTGAGTCCGGAGGCCAATCTCCTCATTCTTCGGCACTTTGCAACAGAGTCCAACATACTGAATTTTCTGCGTGACAATTCCGATGCCGGCAGCGTCCCCGCGTTGCGACTCTACCCGCAGAAGATCGACGACATGCTCGAAGATACCTTCGTGCGGCACGATCAAGAGCTATTCAGGGTGCTGCGCGATATCGGTCGATGGGATGATACACAACGGCCAAGACCGGCCGGCGAACTCAACTGGACGAACTGGCGGCCGCTGACCGTGACTCTGCAGTCAGTGCCGCGGCGCGCCACCCAGCTGCTGGATTTCGAGACTTCGCACTCGTTGTTCATGTGTCTGTTTTGTCTGCTGCTGACAGCCGAGGAATACCGGGACTCCATCAATGGCTTCAATCTCGATCAGTCGATCGCCATCCGTATCGGGAAAATGATCGGCGACTCGAGCGTGGTGGAGTTCGCGTACAACAAACATCCTCTCTACCTGGTCGGCCCTTGGAATCTCCCGCAAAGATTCTTGATGCACGGTTTCTTCACCGAGTACCTGCACGCAAGGCTGGAGAAACTGTACCTTCAATCCGTTACTTGAGCTGCGCCAGCCATAGCTCCGCATCCGGCCACACCGTCGCGGACTTGGCGCAGCGGAAGCCGCTGTCTTCATCCGCTCGGTTGGAAAGTTCGTAGCGGCGGGTGGCGGCGCGCTTGTTGGCAGGGTTGGGTTCGAGCCAGGAGCCGCCCTTGAGTACTTTTCGCCCGCCGACCTTGGTGTCCACCCACTGCCAGACATTTCCGGATAGACCCTTGTAGCGGCCGCCGATGCCTTCGGCCGGTCCGTCGTTGACGCCCGGCGGAGCGGCGGGCGCGTTCGCTGCGGGATCGATGTTTTCGCCCCAGGGAAAGGTATGGCGTTTCGGAGTCTGCGCTGACCGCTTCGATCTCGACGTCGCCTTCGCGATCGATACGCGCCGTGGTCGGGATCAGATAGTTGCGGCCGCTGAGCTGCAGCCCATGGCCGGCGTAGTAGAAGAGGCCGACGGCGCCGGGGCCGGCGCTTTCCAATCGCGAGCCGAATTCCTGAATGGCTCGCTTCATGGTGATCTGATCCGCGTTGCGGCGCGCGATCACGTCGAATCCGAGGCTGGTCAATGCATCGCCGATCAATTTCGCGTCGTTGGCGGGATTGGGCAGGGAGCCGCTGGAATAGTCGCTGTTGCCGATGACCAGGGCGATTCTGGTCTCTGCCGCCTGCGCCAAAGCCGACGCGAGAATCGTCAGGATCAGGAGAGTTAAGCGGATCAAGCCCATTGACCTGAAGTATAGAGGCTAAAAAAACTGCTGAAGCGTTCGCCGCTGGCGAATCGCCGGCGCTTGGTGGCATTATCTCTCCCCCGCCTTGCAGGGAGAATCCAACGATGAACGGCCGCAACTTGAATGCGCGCAGCCTTCGGTACTCGGTCGTCGCTCCGCTGGCGCTGGCTCTTTCGCTGACGTTCGCATCGGCCGGCTCGCAGGCCGGCATCCTGCGCGACGTCATGGTCTCGGTGGGCTTGTCGAAGCCCGCACCGCCTCCGCCCGGCTCGCAAACACTGCCGCGCCAAGGATTTGCGTGCTGCGATCTGCACTACAAGCACGACTGGATCAACGACGGGAATTACGCCGAGTTGCCGATGATTCCCGCGGGCACGCCCATCGAAGTCCTGAGCTACGGCAGCAATCGGGCTTATGTCAAAGTCGACGGCAAACCCATGCGCCTCGGACATGACTACGGGCGCGACCAGGAATCGCTGGAGGCTTGGGTCGGCAAGATCGTCGTCAACGAGGACCCGCGGCCGCGGATTGCCACCTATCCGCCGCCCGTCCAGGAAGCCATCCGACAGGGGAGGGTGATGGTGGGCATGACCCGGGAACAGGCCATCACCTCGATCGGTTACCCGCTGACCAGTGAGAACGTCTCACTGGAAGCGCCCATGTGGCGCATTTGGCGCTCGAGTCATGGGGAGTACGACCTCAATTTCGGAGCGGATGGGCGCATCAAGTCCATCACCGGCGACGATGGCGTCACCAGTCTCGCGATCTATCAGCCGGGAAACTAGGGGCCCTGCCCAGCATCCGGTGCTGCGCCGCGTTCATGTGGCGTGCGCGATCAGCAGAACATTGGCAAACGGAGTTCCCCGACTCATCGGCTTCGCTTCGCTGTCGAAGCCGCACTCTTGCAACAACAGCCGCCATTGCGCAACGCTGCGGCAGTGCTGCGCCACGATGGAATGTCCGCGCAGCAGCATCACCAGCTTGTCGCTCCATTGACCATAGCGAAACCGCAAGCCGCCGCCGGCATCGCCGACGCGCAGCAGCAGCAGTCCTCGCGGCGGCAGAGCAGCGCGCACGCGCTGCAGTACCTCCAATTGCGCCTGCGGCGTCATGTAGTGCAGAACATCCAGAATGACGACGGCGTCCACCGTTCCGAACGCAGTGCTGCGGATGTCGGCTTGCGATACTTCGGATGAGGTTCCCAGCGCGCAGCGCGCGCGCTCCACATCGCGAGCCATCAGCTCGATACCGCGCGTCGACAGGGCTTGCGGCGCGGGCGGCCAAGCGCGCGGCCAGCTGCCCCGCTCGTAGCAGCGCTCGGCGGCCCGTAGCCACGCGGCCAGCAGTCCCTGGCCGCAGCCCAGGTCCAGCACGCGCGCCCGCCCGAGCAGCAGACCCAGCTCGAGAATCGCCCGGTAGACGGGATCTGCGCGCAGCTTGCCGCGGGCAAAGTAATACGCGAAGCGGCCGGCGTTGCGGTAGGGCTCGCAGGCCGCATCGAGAAGCGCGGCGTTCGGGGGAGTCCAATACATGATGATGAACGACGGTGCCGGGCTACTGGGGCGCGTTGCCCAAGTCCCGGATTTCCACGCGCCGGTTGCTCGGATCTTCGGGCCGGTCGGGTGCCAGCAGGCGCTCGGACCCGTATCCGATCGTGTCCAATCGATTGGCGTCCATCCCTTTGGCCACCAAGAAGCGCTTCACTGCTTCGGCGCGCCGCAAGGAGAGATCCTTGTTGTATTGCGTACTGCCTTTTGCGTCGGTATGGCCGGCCACGACGAATCGGTCCTTGCCCAGGGACGCCGACGTGAGCGCCAATTCCAGCTGCTCGAGCTGGGCCGCAGCCTGCGGCTTCAGGGCGCTCGAGTTGTATTCGAAGGGTATATTCAGATTGACCGACTGCTCGGCCTCGGGCGCATCGCGACGCGTCAAGCCGCGCGGCGCGAAGCCGCGGGTCTTGGGTTGCTGCAGCGCCTGCTCTATCTGTTGACCCGATAAGACGGCCGTTGACTCCTTCGGCGACGGATCGGCCGCCTGGGCGAGGATGGGCAGATATGCGACCGCGAGCGCGGCCATGAAAACGCACGTGTTTCGCATCATTGGATCGGCTCCATGCCCGCGGCGTCCTTGTTCACGGGCAGGAAATAGGGCTCGTCGGCGATGATGCAGGTATCGTCCACGTAGGCGCGCAAATCGGCGTTATCCTGCGCGGGCTGCGCCGCCCCTGCGGACTCAATTTGGAGCAACGACAGGCAGAGCGCGCCGGCGACCCTCCGCACCACGCCTTCGTTCATTTGGCCGCGCCGCCCGGTGCAGCGCTCGCGGGCGCCAACAGCCCATTGAGCCGGTCCAAGATGAGCTGCCACGCTATTTTCTGTTGCTTCTGCGACGGGTCGGTCAGGGCCGACATATTGGCCATCACCCGCTCGCGCGCCAAATCCCCGAATCGCTTCAGCATGACTCCGGCTTCGAGCATCTCGTCGCCCTTGCAGGCGTCAGCGTTGAACCACCACACGGTGAGCGTCCCGCCATCCTTTTGCTTACTCATTCCGCAGCGCTGCGGCGGCGGATCGCCGCGCCAGAGAATACGAAAAATATCGTAGATCGCGCCTGAATTGGCGGCAAAGTAGCTGTGACCGAGGATGTCGGCCGGAACGGCCGACATGTCGATGGTGTCGCGACCGGCCAGCTTGATGCTGTACAGAATCGGTGTGCCGTCGAAATCCAAGTCGTAGGCCATCTGCGCTGCGCGGCGGGCCGCATCCTCGAAGGTATTGTTGAATCCATGCACGAAGATGAACAAGTCCTTGGAGGGCGAGTCCTTGATTTGTTGGCGCAGAGCGCGCACGAAGTCGTCCTTCGCCAGCGGCGTGACTTGGTCGAGCAGCACGTAGCGGCGCCTCATGGAAGCCTCGCTCAGGACAAACGTGTATTCGGCCCAGCGCGGCTGGGTTTCGAGCTCCGCTTCCTTGTGGATTTGCGGAATTGTGACATTCAGGTAGCCGTATTGAAGTTCGCCTCGCCCCTTGCCGTAGAACAGCGTGGGTTTGAGGTCTCCGGTGGGCGCGCGATTGGTGCCGTAAAAGACCCGAACCGTTGCGAAGCCCTGGCTTTGCTTGTAGCGGCGATTGGTTCCGGCGATTCCGCCCGGAATTCCCGGCAATCCCCGATCGCCGGCCGGGGGCGGAGGGGGCGGCGGCGCCTGAGCCAAGGCCTGCGCGTCGATGCGTGCGACGGCCGCAGCGTCGCCGCCGGCGCGGTAGATTTCACGCAGCTTATTGAGCGTTGCCAGCACATTTTCATGATGCTCGCCGTATGCCCGGCGCTCGATATTCAGGATCCGCTGCTCGAGCGCCGCGGCGTCCGAGTAACGCTCGTCCTTCAATTTCAAATTCGCCAGCGCGGTCAACACCGGCACGAGGTCCGGGTGATCGGGGCCGAGCGCGGATTCCTGCAACGCCAGCGCCCGCTGGTAATACTCGGCGGCCGGCCGGTCTTCGTCCGCTTGTGCCGCAAAATCGCCTAAGTTACGCAGCAGTTCGACCTCGCCTTGCTTGTCTCCGCCCGCGTCGGTCAGCTTCACCGCGGCGTCGCCCGCCTTGAGCGCTTCGGAGACCTTGTTGGCGGCCTTGGCGGATTCGAAACTCTGATAGGCCCGGAGGAGGTCGGCCGACTGAGCCAAGACCGCCGCCGGAGCTGCCAGCCCAAGGGCGCCGGCGAGCAACGTCAGGCAAAAGAACGTCGCGTTTCGGCGGGCGGGCAGCAGGAGCATTTGGAAGATGCCAGGCTCGATCATGTTGTACTTCGCCGTAATGCAGCGCGGCCATAATGCAACGCGTGGTAGGCCGCAACGGGTGCGCGTGTAAGCCTTTTTACTTTACCCCAAGTTTTGACAATTCGCTCGTCGGCGACGGAACTGAAAACCCCAGGCCGTCAAATCGGATTGCCGACGGATGCCGGATGTACAATCCGCCCAGAGTGAGTCATCACCCTTGGGGATGTGGCGTGGGCTATTGCGGACGTATGCTTTCGCCGGCAGTCGTGCTGCTATGCGCATTGATGTGCCACCCCTCCGGCGCGCGAAATGTGGCCTTGCTCGTGGCGGTGGGGCAGTTCGGCGACCCGGCGCTGAAGACGGCCCAACTTCTGGGGCCGTCGATCGATATCGACTCGATGCAACGCGCGCTCACCGAACGCTGGAGCTCACCGCCTGCGTTCAGGCGCGGCTGGACAAGACTCAGGAAGAGTCGGCGCGGCAGCATGCGACGCTCGCCGGCAATGCGGCGCTGGTTCCCGCCTTCGTCGACTCGAGTCCCAGCGGGGCCGCTCCCGCCGCAGCGAACCCTCTCGCAACGTTGAACGAGATTTACAATCAGCGGGACGATCGGTGGCAAGTGCAGGCGAGCTTCGGGCAACCGACGCTCAAGATCGGCACCAACCTCTCCATGTCGATTCGGTCGCAAAGAGAGGGGTTCGTCTACATGTTCTATCAAGGCACACAACCGGGCAGCTTTTATCTGCTGTTTCCGAATCAGCTCGATTCGAACAATGCGATAGCGGCGAACCAGGATCTGCAGCTGCCGCGCCGGGACTGGAACGTGACGGCGCTCGGACCCCGCGGCGTCGATCATGTGATGGTGTTGGTCACTGCGACCCAGCGGGACTTTTCGGCACTCGCCCTTCCCGCCGAATACGTCAGCGCGGCCGGTCCCTTCGAAAAGATTCGGCCCACCGCCCAGGCGGTCGCGCACATCAGTCAAATCGCAACCTTGTCCGCCGCCGCCGGCAAGGCGGCGTGTCAGAACACGGGCGACAAGCGCGATCTCGGGGTGGCGCGGCAATGTTCCAATGTTTTCGGTGCCAGCCTGGTGAGCATCGAGGAAACCGACTGATTTCCGCATCCGTCCCGGTTGCGGAGCCGCCGGTGCAGTGCGAGCGCGCATTGATCACGGTTTTCTCGGGAAACCGTGATCAATCCTTGCTGATATCGATCGACCAGTCCGGGCCCGACTCGATCTTGTGAGCCGCGGCGTAATTGTCCTGGTTGAGAGCCACCGCAAGATTCAACAGACTGTTGACGTACACCAAGGGCTTCCCCACCGGCACGTCGCCGAAGGTGCGCTGGTACGGCGCGACGGCATCGTCGACGAGTAATCCACGGTGATAAATCCGTACGTGCAGCGGTGCCCCGAGCCCGACGCGCAACTGGTCGAAAAGATCCTTAGGTATGTTGGTCCACACATTGCCGAACTGCACGTCCAGCACCGGGATTATTCCGGAGACCTTGTTGCCTGCGAGTTGCGCTTTGCGATACGCAATGGTTATCAAGGATTGCGGCGCCAGCGGCGGTCCCACCTGCTCAAAGCTGATGACACCGGCCGCCAGACGCGCTCCGGTGTAGGCGAACACATCGCGGCCGTGAAAAGTATGCGAGTCTTCGGAGCCGGGACGACGGTTGACCCGTTCATCGATCTGGCGCAGGGCGTCGATGCCGTCGCGTTCGGCCACCAGCGACAATAGACCATTGTTGGGCCCGACAAAGTAATGGCCCGTGCGCGTTTTGAGCACGACCGACAAGCGTTGCGTTCCAACGCCGGGATCGACCACGGCGACGAAGACCGTGCCCTCGGGCCAGAATTGTTCGGCCTGATACAGCCGGTAAGCGCCGGCGAAGATGCTGGGATTTTCGTGGCTCAAGTCGGAGATCAACAAGTCCTGCGACACGCCGTACGCGACTCCCTTCATGGCGGATACTGCGCCGTCCTGGGTTCCGAAATCGGTCATGAGAACCAAGGGCGCGCGTGCTTGCGCCAGCGTGGAGAAAAACAACAGGCAGATGAGCACGCCGACGTCCAGCGAGGCGGCGCCCGGCGAGGCGGCGCGCGGCGCAACGGCGGGGGCGACAACACGCGGCGCAGCGGCTATCGCGGTGGCTGCCGTAATGGCTGCTCTAGCCCGGCGATCTGATGCGCCAGGGGTGCGGCGACTCCCAAACGGTCCGCCGACGCGGCCGACATCAGCGCACTTTTGATGAATGGGTTGACGACGGCTTCACCGCCGGCCAGAAGCTGCTTGGCGAGCGCGCCGCTCAGGTATCGGTACACCGGCGTCGGAAAGAGCGCCTGGGTAACCAGGCCCGCAAATTGTCTGGGGTCGGCTCCGGCGGCTTGGACCAATGTGAGCGCGTCGCGCAGGCCCTCGACCACACAGGCCATCAAAAAGCTGGCCGCCGCCTTCACCACGTTGGCCGTCGTCGGATCG
>Ga0137394_10000861_pt1 | contig 21357 bp, 19 predicted proteins | sample czobulk116metaG_FD_108278 | JGI IMG/M metagenome (GOLD analysis project Ga0137394, IMG submission 108278) | Vadose zone soil microbial communities from Angelo Coast Range Reserve, California, USA - czobulk1.16 metaG | ecosystem: Environmental > Terrestrial > Soil > Vadose zone | place: USA...
CACGTGGCCCCATCCCAGCGGGGCATGCTGGCGCTCGTGAGGAAGAGCGGCGATTCCCTGGATTGGGCCGCCTACCGGTCGCTTTCCCGGCGGTGGGAGATCTGGGGCTCCGTGGCGCTCGCCGCGCCGGCGCTGGCCGCGGCGCTCATGATCATGAAGCCGGCGTTACCTGGCCTGCGCGATTTGTTCTAGACGGGGAGCCCCTTCAAGAAGGAGGCCCCGGTCCCAGACGGGACCGGGGCCCTAGAAGGCTCACCCGCTCAGTTCAATACGACTTTCCTTTCGATCGATTCACCTCCCGCGGTGAATCTCGCGAAGTAGATTCCCTTCGCGACCTGCGACCCATCCGCCGCGCGACCGTCCCAACGGGCGGTGAAGGAGCCCGGCGCCGCATCTTGGTCGACGAGCGTGCGCACCAGCCTGCCCTGCGCGTCATAGAGCCGGAGCGAGACGCGGCCCGCCTTGGGAACCGTGAACTCGAGCTTGCTCGATGGAGAGGGATTCTGCCCCGCGAGCCTCAAGGAGAGCTTCGGCGCGCCGACGGGGTTGGCCGTGGCGGCGCCGGCGGTCTGCATGGAGGTTGTGGCCGGGACGGAGGCGGGATGGATCGGCTCCTCGCGATGGTGTTGGTGCGTGAAGGGTGAGTGCGGCGGAGCGACGTACGGGAAGTACGGCAGGAACGGGAGGTCGTTCTCGTCCACGCCGTCCCCCAGCGCATTCGCGGGTGAGTTGTTGAAATCGGGCGTCAGGACGGTGCCGCCCGCGGCGGCGCGTTCCTCGACGTCCACGACGTCGTCCGGGAGCCTGCGACCGTTGGGGAATCCCGATACATCCCCCGCGATCACGCCGAGGCGGTTAGGGTTCTCGGTGTTGGGGGCGATCGCCATGTTGAGCCGGAGCATCTCGCAGGGAACCTGCCTCGGATTCGTGGGCTTGTTCACGCCTGGAATGCCAGTCAGGAAGACGGTCACGAGATCGTTCCGCGGGGTGGTCGGAATCGGCAGGCCGTAGAGAAGGTTGAAGAGCTTCGGCAGCTCGGGGTCGGTGACGTAGCTCAGAAAAGAGGCGTCGCCCGTTGGCTTCGTGTGATTGAACCTGTCCTTGGCGCCGAGCGGAATCACGACCTCGTTCACCAGCGGCATACCGAGGCGCGAGACCTGAACGTCCGGCCCCGCGTTCAACACGGTTCCGTCCTCTTGCAGCACGCGCACCTTCGAACGCTCCGCCGAGTCGTAGATCCCGATCACGGAGTTGCGCGCGTTCGGGACCATGCCGTCTTTGGTGAGCTTCGCCATGGGCACCTGGATCGCGATCGTCATCACGTTGAAACCGCCGAGGCCGTCGACACCGCCCCCCATGTTGCCCGGGATCCGGCGAATCGTGAGCAGGTCGAAGACCGCGCCCAGGTCGACGAAGAAGGGATCGTCCCTCGGCCCGACAAAGATCTTCGTTCCGTCGGGAAGCGTCGTGACCGCCGCCTGAGCCAGGTCGTTGTAGCTCGGCATGGAGGCGGGGCCGACGTTGTTCGGCGCGACCACACCGTTCCTCACGAGTACCGTCGGGGAGCCGTTATCGAAGCGGGTGAGCGTGTAGGTCTGGCGCACGTTGAGATCCGGATCGTCCAGGGACGTCACCATGCCGGTGTTGTACAGAAACGTCGCCGGATTCCTACGAGCCGTCTTGAACTTGAACTGATAGCGGATGTGATCGAGACAGTCTCCAGCATTATCGATGTTGATGTAGTACTCGACGTCGTCATCGAACGTGTAGAAATTCGGCCCGCCGTTCGGCTCGAGAAGCGGGATCCAATTCCCGACGAACGTCACCTTGTCCGGGGCGTCGGGCCCGACGAACGCGTAGAGATCGGTGTCGTCGGCCAGCCGGTCCTTGGCTGTGCCCGGCGCCTCGCTGTGACTCGATGCGCCCGTCGTGGCCGGCATGGCCAAGGCGAGCGCGAGCGCCCCAAGGATGAACGCGGACCCCCTGATGAATCGAAGATGCCTCATGGGAAACCCCCTCATGGCGCGCGAAGCGCGACTCCGGGTGAAGGTGGCCCGGGGATTCCGGGCCTGACACCTCCACTACGGCGCACCCCGATCGCCGGATGAGGGGTGAGGAAAAAATCCACGACGTGCCGCGTCCCGAAAAAGGACGGCCCCGCTCATCCACTGCGCTCTCCGCTCCGTAATGGAGGTGTTTCCGGCAAGCGAGACAGGATGCGAGGGGGATCCGCGATGAAACGAACATTCCGGCAATGGGTCATTCAAGGAGCGATGCTGGCCGCGGCCTTCGGTGCCGCGGGTCAGCCGCGAGCCGCGGGCGCGCATGAATTCTGGCTCTCCCCTTCCAGCTACCGCCAATCCAAAGGGGACACGCTTGAGATCGCGGCCTTCGTGGGAACGGGATTCCGCGGGGAGGGCAGCCCCTATGCCGCGCCCCGCACACGCTCCTTCGAGCTTCTTGGCGCGAAGAAGCTCGACCTCAGGCCGGCGACGTTGAACGGCGAGCTTGTCTTCGCGCGGTTCATCGGTGCGGACGCCGGCGGCGCGCTGGTGGCCTACGAATCGGGATTCACGCAGCTCACCCTTGCCGCTTCCGATTTCGATCGCTACCTGGAGCTCGAGGGGTTGACCCAGCCTCGCGCCGCGCGAGCGAGACTGGGCGCGGGAGCGGAAGACGGGCGCGAGCGATACGCGCGGTGTGCCAAGACCTGGATCGGCGGGGGTGACGGGACGCGCGCGCTCCGCGCGGCCGGGCTCACGCTCGAGGTCGTGCCCCTCGACGCTCCCTCGGTGGGTAGTCCCCTCAGGGTCCGGGTGCTCTTTCGAGGGAAACCTCTGGCGGGCGCACTCGTTCGCGCCTGGTGCGCTCCGCTTGGACGCGGCTGGGCGCCGCGCAACGAAGCCGTGCGCGATTCGGCGGGGCCGCGGGCTCAGGCCCGCAGCGACCGGGAGGGGATCGCGACGGTACCCATCTCCGGGGTGGGCGAGTGGCTCATCGGCGTCGTCCACATGGTGCCCTGTCGCGAACGCGAAGCCGCCGACTGGGAGAGCTATTGGGCCTCGCTGACCTTCGCGCCTGAACCACTCCGATGAGAAGCTCCCTCGCCCGTCAGGGCGCGCGGATCGCGCGGGCGACTTTCGGCCACGCCCTCGCCCTGGCCGCGTTCGCCCTCCTCGCCGTCACCCCTACCCGCGCGCTCGCGCACAGTCAGCCCTACAGCTTCATCGACCTGCGCCTGGATGAGCACAAGCTTCAGGGAAAGGCGGTGGCGCACGTCGTCGACATCGCGCACGAGCTGGGCATCCCGGCGCCCGACTCCCTGCTCCGCCAGGGGATTCTCGATCGCTATGGAGCGAGCGTCGAAGCCCTGCTCTCGAGCCGTTTCGCAATTCGATCGGATGGGGTGGGTCTCCGAACGCGCTGGACAGGGATCGAGCCTCTTCCCGGCCGCCGGAGCATCGTCGCGCGATTCGAGCTACCCTGGGAACGGATCCCCGGAAGGCTCCACCTCGCGTGCGCGCTATTCCGCTACGACCCGCAGCACGTGACGTATCTCAACCTCTACGAATCGGGACGTTTGCGTTACCAGGGTCTTCTCGATGCAACCCGGTCGAACGTGGAGTATTTCTCGGGCGGCGGGCAGGGGCGCCTTGCGTTGATCGCGACCTTCGTGGGCGAGGGAATCCACCACATCTTCATCGGCCCCGATCACATGCTCTTCATCGTCGGCCTTCTGCTCCTGGGCGGGAGCGTCACCAGACTTCTCAAGATCGTGACCGCCTTTACGGTCGCCCACAGCATCACGCTCGCCCTGGCGACCCTCGGCATCCTCAATCCCTCCCCCGGGATCGTCGAGCCCGCGATCGCGCTCACCATCGCCTTCATCGGCGTGGAGAACATCCTCGCGTCCCGTAACGGTCGCGACGTGCGCGCGCTGATCGCCTTCGGCTTCGGATTGATCCACGGGTTCGGGTTCGCCGGCGTTCTCCGCGAGCTGGGGCTGCCCGCGGGGGCCCGCGCGTGGGCGCTCTTCTCGTTCAACGGCGGGGTCGAGGTCGCGCAAAGCGTGATCGTGCTCTCGGTAGCGCCGCTCCTCGCCCTGCTCAAGTCATCGAGCGACGCATGGTCGCGCCGCGTCGTCGCGGTGGGATCCTGTTGCGTGATTCTCGCGGGCGCCGTCTGGTTCCTCCAGCGAGTGCTACCGGCGAGCTAGACACCAACCCCGATGTAACGTTCCCCGGAACCTATCTCACTACGACCCGCGTCTGCCGGCGCGCCTCAACCGGACCCGCGCTCACTTGACGCCAAAACGAAGCCGCGTCGCTCTGGCGCAGGCGGGTCGTCTCGGAGATCGAATGGATCGCGAAGAGGATCCCGCAGCCCGTCACGATCCCGGCGTAAAGCTCACCACGCGGGGCGGCGGAGGCAAAGAGCCACGCGAATACGATCGCGATCACCACAACGGCGTTCGCAAGCCCCGTTGAAAGCCAATCGCTCATGGATGGGCTGAACCCCGGCATGATCTCGAGGTGCCCTAGGCGCGTGAACCACTGCGGACCACCGGCGTCACGCCCCTCGAAGAACTCCTTCACATAACCGGCGATCAAGCGCGTCTGCTGCCGCCCATGGATGGTCGTATAGAAGCCGTAGGCGACGGCAAAGATGACCGGAAGCATGAGGGGGGGCCTACGCGCGGCGATGGCCCAGGACAGGAGCACTGTGGCCGCAACGCCGGAGGCGATCCAGCAGAAATGGCTTGTGCGCTCCGCATCGCGCCCGCGACTCATGAGGACGGCATATTCCGTGCGTTCGCTCTCGTTCAGTGAAGCCATGGAGTGACTCCTTTGGTTTGGTTAGGCAGGAAAGCGCCGGCCCCGACCGGCACTCGTCTCTCTATCGGCAGAATGGGTCCCTCAGTTGAGCCTCGGAGGGGTGTGGCTGAACCGCGACCGTGATCCCCCACCGTCACGGACCCGGCGGCTGTATGTGGTTGAGCCGAACGCCCAACCAATGTGATCCCTGGCACTTATGGTTCTGCCATCTTCCGGGCACGCGGGTTGCTTTGGCCTCCCTCGGACGTGATGGGGGGGCTCCCCACACGCCGGAAAGGATTGGTTCTCATGATCGCAAGATGGCGATACAGAATGCGGACGGCAGTCGTGAGCGCCCTCGGCGTCACGATTCTCCTGGGGACTCCCCTTCTCGCCCAAGCTGATCAAGGCAAGTGGTGGACACCAAAGGAAGGGGACCGGAGGATCGAGAAGCGGGAGCGCGGAAACGGGTGGAATGACCAGGGCACGCGGGGCGACCGGGGAAGCACGGATCGGAGAGGCTGGGGCGACCGGGGCTGGAACGGTCGGGGCTACCGCTCCTGGCGCGGCGTGCCGGTTCGCCGGGACGTCATCGTGATCCGTGACCAGCGTCATGGCGCCTACTTCCGCGCCCGCCGGGTCTTCGTCCAACCGAGGTTCTACCGCGGTAGCCTGTACGTGCGGCCCGTCCGGTATTTCATTGCGGCCGACGCGTGCATTGGTGGAATCAACTTCCACACGCGGATCGTGCGCCCGCACTATCTCTACGGGTGCAATTTCTGCGACGCGCGGTTCGATAACTATGATGACTATGCCGCGCACGTGGCGCACTGCGATCACGCCCCTGACGAATACACCATCCAGGCGTCCAACTGGGACGACAACTACGATTCGGACTGGGACGGGCCCTACCAGCCCGATGATGAAGGTGACTACGGCTACGACGAGTAGGATCCCCAAACCCTAACTGCGAGGCAGGTCACTCTCCGTAGGGGCGGGCGCGTTCAGGCGCCCGCCCCTTGCTTCAACCCACGATCGGCATATCGTTACTGATAGTCGGCGGGAGCATCGAGCCGACATGGCCCCGGAAGTAGGGGTGGGGACCGCATCGGGAACGATCCCGGGGGCAAGGATTAGCCCCGGATCCCAAGGAATCCCGACGTCCCAAAGTGTGCGGCCAGCGCGGCTCCGATGACGCGCTGGCTGATTTATTTCCCGGGAGGCCCGTGCTAGACTCGCTCGCTCGACCGTCTCTGCTGTGGAATCACGCGTTCGATGGAGGGCCTGAATGGCGGGAACGGCACACGCGGCGTCGCGGGAGCATTTCGGGTCCACGAGCCGGCGGGATTCGTGGTGGCTCGCGCCGGGGCTGGTCGCGGCAGGTTTGCTTTTGCTGGGAGGTTACGCGACCTGGGCGGCCCTGCAGGGCACCCACTTCGAGTTCGGCAGGTATCTCTCGCCGCTCTACTCCCCGAAGATCACGGCTCCCTGGTGGCCGCTTTCCCCCGCGCTCCTCATTCTGATCCCGCCGCTCCTTTTCCGCTCTACGTGTTACTACTATAGAAAAGCCTATTACCGCGCGTTTTTCCTCGACCCCGTGGCGTGCGCGGTCGGCGAGCTCAACCGAGGCAAGTACACTGGGGAAGCCAGGTTTCCCTTCGTGCTCCAGAACCTCCACCGCTTCGCCTTCTACCTCGCGTTCCTCTGGCTCTTCTTTCTCTGGCACGACGTGTGGGACGCGTTCTGGTTCGATGGGCGGTTCGGGGTCGGTCTCGGGACTCTCGTGATCCTCGCGAGCACGGGAACGCTGACCCTGTACACTTTTTCCTGCCATTCCTTCCGGCACCTGGTCGGCGGAAAGCTCGATTGCTTCTCCTGCACCGCGGCCGCGCGCGGGCGCCACGGCGCCTGGCTGGGCGTATCGACGCTGAACGAGCATCACATGGGATTCGCATGGATCTCGCTCGTCGCCGTCTGTTTCGCGGACTTCTACGTACGCCTTCTCTCGATGGGCGTCTTCCACGACGTGAGGCTCCTGTGAGCGAGCGGTACGAATCGCACGACGTCGACGTGCTCGTGATCGGCGCGGGCGGGGCGGGGCTCCGCGCGGCGATCGAGGCTTCGGCGCAGGGCGCGCGGGTGGGCGTGGTCTGCAAATCGCTTCTCGGGAAGGCACACACGGTCATGGCCGAGGGAGGCGTGGCCGCGGCGCTCGGCCACGTCGATCCGAGCGACTCCTGGAAGGTCCACTTCAAGGACACGATGCTCGGTGGAAAGATGCTGAACAACTGGCGCATGGCGCAGCTCCACGCGCAGGAGGCTCCCGATCGCGTCCGCGAGCTCGAGCGATGGGGCGCCGTGTTCGACCGGACCCAGGACGGCCGGATCCTCCAGCGGAATTTCGGAGGGCACTCCTCACCGCGTCTGGCGCACGTGGGCGACCGCACCGGCCTGGAAATGATCCGGACACTGCAAGACTTCGGCGTCCATCAAGGGCTCGAGGTCTACATGGAGTGCACGGTCACGAAGCTCTTGAAGCAGGATTCCCGCGTTGTGGGGGCCTTTGCGTACTGGCGGGAGACGGGCCGTTTCGTCCTGTTCCGCGCGAAATCCGTCGTGCTCGCGACCGGAGGGATTGGAAAGGCCTATACGATCACCTCGAACTCATGGGAATACACCGGCGACGGCCACGCCCTCGCCTTGGGCGCGGGGGCGGAACTGATCGATATGGAGTTCGTCCAGTTCCATCCCACCGGGATGGTGTGGCCCCCGGGTGTACAGGGGCTCCTCGTCACGGAGGCTGTGCGCGGCGAGGGCGGCCTGCTCCGGAACGCCGCGGGCGAGCGCTTCATGGAGCGATACGACCCGAAGCGGATGGAGCTATCGACGAGGGATATGGTGGCGCGGGCCATCTATACCGAGGTCAAGGAGGGGCGCGGAAGCCCTCACGGGGGCGCGTTCCTGGATATTTCCCACAAGCCCGCCGAGATGGTGAAGAAGAAGCTTCCGTCGATGTACCACCAGTTCATGGAATTCGCGAACATCGACATCACGAAGAGCCCGATGGAAGTCGGGCCGACGGTGCACTACATCATGGGCGGCGTCCGGGTGGACGCGGATACGGGCGCCGCGACCGTGCCCGGTCTCTTCGCGGCAGGCGAGACCTCGGGAGGCATGCACGGCGCGAACCGGCTTGGGGGAAACTCCCTTTCCGATCTCCTCGTGTTCGGCAGGCGCGCGGGCGCGGGCTCCGCGGCCTACGCGGCCAAGGCTCCCGGGCACGGGGTGATCGATCCGGCTCAGGTCGCGGCCGCGGAGCGTGAGCTGCTCGAGCCTTTCGAGCGCGCGAGCGGACCGGATCCCTATTCGATCCACCGGAGATTGCAGCAGTCCATGCATTCGCTCGTCGGAATCTTCCGCACCGAACAGGATCTCATGAAGGGGATCGAGGAGATCCTGAAGCTCAAAGCCGAGGCCAACGCGGTTCGGGTCGAAGGCTCCCGAGCCTTCAATCCGGGGTGGCATCTGGCGCACGACCTGAGGAACATGCTGACGATCAGCGAGGCGATCGCCAGGTGCGCGCTTCAGCGCCGGGAGAGCCGCGGCGCGCACGCGAGGCTCGATTATCCGAACCTCAATCCCGAGCTCGGCGACGCGAACAGCGTCGCGACCCTGGACGGCCAAGCCGTTCGGGTCTCGCAGTCTCCCCTACCCCGGATGCCGGACGAGCTCCGCGCGCTTTTTGCGACGGAGCCCGCGGGCGTCCAGTCCTGATTGGAGGGAAGCGTGCCGGAAGCGGTTCTGCACGTCTATCGCGGCGACGCCTCGGGCGGCGGGCTCAAGGAGTACCGTGTGCCTCTCCAGGAGGGCATGGTGGTGCTCGACGCGATTCACCACATTCAGGGGTATCAGGCGCCGGATCTCGCGGTGCGGTGGAACTGCAAGGCGGCGAAGTGCGGATCGTGCAGCGCGGAGGTGAACGGAAAACCGAAGCTCCTGTGCAAGACGCGGATGGACGCGCTCCCGCCCGGTCAACCGGTGGTCGTGCAACCGCTGAAGGCATTCCCGATCGTCAAGGATCTCGTGACGGACGTACAATGGAACTACGAGGTGAACAAGAGGATCCCGCCCTTCACGCCGAAGCCTAACGCGGAATGGCGCTGGAAGCAGGAAGACGTCGACCGCGTGCAGGAGTTCCGCAAGTGCATCGAATGTTTCCTCTGCCAGGACGTATGTCACGTGCTGCGCTCCCACGGTCGCACGGACGCCTTCGCGGGCCCGCGCTTCCTGGTGCGCGTGGCGGGGCTCGAGATGCACCCGATGGACGCGCTCAACCGGACCAAGTTTCTGAAAGAGGACGCGGGGATCGGGCTGTGCAATATCACGAAGTGCTGCACCGAGGTCTGCCCGGAGGACATCACGATTACCGACAATGCGATCATCCCGCTCAAGGAGCGGGTGGTCGACGACCACTACGATCCCGTTCGAATGCTCATCCGCCTCGTGACGGGAAAGAAGAAGGGCGAGTAGCCACGCGGCCCAGGCGGGCACCCCATCGCATCCCGGCCCTGCATCGCGGCCTTCTACTTTCTCTGGTCGTCCTCGCGGCATCGTGTGGCGGAAAGCACAAGGCGTCGATACCCGGGCCCCCGCCGAACGGCAGCGCGCAGATCCAGGCACTCCTCGTCGTGAGCAATCTCTCCGCGCCCTTGGACCTCCAGGTCGCGCCCGGCGATACTGCGCGGCTTTTCATCGCCGAGAAGACTGGAAGGATTCGCATCTTCAAGAACGGAGCGCTCAACCCCGCGCCCTTTCTCGACATTTCCTCGCGCGTGAGCAACGGAAGCGAGCAGGGACTCCTGGGGCTCGCGTTCCACCCGCAGTACGCGACGAATCACAAGTTCTACGTCGATTACACCGACGGGAGCGGCAACACGCACGTTGTGGAGTTCCTCGCGTCAGCCAACCCGGACAGCGCCTCCGCGACGGAGCGCGAAATCCTCTTCGTTGCTCAGCCCGCGTCGAATCACAACGGCGGGCAGATCGCGTTCGGCCCGGACGGCTATCTCTACATCGCCCTTGGTGACGGCGGCGGCGGTGGCGACACGTACCGCAACGGGCAGAATCTCGGGTCGCTCCTTGCGAAGATCCTGCGCTTGAACATCGATTCCGGGTCGCCCTACTCGATTCCCTTGGACAACCCGTTCGTCGGGCGCGCGGGCGCGCGCGAGGAGGCCTGGGACTATGGGCTCCGGAACCCATGGCGTTTCTGCTTCGACCGCTCGAATGGGGACCTCTACATCGCGGACGTGGGGCAGGACACGTGGGAAGAGTTGGACTACGAGCCCCACGGAGCGGGAGGCAAGAATTACGGCTGGAACATCATGGAGGGCCTGCACTGCTTCGGCAGCGTCACCTGCAACCGAACCGGGCTCACCCTCCCCGTCGCGGAATACTCGCACCTGGACGGGTGCTCCGTCACGGGCGGGTACGTGTATCGCGGCGCCGAGATTCCTGAGCTGGACGGGGTCTACTTCTACGGGGACTACTGCACCGGCATCATCCGCAGCTTCCGAATCGATCAGGGACAGGCGACCAATCAGACGGACTGGACGTCCGCCCTACGCACCCAGTCCGGCGGCCAGATGCAGGGGCTGAGCTCGTTCGGGCAGGACGCGAGGGGAGAGCTTTACATCCTTCTGCTCAGCGGTGAGGTGTACCGGATCGCGAGGAAGTAGACCCGCCCCGGCGCCTACTTCGCCTTCTCGAACTTGAGCGCCGCCGAGTTGATGCAGTAGCGAAGCCCGGTCGGTTTCGGCCCGTCGTCGAACACGTGCCCCAGGTGGGCGTCGCAGCGCGCGCAAATAACCTCATCCCGGTTCATGAGCATCGACTTGTCCACGGCGCTATGGACGTTCTCCGGTGCGATCGGCGCGGTGAAGCTCGGCCAACCCGTGCCCGACTCGAACTTGGCATCCGATCGGAAGAGATCGTTCCCGCAGCAGACGCACCGATAGACGCCGCGGTCGTGATTGTTCCAGTAGGCGCCCGTGAAGGCGCGCTCCGTGCCCTTCTTCCGCGTGACGGCGAACTGCTCGGGCGTGAGGCTCTTCTTCCACTCGTCGTCCGTCTTCTGTACGCGATCCACCATGATGATCTTCCCCTTTTGCGCCGAAAAAACCCTGATCTGCTGCGCCCCCGCGGCGAGCTGCGCCCACACTCCCGCGGCTCCGAGGATTATAGCCAGGGCCGCGATGGTTCTTCCTCTCATGACATCTCCTTCGATGAAAGCCTCTCGATCGAGTGGATCTTGCCCACGTCGATCGCCAGGGACCCGCCGTTCCTGCGCCGCTGAAACACGTCCACGAACCTCGCGTTCCACACGATCTCGTCCGGCTTGTATGAGGACCGCGCGAGCACCGTCTGGGCGAACGCTTCGTCGATTCCGGTGAGCAGGATCAAGATCTCGGCGTCCGCCTCGTGGAGATCCTTCGGCGTGAGACCATACAGGGGGCTCGCCTTATCGATCGGGTGCACGACGGTCCAGCTCAACGGAAAGAATACGACCTTATGCCGCTCCAGTGACAAGTCGTAGAACCGGCGCACGCGTTTTGAGCCCCCGGGCTCGAGGCGGCTGAAGAGGACTTGCGCCGCCAGCTCGAGCACCTGGTTGTTGCGCCGGTTGGCGATCCGAAATTCGAACGCTCGAATCCCTCGATAGGGCGCGACGATCGCGTCCCGGCTGAAAACGATGTCCGCGATGGGGCGCGAGAAGCGCGCGAAGAGGAGCCCCGTGGCCAGGGCGAGCCCGAGGAGCCCCACCAGCGATTCCAGGGTCACGAGCAGGTTGGCCGCCATCCCGACCGGGGCGATCCTCCCGTACCCGATCGTGGCCAGAGTCTGCACGCTGAAGAAATACGCCTCGGCGAAGGTCGCCATGCGGGGCCCCGCGATCTGGAGAGCGCCGGGACCGCATAGGGTGTATGCCGCCGCAAAGAACGTGTTCACGACGAGGTAGGCGGCGATGACGAGCCCGAAGTATCCCCGCCAAGACATCGTGAGAAGCGCATGGTACGGGCTGGTGGAGGCGAAAAAGCCTCTCCCGCGGCGGACGACGTTGAAGGTGCCGTCCTTGTTCAGGAGGCGTTCGCGGCTCTCGCTGGCGACGAACGAGCCGAATCCTAGATCGCGAAGGTCGCCTTCCGTCAGAAGGGTGGGCTCGGGTGCTACGCTCACCGCGATCCCGCCGTGCCCGACCGTCCCCGCCTCTGCTGGAGGGTCTCGATGGAACCGGCAAAGAAGGACACGTTATGGAACGCGTTCCTCGCGATCTCCTCGGCCACCGTGCGTGCCTCCTCCTCGCCTTTCCCGATCACGAAGATGCGGGTGTTATGGTCGAGCATGGGCAGACGTCCGTCGTCCTTGGCCGTCGCGACTTCACCGGAGCGGATGTGTCGCGCACCCACAATCGCGGTCAGCGTTTCCTTCCCGAGCACTTCCGGCTCCCGCGAATCGATCACCACCGCCGTCTTGTCCTTGTCGAGGGTCGACCAGATCGCTTCCGCCTCGAACTGGGTCGCGTGACCGAGAGCCCGCCAGACCGGGATGCCGAGCTGGTAGCGGCGGACGTTGGTGTACCCGGCCGCCACGAGATCGGCCGCGACCCTCTTGCTCTTGCCGCAGAAGGGGCCGTTGCAGTAGAGGATGATCATCGCGGCCTTGTTGCCGCGTGTGAGCTTGTCGATCCCACCGATGTCGGACGTGTACTGCGACATCGCGAGCCCTGGTTTCGGGGCCACGGTCACCGCTCCGGGAATGTGGCTCACCGCGAACTCCTCGTAGGGGCGCGCGTCGATGATGAGGCCCGACCGGCCCGCCACCAGGCGCACCATCTCGGCCGTCGAGATTTCCGGCGTGGGCTCTCCCGACTCACCGATGATCGCCTCGGTGATCGGGCTCCCCGGCGGCGGGGGTGTCGGATCCCCGGAGGAGGTCGCGATCCCGCCAAGGCCCAGAGCTGCCGCGAGGAGCAGGACGCGGCCGGGGCCCAGGGCCGAGCCCCGAGGTACGCGTTTCCTGGTATTGTCTCGCATTCGAAACCTCGCTTTCACAGGGGAGGGGCCACGATGCTAGGCAGTATCGCTCGGGCCTTTCAAGGGCAATCCCGAGGCTCTGAGGACGCGACACGATCTCCATGACCGAACTCACGCTCAAGCATTGCTCGGTCCGCGAGTGGCGGCCGACCGACGCCGATTCGCTCGTCCTGCACGCGAACAACATCAAGGTCTGGCGAAACCTGCATGACGCCTTCCCCCTTCCCTACACCCGCGCCGATGCGGAGATCTGGATCCAGCAGGCCTCGCCGAACCACTTCGCGATCGCGGTGGACGGGGCCGCGGTCGGTGGGATCGGCCTTCACCCCGGAACCGACGTACATCGGCGCATCGCCGCGATCGGATACTGGCTGGGCGAAGCCTTCTGGGGACGCGGGATCGCGACCGAGGCCGTGCGCGCCTTTACAGAGTACACGTTCGCAACCTTCGATTTCGTCCGCCTGGAAGCGCACGTCTTCGAATGGAACCTGGCGTCGGCCCGCGTGCTCGAGAAAGCAGGCTATACGCTCGAGGCCCGGCTCCGCAAACGGGTCACGAAGGAAAGCCGGACGGTCGACTCCTTCCTCTACGCGCTGATCCGCGAATGAGCCTTACCAGCTCGGGCGCGCGGCTTCGCGTCCTCGCGGCCGCGTTGACGTTCTCGATCGGCGGCGCCGGGATCAAGGCATGTCAGCTCACGAGCTGGCAGGTGGCGAGCTTCCGCTCGGGGATCGCCGCCGTCACCCTGCTCCTGATCCTGCCCGAAGCGCGGAGGGGCTGGAACGCGCGCGCGGCGCTCGTGGGGATCGCCTACGCGACGACGGTCACGCTTTTCGTGCTGGCGAACAAGCTCACCACGTCGGCCAACACGATCTTCCTCCAATCCACCGCTCCACTCTACATCCTGCTCCTCTCGCCGTGGCTCCTGCGCGAGCCGATCCGCGCGCGGGATGTGCTTGTGATGGCGGTGGTCGTGCTCGGGATGTCGCTCCTCTTCGTGGGCACCGAGCGTCGCTACGCCACCGCACCCGACCCCTTCCACGGCAACATCCTGGCCACGCTGAGCGGCCTCTCCTGGGCGTTCACGTTGATGGGCCTCCGCTGGATGGGGCGGAACGAGGGGGCGGGGTCCGCGGCGCCCGCGGTCGTTATCGGGAACCTGATCGCCTTCTTCGTGGGGCTGCCCTTCGCGCTGCCTATCATCGGCGCGCGGCCGCTCGACTGGGCCATCGTCGGCGGGCTCGGCACGATCCAGATCGGGGTCGCCTACGTGTTCCTCACCGCCGGGATGCGCCACGTGAGGGCGCTCGAGGCGTCGATGCTGCTCTTGCTCGAGCCGGTGCTGAATCCGGTGTGGTCCTGGCTCATCCACGGCGAGAAACCCCGGGCGTGGTCGCTGGTAGGGGGCGCGGTTATTCTCGGAGGAACGCGGGTGAAGACGTGGCTCGATTCGCGGGAGGGGCGGACGAAGGAATCTACGATGGCAGCGTAGTCGCGCCTTCCTCCACCACCCAACGGACCGACTTGGAGCAGGGGCACATCCCGCCGACGCGCTTCAGCGCCGGCATCTTCTTCATCGCCTGATCGCGGGTGATCGTCCCCGCCACGACCTGCCGCAGCGATTCCACATAGTGTTTCATGTCGCGGCTCGCGAGATAGGGTTCGGGCAGATGAGCCGCCAGATGTCTCACGTACTCTTCCACGTCGGTGAACGCTTCTTCCGCGAAACCGACCATGGTGAACGCGGCATCCCCTTTGCGCCTGAAGAACCCCTTCGCGGGCAGCTCGATCAGGTCCTCGTGGCTGATCCCGTCGTGACGAGCGCGGTCCTTCAGCAGACGCGTGGCCAGCGCCTCGGCATCCTCCGGTGACAGTTTCGGGAGCCGCGCCCGGATATAGCGCTGGTTCAAATCCGCGATCATGCGCTTGCATTCCTCGTAGTAGAGCCCTTGCGCCTCCGCGTTCTTCATGTTCTTGAAGCCGAACCGGATGTTCGATTCGCCCCCCTTCTCGTGGCCGAACATCTCGAGCCCGCGCGGCATCCACTTGTTGAACGCCTTCTGGATGGCCGAGGTCGTGATGAGCGCGTTTCCCTGCGCGGCGCGCTGCACCCACCGGCGCAGCGGAATCACGCCCGCGGCGAGATGGAACGCCTCCTCCCGCAACATCGGGGGCATCGAAGCCGCGAACGGCTTGTAGGAGCAGACGCGCTGCATCGAGAGCTGGTATTTGCCCACGCGATCGATCACCGCGGCGAAGACCACGTTGTCCACGAAGGAGTCGTACTCGAGGTTGAAAGCGTCCAGAACGTGCGAGCCGGTCTGCATGGAGAGGATCTCCTCGACCATCTCCTCCGCCTTCTGCCCCGATACGCCGCTCCAGTCCTGGGAAACCAGGAGGTGGAACATCTGGTAGCCGTGGCGCAGCTCCTCGGCCATCACGCGGAGGACCCAGAAGCGGTCCTCGTCGTCCTGCGCGCGGGCGAACGTGCCCTCGTGCTGCTGGATGGATCCGAACTCCGTCGAAGCCTGCGCGCGGATGATGGCCAGCAGGTGCTTCGCGGGCTCCTCGCCCAGCTCCTCCGGCTTCTCGCGGCGCTTCGCTCCCTTGGCGTCCCCGACCTCGACTTCATCCCCCATGCCGACTTCCATCTTGGCGCAGAGGCAGAATTCGGGATCGCTCGGGAAGTACTTCTGCCAGTTCTCGGGGAGAAGCCCGTAATCCGGGAAGTTGTGACGCTGCCAGTGGAGCACGGCATCGTGGTACTTCTTGGGAAGGGTGGTCTGCTCGACGTTCATGCTAGTTTTGATCCTTGGCCGCGCTCAGCCCGATACGCATTTCGAGGGCGGTGAGGGGCGCGTCCTTGAATCCGACCGCCCGCAGAAACGTCGCGAGCTCGGAGTCCTTCTTTTCGACCAACGTGCGCACGGTCGTTGCGCCCTGGCGCTTCAGGTGCTCCACCACGGCTTCGAAGAGCTTCCTTCCGATGGAGCGCCCCTGAAAATCGGGGTCGACGCCGAAGCGCTCGATCCAGCCGCTCGTTTCCTCGAGCCCGAACTCTCCGCCTCGCAGATCGGAGAGCATGAATCCGACGACCTTGCCCCCCATCTCCGCGACCTGGCTCGCGTCGGGATCCCTTCGAAGGTAGTACATGATCCGCCGCTCCCACACTTCGGGACGATAGACGCCGGACAGACGCTCGTCGATCGCGACGATACGGGCGATATCGAGCTCGGAGAGGGAACGGATGCGGACCAACTCTGCGACCGCGTTCATGGGCTGAGAATATCACATCCGGCGCACGACGCGCCGTCACCAGCTGGAGCGGCGGCGGCGCGGTGATGTGGAAACACCGAGCACGCCGAATAGCCCTCGAACGAGCTCTCTCCCCACGGCGCGGGCGACCGGAGACTTGAGGATGTCCCCCACCGCATTCGGCACGGTCGACTCGGCAGCGCCCCGTCCTCCGCGACCCGCGGGCGCCGCGGCCTGCTCGACCCGCTGGGCACGGGCCTGCAGCACCTCGCGAGCGCTCTCGCGATCGACCGGCTGAGCGTACTCCTTCTGGAGCGGGGATCGCGAGACCCGAGCGGCAATCTCCTCAGGCGGGATGGGCCCCATCAGGCTCATGGGAGGCGCCATGAGCGTGGCGACGACCGGGGTCGGCGTGCCGCGCGGCGTCAGAGCCGTGACCAGCGCTTCGCCGATGCCGAGCGATGTGAGCGTCTTCGGGATGTCATAGTAGGGAGAGCGCGGGAATGTGTTCGCGGTCGCGCGGAGCGCTTTCTCGTCATCCGGCGTGAACGCGCGGAGCGCATGCTGGACCCGGTTTCCGAGCTGCGCGAGCACGTCGGCCGGAACATCCTTCGGGACCTGCGTGACGAAGAAGACGCCGACTCCCTTCGATCGAATCAGGCGAACGACCTGCTCGATCTGCTGGAGAAAGGCTTGCGTCGCGTTCTCGAAGAGCAGATGCGCCTCGTCGAAGAAGAAGACGAGTTTGGGCTTGTCGATGTCCCCGACTTCGGGAAGCTCGCGATAGAGCGAGGCGAGTAACCACATCATGAAGGTGCTGAAGAGCGCGGGCCGGTCCTGGATATCCGAAAGCTCGAGCACGGTCTGGACGCCGCGCCCGCGCTCGTCCACGCGGAGCAGGTCGTCGACCTCGAACTCCGGTTCACCGAAGAATGCGTCCGCGCCCTGCTGCTCCAGCTCGACGATCTTTCGCAGGAGCACTCCGGCGGTCGCTTTGGAGATTCCGCCGAATTCTTGAAGCTCCGCCGAACCGGCGCCGGTCAGGAATTGGAGGACCTCCCTGAGATCCGGGAGGTCGAGCAGCAGGAGCTTCTTCTCGTCGCAGAACTTGAATACCAACGCGAGCACACTCTGCTGGGTCTCGTTCAGACCCAGCGCCCGCGCGAGAAGAAGCGGGCCGAAGGAGGAGACGGTCGCGCGAAGCTGGATCCCGCTCTTGCCCGTGAGGCTCACGAACTCCACGGGGTTGGGCTCGGGCGTGAACGGAATCCCGCACGCTTTGGCGCGATCTTCGATCTTGGGGTTGGAGATCCCCGGCGCCGCGAGCCCGCTCAAATCCCCCTTCAGGTCCGCCAGGAAGGCGGGAACCCCCGCCATGGAGAGCTGCCCCGCGAGAGACTGGAGGGTCTTCGTTTTCCCCGTGCCTGTCGCTCCGGCGATCAGCCCGTGCCGATTCATCATCGCGAGCGGAATACGGATATGGCTAGCGGACACGACGCTGCCGTCCCGCATGGGGGCGCCGAGGAGAAGCGTGGCGCCCTCGAAGGAGTAGCCCTCCTCCATGGTCTTCGCGAAGTCGTCTGCCATGGTCAAGAATTTGGCACGGGGCGCGCGCAAGGTCAACCGCGCCGAAAACCTTCTTGCGTCGCGTGGGTCGCTTTTCGTAGTCTCCTGCGACTGTCGAAAGGGGGGTATTCCAGGGATGGCTCACCCCAGATGATGATCTTCAGGCGGGGCGTGGTTGCGCGCGCTCTATTTGTCTCCCTCGCACTACTTTTCCTTATCCCCTGCACGGCCGCCGCTGACCAGGGATCCTTCTGGATCGCTCCTGGTGGCGGGATCGTTTGGCTCCCCAATGAATTTCTCGTGAAACCTTCTCGCCCGGAATTCGGTGGGATCCTGGGCGCTCGTTTGTCCCCAAACTGGGCCCTTGAGGCCCATGGGACCTACATCAAGTCTCCGGGCATCAGGCCAGGCGTTTCCTCACTCAGCGTCTCGCACGTCGACGGAAACCTGACGTGGTTCCTCTCGAGCGAGCAAACGATCTCGCCGTATCTGACGGCAGGGGCGGGATTCGCCTATTTCCATAGAATCGGTGCGTCGGGTGGTACCAACCGTATCGATTTCGGCGGCGGGCTGGGCTTCCGCTTCGCCATGAGCGAAAGGACATCGTTTCGCATCGAAGGGCGGGATCTGACGTACAAGGTGCTCATCCATCCGACCGGTCCCGAGAAATACCGACACCATCCCGAGACGTTCGCGGGGATTTCCTTCTCCTTCGGCGGCACGCCGAAGGACGAGGATCGTGACGGGGTTCCGGACAAGGTGGATCGCTGCCCCGGGACGCCCGCGGGCGTGCGGGTGGACGCGTCGGGTTGCGGGATCGACAGCGACAACGACGGGGTCTTCGATGGAATCGACGCGTGCAACGGCACGCCCCAAGGCGCGGTCGTGGATGCGCGCGGCTGCCCCGTCGACAGCGACAAGGACGGGGTCCCGGACGGACTCGATCGGTGCGCGGACACTCCCGCCGGCGCGACCGTCGATGCCAGCGGCTGTCCACACGATGCCGACGAGGACAAGGTCTACGACGGCATCGACCAGTGCCCCGGCACCCCGAAGGGATGCGTCGTGAACACGAACGGCTGCCCGACCGACGCCGACCAGGACGGTGTCTGCGACGGGCTGGACGAGTGTCCGGAGACGCCCGCGAACGCCAAGGTGGATCGGACGGGTTGTCCGATCATCGTGAGCGATAGAGAGACTCAGCTGCTTGAAACCGGGATGATCCGGCTTCAGGACATCAATTTCGCGACGGGCAAGGCGGAAATCCGGGAGGAATCGCGCGCGATACTCGACGAGGTTGGGGGTATCCTCGCACGGTGGCCCGATCTCAGGATCGAGATCGGCGGCCATACCGATTCGCGCGGCACGGCGGCGAAGAATCTCAAGCTCGGCAAGGCACGTGCCCAGGCGGTGCTCGCCTACATCACGGAAAAGTTCCTCGAGCTGGATCCGGACCAGTTCACGGCCGTCGGTTACGGAGCTTCGCGCCCCATAGCCGACAACAAGACCGAGCTCGGTCGCGCCAAGAACCGCCGGGTCGAATTCAAGGTCTTGAACAAGGATGTGCTCCGGCGCGAGAAGACTCAGCAGCGCTTGGTGCCGAAGTAATAGGTCCAGAGCCTCGCTCACACGGGCCTCGGTTGCGCGCGGCCAAGGCGTCTCTCGCGGCCCGCGATCCTGCCCCATCCATTTCCGCTCATGTTCGTCGACGGGCCTACCGATATCACCGGTATGCCATTCCCCGCGCGGTGAAAAAGCGCCGGGAGCATGCCTTGCCAGGGAAGGCGGGGGGTTAGGACCGGGGATCGCGGTAACGCGGTCCCCGTCTCCGTTTTTACGCACAAACACGGATTGACCATGGCCCCGGGTTGTGGCAGCATGCCGCGTCGCCTCAAGTAACCTCGACCCAAAGAAGCGTTGGAGTCGGGGTAGGAAGCTTCAGGGCGCTTCCTTACAACCTAGGAGAAGACGCTCGTTGCCCCCCCGCATAACGAGTGCTCTCTGTTGCCGTCCTTCCTGCCGCGAGATGTCGTGGGCGTCCGGCCGCGATCCTCCTCGTAGTAGCTCCTCGTTCCGTCCCCCTGGTCGCCAACGGATCATCGAACCACGGAGGTCCAATGAATCGGAGTCGTCTCACGCTTCTGGCTCTGGTTGCGGTCGCGCTCTCCTGTCTCCTCGGACCCAGCGTCGCCGCAGCCGGAGAGCCTGATGTCGGCCAAACATTAACGGACGCCCGCCAGCAGGCCGACAACGGTGAAACCGTCTTCCGGTGCGCCACCGTCGATCATGGCAAAGCGAAAACAGCCCCCGACAAGACGCAGATCGACCTCTGGATCGCGCAGAATCGGATCGCGGCCGGCGGAGTGATCCCGGTGAACTTCCACGTGATTTATTCCGGCAGCGAGGGGAACGTCCCGCAGTCGCAAATCGACGGTCAGATCCTGGTCCTCAACCGCAACTACGCCGGTCAGGACTACAACGGAAACCCGGTGCCCGGCGCGAAGAACACCGGCTACACCTTCGTGCTCGCGAGCGTGACCCGGAACAACAACCGCAAGTGGTTCACGATGACGCCGGGCACCTCACGTGAGGCCCAGGCGAAGAACGCCCTCCACGTGAATACCTCGAGCTCGCTCAACCTCTATACCTGCAAGCCGGGGCAGAATCTCCTCGGTTGGGCCACATTCCCGTGGAACCTCGCCGGCAACCCCAACATGGACGGCGTCGTGATCCACTATGGCTCGCTCCCCGGCGGCTATCTCTCGCCGTACAACTTGGGCGGGACCGCGTCGCACGAAGTGGGGCACTGGGTGGGGCTCTACCATACCTTCCAGGGCGGCTGCGACGGCGGCAACTGCTCCGGCGCGGGCGACCTCGTGTGCGACACGCCGGGCGAAGGGACGGCGACCTCCGGCTGTCCGGGGAACAAGGACACGTGTCCCGAGGCGGGGCTCGATCCGGTCCACAACTACATGGATTACTCCACGGACATTTGCTACAACAACTTCACCCCCGGACAGGACTCGCGGGCCGACTTCATGATGTCCACCTACCGCCCGGCCATCGGCTCCGCACGCCTCGCGAGCCAGAGCGCCTCCTTCAAGGCCGCGAAGGGCTCCGAGGCCTACGGGCTCCGCGCGATCCCCAATCCGTTCAACCCGCGCACGAAGATCGAATTCTCGATGCAGCGTGAGGGAAACGCCCTGGTCCGTGTGTACGACATCCAGGGCCGGACGGTCGCGACGGTCGTGAACGGCAGGCTCTCCCAGGGAGCGCACCGGTTCGAGCTCGACGGCGACCACCTCGCGAGCGGGATTTACCTGGTGCAGCTTCGGGTGGATGGAAGACCGGTGGACGTGCGCCGGATTTCTCTGCTGAAGTAGCCCCGTCCGGACCGCTACGGTCCGACGTGAAACGAAAGGGGCCGGTCGAGAGACCGGCCCCTGATCTTTTCATCCCGCGTGAGCGGGCGCCGCCGCCCCCTACTTTTCGGCCTTCTCCTCCTTCGCTTTCCCTTCCCCCTTCTCCGTTCCTTCGTCCTTCTCGGCGGCCGACGCTTTCTCTACCGCCGCGGCGCCGCCCTTATCGAACGCCTCGATCTTCTCGGCGAGATCGTCCGCCTCCCCCGA
>Ga0137394_10000863_pt1 | contig 21306 bp, 12 predicted proteins | sample czobulk116metaG_FD_108278 | JGI IMG/M metagenome (GOLD analysis project Ga0137394, IMG submission 108278) | Vadose zone soil microbial communities from Angelo Coast Range Reserve, California, USA - czobulk1.16 metaG | ecosystem: Environmental > Terrestrial > Soil > Vadose zone | place: USA...
GCCGGCTGGCCGATCGCTTCGGCGTGATGGTGCCGGTGCTGATCGGCACGATCGGACTCGGCGCCGGCCTCATCCTCTCAGGCTTGTCCGGAAGCATCCTGCAGTTCGCGCTGGCGAGCGGCGCGCTCGCCGGCTTCCTCGGCTGCTCGGCCACCTTCGCGCCCCTGGTCGCGGACAGCTCGCTCTGGTTCACCCGGCGGCGCGGCATAGCGGTGGCCATTGCCATCAGCGGCAACTACCTCGCCGGCTCGGCATGGCCGCCGCTGCTGCAGCACTTCATCGATCAGGCCGGCTGGCGCGCAACCTACATCGGCGCCGGCATCTTCTGCCTCGCGGTGATGCTGCCGCTCGCCCTGGTATTGCGGCCGCGGCCGCCGGCGCTCGCCGCATCCGGCGCCAGCGCACCGGATGCGAAACCGGAACGGCCGCTCGGCCTTTCGCCGAATGCCCTGATGACCCTCCTCTGCATCGCGGGGGTCGCCTGCTGCGTGGCGATGTCCATGCCCCAGGTCCACATCGTCGCGTACTGCGGCGACCTCGGCTACGGCGCGCAACGCGGCGCCGAGATGCTCTCGCTGATGCTCGGCGCCGGCATCGTCAGCCGCCTCGCCTTCGGCTGGATCGCAGACCGTATCGGCGGACTGCGCACGCTGCTGCTCTGCTCGGCGCTGCAGGGGATTGCGCTGTTCCTCTTCCTGCCGTTCACCGGGCTCGTCTCGCTCTACGTCGTCTCGGCGCTGTTCGGCCTTTTCCAGGGCGGCATCGTGCCGGCCTACCCGATCATCGTGCGCGAGTTCTTTTCGCCGCGCGAAGCCGGCGCGCGCGTCGCGATCGTGCTGATGGCCACGCTCCTCGGCATGGCGCTCGGCGGCTGGCTCTCCGGCGCCCTCTTCGACCTCACTGGCTCCTACCGCGCCGCCTTCATCAACGGCATCGGCTGGAACCTGCTCAACCTGACCATCGCGGTGTGGTTGCTGCGCCGAGCGTGGAGCGATCGCGCTCGCGGCACGCTGGTCTTGGCCGGACACGCGGATAAGCACATGGGATGAACAATCAATTCTCCCCAGCGTATAGTCACCGGCGCCGGTTCCTTAAAGGGGGGAAGCATGACCAGGACGATTCTCGTCGCAGCGGTCGTCGCATTGGGGGGCTGTCAAACCCTGGGCATCTCCGGTAAGCCGCCCTTCGATCCCAAGCACCCGCAGGTCTTCGTCGTCACCAACAATGCGACCGCGTGCGCGGACAAGAGGGGCTTCATCGTCGTCGACCAGGAGCCGATCTACTTCTACCGGTCCGCTGAGCGGCAGGCGTTTCCGATCATCTGGCAGCTGCAAACCGACGGCTACTCGTTTGTCGACGACCAGAACATCGCGGATCCGGACCCCGATCCCAAGAGAATGGGCCCACGCGGCGAGATTCATGACTGCAAGGCGGGCAAGAAGAACATGCAGTGCACCAACGAGGGAAAGAATAGCGGGACGTGGAAATACACGCTGCGCGTCAGGGCCGACGACGGCTGCGGCAGTCCGCCCGAGCTGGATCCGACGATCGCCAACGACTAGCGCTGTAGTGGAAGCGCGAGCCACGCTCGCGCTTCCGCGATGATCGTATCGTAGGGAACTTCGCGGCCGGCGCCTTCGGCCGCGGCAAACGCCGACGTACCGAGCGCCGCCTGCGCCTTGGCGACGAGCGGCGCGAGGAACGCCTCGTCGGCGGGGTCGCGGTGCAAGCCGGTCTGCAGCGCCAGGGCTTCCGCCGCGCCGTAGAAGCGTGCCGCGCGCTGCCACTCACGCCGCGACACCGCGAGCCCGGCCGAGACTTCGAGCAGGCTTTGCCCGACGTACCTCGAGCCGATCTCTTCCAGGATGCCGTGCACGGCGAGCAGCATCTGCCGCGCGCGCTCGTCATGCTGGCGACCCATCGCGACCATCGCGACGTTGAGCAGCCCGATGGCGATGCTCTCCCGGTCGTCGAGCTCTCGCGCCAGGTCGAGCACTCTCTCGCAGAGCGGCTCGGCCGCGTCGAGGCTGCCCTCCGCGCGATAGAGCTGAGCCAGCGTGCTGGCGGCGGCGGCGATCTCGCGGGGCTCCTGCAGCGCTTCGGCGGAGACGAGCGCCTCCTCGAGATAGCGCCGTGCCGCGGCCAGATCGCCCTGGCCGAAGTGCGCCATGCCGAGCGGCTGCAGCGCCGCGCCGACGCGGCGCTGGTCGCCCATTTCGCGCCCGATGGCGACGCTCTCTTCCAGGTATTCCTGGGCCTGCCCGTAGCGCCCCATGTAGAAGCTCAGCTGGCCGGCGACGAACAGGGCGCGGCAGCGGGCAAGGTTGCGCGCCTGGGCGCCGGGATGCGTCAGCGCGTCGGCATTGATGCGTTGTCCCAGACCGAGCAGTCCTCGATTCAGCCAGTAGGGCCGCAGGAAATACACCAGCTGCAGCCCGAGCTCCGCGCCGCGCGGCGCGCGGCTGCACGCGGCATGCGCGGCGAGGATGTTCTCGCGCTCGAGGTCGACGCGGGCGAGCCACTTGCCTTGCTCGGGGCCGACGAGCTGCGGGCGCGCCTTCTCGCAGAAAGCCACGTAGAACCCAAGATGCCGGTTGCACGCCTCGTCCCGCTCGCGCGACTCGGCGAGGCGCTCGTGCGCATATTCGCGCACCGTCTCGAGCAGGCGGTAGCGCTCGCCCTCGGGCTCGACGACGACCAGCGACTTGTCGGCGAGCTGCGTGACGTGCTCGAGCACGTTCGCCTGGTCGATCGCACCGAACGCGCATACGGCTTCCGCCGCTTCCAGCGTCCACCCGCCCGCAAACACGGCCAGGCTCCGGAAGACCGCGCGCTCCTCGTCGGTGAGAAGGTCGTAGCTCCAGTCGATCAGCGCGCGCAGCGTCTGCTGGCGCGGCAGCACGGTGCGATCGCCCGTGGTGAGGAGTCGAAAGCGGTCGTCCAGCCGCGCGGCGATGGTCTCCACCGGCAGCGTGCGCACGCGCGCGGCGGCGAGTTCGATGGCCAGCGGGATGCCGTCCAGGCGGCGGCAGACGCTGACCACTGCCGCGGCCGAGCCATTCACGCGGAAATTCGGCTTCGCCGCCAGGGCCCGGTCGAGGAACAGGCGCTCGGCGTCGCTTGCCGGAAGCACGGGCACGGCGTAGGCGGTTTCACCCGCGACGCGCAGCGGCTCGCGGCTCGAAGCGAGCACCTTGGCCTGCAGCCCCGACTGGAGGACCTGCTTCGAGAGATCGGCACAGGCCTCGAGCAGGTGCTCGCAATTGTCGAGGATCAAGAGGCTCCGGCGGTCCCTGAAATGTCGCGTCAGCGCCTCGCTCACCGGGCGGCCGGGGGCCTCCTTGACGCCGAGCACGCTCGCTACCGCCTGCGGCACCAGCCGCGGATCGCTCAGGTTGCCGAGCTCGACCAGCCATACGCCGTCGCTGAAGTCCTCGAGCATCTTCGTGGCGAGCTCGAGCGAAAGGCGGCTCTTGCCGATGCCGCCGACGCCGACCAGCGTGAGCATGCGCGACTGCGCGAGCAGCCTGCCCGCCTCGGCCAGCTCGCCGCTGCGCCCGATGAACGACGTGAGCTGCAGCGGCAGGTTGTTCGGCGTCGCGTCGACGTCGTAGCGCGCGGGGGCCGCGCCCCCCTCGGGCACGATGTGCCAGATGGCGATCGGCTCCTCGATGTTCCTGAAGCGCTGGCTGCCGGCGAATTGCGCCCCGGCGGGCAGCCTCTCCCGCACGCTGTCGTAGAACGTCTGGCTCATGCAGAGGCCGCCGAGCGCCGCACGCGCCTGCAGCCGCGCGGCGACGTTGACGCCGTGGCCGTAGATCGTGCCGTCGACCTTCTCGATGACGTCGCCCAGATGCACGCCGATGCGCACGCGCATGCGGCGCTCTTCGGCGATGCGCACGGAAATCGCGTCGAGCGCCTTCTGTACCGCGAGCGCGGTATTCAGCGCGCCGCCGGCGCTGGAAAAGACGGCGAGGAATGAATCACCGGTCATGTCTACGACGCGGCCGTCGTTCGCTTCGATCTCACGGCGGAAGACCGCCCGCGTCTCGTCCAGCGCCGCCACCGTGGCGCCCGCATCCGCCGCCATCAGCCGTGCGTAGCCCGCCACGTCCGCGGCAAGGATCGCCGTCAGGCGCTGCTTGAATCCCGCACCGGTCACGCGGTAATGGTACCCGTCAGCTTCGGCGCTCGCTCGCATCGCGCACGTATTGTTGAACACCTAGCGCAGCATTCGATGGTGTCCGGTCGCCGCATGGCCGGGTTTGTCCGACGCGCCAATCTGCCAGCGGCTCATGCGCAGGCGCGGGCTGAGGCACTCCCGGGTAGTCCATATCGGCTGACATCCCGATCAGGTTCGTGTTCACCGCCCAGCGCTGGCCGTCCCATGCGGTCTCGACGACGGTGATGCTGTCGCGATTCACCGGTCGCGGTGCACGAACGCGATAGCGCATTTGCCAGCCGTGAGTGAGTAGCAAGGGCCTTGCTGCGTTGTCGAGCACGAAATCGTCTGCGGTCGCATTGGCGAACGGATAGGGCGCGTAAATCGGCGAGGCGACAATGCAAGAGGCTGCGATCGGCGCGCGTGTACCTGGACGCTCAAACCAGATGTCGCTGTGCATGGCGAGATGCGGATCGCCGCAAAGAAACACCACGTTCTCGATCTGTGCCGCGACGATGAAGCTGAACAGCGTGCTCAGTTGATCGGGGAAACCGTCCCAGCCGTCCGAGCGCTCGACATAGGCCGCCGGCCCCCCGGTCGCCACCATGGCGGCGCCGCCCGCCGTCGCCGGACTCGCGCCGGTCGCCCCTACGAACGGCACGATGACACTGGGTGATACAACGAACTTCGGGCGGTCACGGAAACGCCTCTGCGCAAGCTGCAGCCATGCGCGCAGCATTCTGAACTGGCGTTGCCCCATGATGCGGTCCCGGCCGTGGCGGCGGGTGCGGGTATCGCACATGAAGAAGGGAAAACCCTGCACGATAAAGTGATAGTGGTACGACGGACGTCGCCCGTCGGACCCGGCATTGCGTGGCGAGTGGATCCACTGATAGGCGGCAAAGGCGCGCATCCCGGCGTGCCGCATGCCAGCCTGCTCCTCATCGAGGTCGTCCTGCGGATGCCAGTTGTCGCCGACCTCGTGGTCATCGAGCATCATGTAGACCGGCTGACGACTCAGGAGCAGCCGCGCGTTGGGCGCAGTCCAAGCCTCGCGATAGGATTCGTAGAAGCGCTCGCGGCTCGATTTCGGATCAAAGGCGCCAGCCGTCGCATCGGCGTAGATCTGATCTCCGACCAGGAGGACGGCCGCAGGCTTTTTCTTGTGCGCCAGCAGCGAGCCGAAAACGGCATCGGCGCGTTCTCGGTCGAAGGTCTGCCCCGGATAGCGACAGCTGCCGACGGCGAAGTACATGACTTTCGGAGCGGCCAGCCGCGCCGTCTCCTGCCTTTCCACGGCCTCGGGCACGGTGAGCGTTACCGAGTCGATCTTGTCGTCGTATCCGGAATCACACGTCCGCTGTGCCGGTCTTACCGCTGCCGGGGCACGGATAGCGAATTCCGCGATGCCCTCGTTGTCGAGGCCGCTAATCCGCCCAAGTCCTATCGGCTCGCGATGTAGGCTGAATTCGGCAGCCGCATGCGCAGGCGAGGCTGCGTCGCTCCCTTCATGGACGCTGACCACACGGATCCGGTACGTGCCGGGTCCCTGATCCAGGGTGACATCGGCCCATACACGCGTGTCAATCGGCCCGACGGAAAGGTTTTCCGGATTGCCGGTGCCCGGATCGATCTGCTGGCATCTGAGGTACGTGCCGTTCCGGTAAACCAGCACAAGCACGGAGGACACTGGCGAACGTAGATCGTCGATGCGGCACCAAATACGCGCCGTCCAAGTTCCGTCCGCCGTCTGTTGGAACGATCCAAGGATCGGCCCGACCAGCGGGCTTCTTGCCTCAAGCCCGGCCTGCGTTGCGGGCATGGGATCCGACTCCTCGAGGGTGGCGTTGGCGAGAAATCTCGAAATGCGCGGATACACATCGCGGTACGCATGCCTGCCGATCAGGGGGTCGAGGTGGCCATAGCCTGGAATCACGTACAACTTGGCGGCGCCAGGGCCGTTAACTCCGCGTAGTAGCTCGCGGGTACGCCATCCCGTCAGAGGATGGAACACGTCATTCTCGCCGCCGCTCAGCATAGCCACTGGGAAATTCATGTAGCGCCCGATGTTCTCGCGCGTGACATAGGTGTTCCGCGCGTCGCTGTCGGTAAGGCGCTCGAGAAAAGCGTATTGCAGCGTCTGCTCCCACGTGGTGATGCTGCTGTGGCCGAGCACCTGCCCGAGACCGAGGAGCATCTCCTTCGACAGATTGTCGTGCTGGAACATGCGGCCGTCGATCGCCGCGCCGCGATTGCAGTTCGCGATGTGGTGGTTGCCGAACCAGAACACGCCGTGGCGCCGCGCTTCAGCTGCAGGATACGGATAGGTGGCGAGAAGGCGGTCGATCAGCCCTTCGAGCCATCCGGCGCGATCATCGACGGAAAAATCGACGTGTCCGTCAGGGAGGAAACGGCGGATATGCTCGATGAACAGGCTGCGGGCGCGGGTGCCTGTGGACAAGCTGATCAGCGGTCCCACTTGCAGGAGCGCCGCACGTCGGATTTTCGACGCACCCGACGAATGTTGCAGCAACCCGGCGAGCGCGGCGCTGCAGAACATCGCCGAGCCGATGCAGTGCGCTACCACGCTGAGCTGATTCTGCTCGGTCACCGCGAGCACGAAGTCGATGATTCGGGGGATATCGCCGCGCGCTACCTCGTCCAGCTTCCATTGGTCGAGCGAATAAGGCAGCGCGATGCTCGTGCGTAGCTCCGCCACCCACACATCGAACCCCTGCTCCACGAGATGCTGTGCCAGGTTCTTCTCGAGCAGCCGGGTGGCGAACTGGATGCCCCCGGAGCCGAGGCCATGGATCAGGAGTACCGGTTCGCCGTTCGAAGCCGTGTCCTTGCGGTAGCGCATGATGGGGAGGAAGACTCCCGCGTCGAGCGGCGTCTCGGGGTAACCGACGACGTAGCGCCGGCTGACGCAGCCCGGCAACGGGCCGGGCAATCGGTCGATATCGCGTTGCGGGTCGTATTTCTGATAATCCGGAAGTCGGAAGCTCCAGAAATGAATCTTGGCGATGATGCGCATGAGGAACATCGCCAGCGAGCCGAGCTCCATCCACACCATCGGCAGGTCACGCACCCGCCGGACCTGCAGCTGCGTCGTGAAACGGCGGAAGAAGTGCGCGAGGTCGACGCTCAGGACGCCCAATGGTGCGCCGTCCCGGACCTTTAGCGGCAGGTCGGTTAGCTGGCGCCACGGGTTCCCGCCCCGGCGATAAGCCAGGGTTTTCCGCCCGCGCAGAACGGAACCCGCAGGAAGCAGCTCCCTATTGGTCTCGTCGCGCAGGACCCCCTGCAGCGTTACCTCATAGTCGAGGTAACGCACCTCCCCCGCGTTGGACGCGACGCCAAGATAGCCGCGGAACATCCCCCGGCCACGGGGCGCCTTCTCGACAACGCCAGCTCCGAACATGCGGTGGAAGAGCTTTGCTGCGGATCGATTGAGCCGGCGTAGCATCGCCACGATCAGGTCGCCGTGCCGCGTGCTCAGAAAGGTCCATAAGGCGCACAAGATCCTTTGCCGGCACGTCGTCTGCGCGCGGACCAACAAGTTGGCGTTGCCGTCAACCTGAGTCTCAGGTCCATTGCGAGCTCCGTTTGCTACCCGCAGCGTGCCAGTGAAATGCACCGGATGAGCGGCAGCTGTGAGGAATTGCTCGAGGTTAGGCAGCGTGTCGAAATTGACCGTCAAGGTGGAGTCGAGCGTTCGCCCCGTGGGATACGTCAGCTGGCCAATCATCTGCTCGGAGAAGCGTAGTTCGGTTGCCACCGCCGCAACGGGTGCGCGTTCCGGCAAGCGGCGCCGAGGGATCGGTCTGTCCCGCGGCGATTCGGTCCAGCCGTGAAGATCCTTGTACTGTTCGATGGCGCGCTCGGCGAGCGCTGTGATCGTCAGCAGCGGGTTAATGCCAAGAGCGGTAGGGATGATAGAACCATCGAGGACCAACAGCCCCTTATGAACCTCTTTGCCTTTCGCACCTGCAAAGACCCGGCCGAGGTGATTCACCACGCCGTTCGTAGCGTCGTCGCCCATCGCACAGCCGCCGAGGGGATGCACCGAGAAGAGCAGACCCTGCGGCACCGCGCCCGAAAGTATGCTCGTGAGGCTCGGCGGCAATGGCTGCCAAAGCGGGCTACGCAGATAGGTGCCGCCTCTGAACTGAACGGCCCCGAGTAGATCGTCCTGTTGGCTATAGACGTCCTGGTCTGCCGCGCGCGGCCAGTGGACGCGTACCGCGCCGTCCTTCAGTCGTCCCCGGCGCGCTTCCTTCTCCCACCCGGGCACGAGCTCCAAGGTCCCCAGCGCTTCGTCGTCGCCCATGGCGGCGAGGACCTGCGTGCGCTCGATCGCGCCACCCGGTGCATTGTCGACGGACGCAGGATCTATTGCTTCCCGCCCGTGTGGCTCGCGATCGATGCGCGCGAATCTTTCGAGGAGGGCGCTGGTGGTCAGCACCTCGCCGAAAAGGCGCCGCAAAGCACCCGGGATTGCCAGCTCCTCGATCACGAGCCGGCTCGTACCCTGCTCTGCGCGCCGTGCGATCGTAGTAATCGTGGGCCCGACTTGGCGCTGGCGGAACGGCTCGGACTCGGCGGCGACGCCTTTGACGATCTGGTCCTCGTTCTGTGCGTAAAGGCAGCTGATCATGTCGCCGTTAGTTGAAAAGCCGGAGCCGAGGCGAAGCGAGAATTGCAGCGAGCGTGAACGCTCCTTCGAACGCATGAGAATTTCGGTCGAGCCGAAGCTGCCCGCCGACAGAATGACGTGGCGCGCGCGCACCACATAGGGTCCGGTCCTGCGCGAGGGGTGACGCTCCGCCGTGATGTCGAAGTACACGCGCCACGACGCGCCGTCCCCAGCGCCAGATTCGTCCCGCTCTATATACAGGACCGTTCCTCCGGTGTAGAGCTCGGCGCCATTGCGGTACGCGATGGCTAGGTAGTTGGTCGAGAGCGTGTTCTTGGCGTTGTAGTTGCACCCGGTGGCGCAGTCGCCACAGTTGACGCACGCCTCCTGCTGCACGCCATGGCGATTGGGACCGCTTCGATGGGTCACGGTTATGTGGGCGGGTGCCACATCCAGGTTTGCGGCGCGGGCCAAGGCCACGAATTGCGTTCGCTTCCGGAGGTCATGCTCAGGCGGCACGGGCTGCGCCTCGAGCATTCGGCGCGCCGTGGCGTAATGGTCCCCGAATGCGTGCAAGTCCCGCCTGAAATCATCGGGCCAGCTCGCGAAAACGGTCGGATCTGCGGGCTCGGCAACACCGGCGTTGATGAGCGAGCCGCCGCCGAGGCCGCTGGCGAGCAGCACGCTGATGTCCTTGCCGATGCGGAAGTCGAAAAGACCGTCGGACACCCCCTTTGGCAGCGGCTCGTCGAAGCGGCTGAAACGGACTTCGCCGGGGAGCTCGGAGAAGTTGTTTGGAAAGGTGCCAGGCAGGTGCTCGCGACCGCGTTCGATCACGCAGACACGCAGGTTTGCGCCGCCGTTGGCCTGCTTGGCACCGGCGAGGCGCGCGGCCGCCACCGACCCACCGTAGCCACTACCGACGATGACCACGTCATAGGGCCGCGGATCGCGTGCGCAACGTTCGGTCAGCAGTTCTGCGCCCTCGGACAGCAATTCCGGCTTGTACATGGTTCCCCCCCTGGGATCGCGCTAATGACTCAGCGCATCGAGCAAAGCCTCCCGCAATTTGTCCGGCGGTACCGGCTTATGCAGCAAAGGCAGCCCGCTCTCGTGCGCCTCGCGCAGGCGTTCGGGCGAGGTGTCGCCGCTGATCAACAGCGCCGCGACTGCCTCCCCGATACGCTCGCGCAAGCGGCGCACCGTCTCGATGCCGTTCTCGTGCTGCTGCAGCCGGAAGTCGGCGATGATCACGTCGAAGCCGATGTTGTGGCGCTCCAGTAGCTGCTCGGCCTCGGCACGGCCGTTCGCCACCGTCACGCGGCAGCCCCAGGCCTCGAGCAGCGTGCGCATGCCGACGCGCACCGCCGGCTCGTCGTCGATCACCAAGATATTGGCGCTGCCGAGCGCCTCCTTCGCGCCCTGTCGGTGCGCGGCGCGCGGCGCACGGCGCTCGAGCTCGAGCGCCGCGAGCTGCAGGCTGAAAAAGAACTCGCTGCCGCGCCCGAGGGCGCTGACAAGCTGCACATCCGTGCCCAGCAGCCGGGAAAGGCGGCGCACGATCGCCAGCCCAAGCCCGAGGCCCTGCGCGCGGTCGCGCTCCGGGTTTCCGACCTGGTAGAACTCCTCGAAGATGCGCTCCTGCTCGTCGGGCGCGATGCCGGGCCCGCTGTCGCGCACGGCGATGCGGATCGAGTCGCCCATCGGCTCGGCCGAGACCGTGATGACGCCCTGCAAGGTGTACTTGATCGCGTTGTCGACGAGGTTGCGCAGGATCCGCTCGAGCAGCACCGGGTCGGTCTCGCATTCCGCGTCGACCGCCCGCACGAGAAAGCCAAGCTGCTTGCCCTGCGCGCTCGACAGGAAGTCGGCCTCGATGCGCTCGAAAGCGCGGCGCACGCTCACGCGTTGCTTCTCGACGGTGATGGCGCCGGCATCGAGCTTCGAGATATCGAGCAGAGAGTCGACCAGCGCCGAGAGCGACAGCGCTGCCGTGTTGATGTTGCGGCCTATCTCGCCGACATCGCCTTCGGGCGCGCGCACCGTGAGCGCCGCGCTGAAGAGCGAGAGCGCGTGCAGCGGCTGGCGCAAATCGTGGCTGGCGGCGGCGAGAAAGCGCGACTTCGCGCGGTTCGCGCTTTCCGCGGCGTCGCGCGCGAGCGCCACCTCCTGGCGCTCGCGCTCGAGCTCCGCGATCAGGCGCTCGTTCTCGTAGCGGATGCGGAAGGATTCGCGCAGCACGCGATCGCTGTCGCGCGCGAAGAACGCCTGGATCGCGCCGGCAAAGAGGATCAGGGTTCCCGCGAGGAAGTGCTCGCCCGTGCCGAACGCCGAATCGCTGCCGAAGTCGACGAGCACCCAGACCGCCGCGAGCTGCAGCACGATCGGCGTCACATAGGCGTAGTAAACGCGCGCATACGCGGCCATGGCGGACACCGCCGCCGCCGCCCAGCAGACCAGGATCATGGTGAGGAATGCGCGCCGTTCGTCGGCCAGGGCCTCGAAGAAGAGCGGCGCGGCCATGCCGACCACGATGCCACCCAGGAACGTCGAAGTGGTATGGAATCGCAGCCCGGAGTCGGCGTCTGCCGGCAGGTCCTTCAGCACGCGCGCCGAGTAGAGGCCGCGCACCAGCGGGAAAAGAAGAAGAACGGTCGCCCAGCCGAGCACCTTCCACGGCGGCGCCGACTGCCAGACGACGATCGCCACGAAGAAAACGGCGATGACCACGGCGACGGGCGAACGCACCGCCTGTTCGCAAAGCATTTTGAGCTGCTGCCTGCGCAAGTGCGCCTGGCGGCGCTCCTCGTCTCTCGTCAGCGGCACCGCGCTCGCCGCGGCCGCCGCCCTGGCACTCTCGGCGAAGAGCTTAAGCAAGCCGCAGCCCCATCTTCGCCGCGGTCGCCACGACCTGCGTACGGTTCCTGGCGTCCAGCGCGCGCATCACTGCGGACACGTGCAGCTTGACCGTGCCTTCCGAGATGCCGAGTTCTGCTGCGATCACCTTGTTCTGCTTGCCCTGCACCATGCGCCGGAGCACGTCCCTCTGGCGCTCGGTCAGGCTCTCGATCGGGCCCCTCGCCGCGTTGCGCACGCTGGGCGGCACGTAGATGCCGTGCGCCAGGATCAGCTTCAGCGCCTGGATCATCACCTCGGGCGTCGACGATTTCGGAATGTAGCCCATGGCGCCGCCTTCGATCGCCTCGGAGACGATGCGCGGATCGTCCTCGGCCGAGAGCACCACCGCTGGCGACGAAGGAAACGCGCCGCGCACCGCGCTCAGCGCGTCCAGGCCGTTCACCCCCGGCATCTTGAGATCGAGCAACACCAGATCGTAGGCGCCGCCGGCAAGTGTCAGCGCCTGCGCACAATTGCCTGCCTCGGCAACCTCGAGGTTGGAATCCAGCGTGCGCAGCAGGTAGGTGAGGCCGCTTCGGAACAGCGGATGATCATCGATTAGCAGGAGCTTCACGTTTGCCGCATCTCCCTTATGGCGTGAAGCATACCCCTCGCCGGGCGACGCAAGACCTGACCGTTCGTCTATGTCCTTGGGCTAGGTCCTACCTGCACGTTCGTCGGATTGTGCGCGGTGATGGTGCGTCGCACACTCGGCGCAGCCTAAAGGAGGCATCTATGACATCAGAAGGGGGGAAGCAAATGAGTGCACGCATCGCAGCGGGTCTATTGGCGGCGGCCGGCCTGTTCCTCGCGGGTTGCGGGGGCGGCGGGGGCGGCGGTGATGGCGGCGGCTCTACACCGGCTAACAATCCTGGCGGCACAACGAATACCGGCGGGACGACGCCGCCGCCGACCTTTTCCGGCTTCGACTTCTCTCTGGCCCAGGGCGATTTCTGGCGCTTCTCATGGGACGCTCTGCACACGTCCTTCGCGCAGGGTAGCGGCAACACCAGCGGGTCTGCGAACGGTACGTTCGAGGCCAGGCTCGGGAGCCCGCGGACGATTGCCGGCGTCACGATGTATCAGGTCCAGGTATCGGGCAACCCCGCCGCGATCGTGGACGGCGACTCGGTGACGTTCAAGCCGCGCTGGCAATACCTCGGCATGAACAACCTGAAGCTGATCGGATCCGACGGCACGAACCTGACTACTCTCTTCGACGCACAGACCGGGAAGTGGGGCGGCGGCGGATTCTTCACCACCTTCGGCGCCACGACGCTGGTCACTGCGTCATCCGGCGCGCTGACCAACAACTACATCTCGGACGCCGGCGCAATCAAGGCCGGCCAGGCGGCCAACCACAGCCAGTGCGAAGTCATCCTCGGCATACAGTTCTGTGGCGACTCTTCGCAGAACTTCACCAACTTCGAGTTCTACAAGGCGGGCGTGGGGCCGATCGGCTACGACCATTCGAACCACTTCAGCTTCAGTGGTGGCGGCTTTTCCTCCGGCGGCACGCACGAGTACAACATCGGCCTCATCGCGTCTTCGCGGCGCGGCAACACGGTCACAAGTGTGCTCGAGGTCGAGCCCAACAACACGGTGGCCCAGGCGACGCCGTTGACCCTCCCCGCCACGGTGGATGGCGCGGCGCTGAACGAGACCGCCTACGGCGGCGCCACGTTCGTTCCGAACGAAGTCGAGCCAAATGACGCCTTCGCCTCCGCCCAGGCAATCACGCTGCCGGCGCGCGTGAGCGGCTCGGTGCTGCAGGGCGACCCGGGCACGTCCATAACGATTCCGCTCCTGAACGGTGTCCAGGGCTATACGACTACGTTCGAGGACTTCTACCGATTCATAGCGGCGGCAACCGGAACCGTCAGCGTGCAGCTCGATTTCCCGAGCTCGAGCGCCGACGTGGACGTCTACGTATTCACGCTGTCCGGCGTGACTCCAACCATTATCAATAGAAGCATCACCGACAACAACGCCACCAATCGCAGCGAGTTCCTAGCCTTCAACGCGACCGCCGGCACGACGTACTACGTGGCGGTGGACAGCCTCGACGCACAGGTTCGCGCATCGTACGAGCTGCGCGTCTACACCGGCAGCACGCCGCCCGCTTCGCTGGGAGTCGTGGACTGGTTCAAGGTCGAGCTCGCGACGACCAAGGCGCTCTCCATCAACGTGAGCGGCGGTGCGAGCGTCCTGGTGACGAATTCGAACGGAACCACGCTGCTCGCGAGCGCAGCGCCCGCAGTGCAGGGAGGCAGCGCGAACCTCACGACCACCACGCTCCAGCCGGGAACCTATCTGATCGGCCTTACCGCGGCAGGAGCGTACCGTCTCACCGTGAACTGAGGCCTTGAGGAGAACGCAGTATGTTCGTCGGTACCAGGAAGGAGCTCGTAGAGAAGGCGCTCGCCTCACTGTCTGCTGGGGAAGAAAAGCGCAAACCCGATCGCACGTCGGCACTCTTCTCCTTTCGCCTGACCTCGGGCGAGCGCGCCGTTCCGTTCACCTCGTTCCGCTGCTTGAGCGCCGGCGCGAAAGAGCCGCTGCCGGCCGTGGCAAGTCGCGCTTCGAACGAGAAAGGAGAGGCGATCGTCTTCTGGCGCCACCGCCTCGGCGCGCCGCCGGGATCGCTAGTGCTCGAAGTGCGTAAGAGCGCTGCTGAAGACTGGACTCCCCTCGACGAGGTCGATCTGCATCCGATGCTGCGCATCGAGAAAAACCTGCCAGGCGGCCTGCGACTCGAAATCTCGTCCGAGCCGTTCACGTCCGCGCCGCCGGCTAGAGAGGAGAAGGCGCCACAGCGAAAGATCCGGCGTTTCGCGGTCGCGCTGGTCGGCTCACACCAGCACTTGGAAATCGTGCTCGCGCCCCTGCGCGGACACACTTGCATGAAGGTGCACAAGATCTTCGTCGCCGACGCGTCCGAGGCGCAAGCGAAGACGGCGTACCGCGGCGTGCAGGTTGCTTCGGTCGCAGAACTCGACGCCAAGGCCCTCGAGGGCATCGATGCGCTGGTCGATTTGAGCGATCACAAGGCGATCGCCGAACTGCACAAGGCGCGTACCGTCGGCCAGGGTGATCGTCTGCCGCTGCTCTTCGTCGGCGGGAGAAGGTTCTTCCTCGGCAATGACCGCCTCGCGGCGTGGTTTACGACTTGGCTGAGCGCGATCCTGGATAAGGAGAGGGCCCATGCCGTGGAGTAACGCGATCTCAGCGGAATACGACGCCCTCCTCGCCGGGCCGATGGGCCAGGCCATGGGCGGCTCGCCGAGCGAGCGCTCAACGTTGAAGCAGCGGCTAAGAAGCATTGAACTCGCCGGCGGCGCGCCGGACCCGGTCATGCCGGTCAATCAGATGACGCAAAGCCAGGCTGCGGATTTGTGGCTGTGGCGCGTCGCTTACAACTTCTACATGGAGCGCAACAACTGGTGGTCTTGGCGGCTGCGCGACAAGACGGTCGCCCAGCTCACGCCGCTGCTGAACTTCGGCTGGCAGGGATTTCTGCGCGAGCGCGTGGGCAAGAACGAATTCGATTTCGGCATGGAAAGCGTGTGGGATGATCGGCCGGAAATCCGCGCTGCAGAAGCACTGCTTACGAAATTCTTCCTAGCGCTTGCCGGAGAGCCGATCGAGACGGAAGAAGACGCTGTGTACCGCATTATCCAGGGCATGCGCGATGCAGGTTGGCACCATGTCACTGGCTTGTGGGAGGACTACGAGAATGTACCCCGGCGCTCGGCGCGCGGCGCGCCGACCTTCGCCTTCGACGACATCGTAGCCCTGGCGGCGGGCGAGTGCCACATCACCTCGAACTTCCTCGTCGCGCGTCTGCGCTCCTTCAACATCCCGGCGCATGTCGCAAGGTCATGGACCACGCTGGCCAACGGCAGCGCCAGACTGCTGGGCCCGGAGGCAAGTGAGGTGCAGGACCATCACTTCCAAGGTCATTGCTTCATCCACTTCCCGACGCTGCAGGCGTGGTTGGGCCACGGCGACGACGTGCAGGACGCGATTCTCGCGACGCTACCGCCGATCCTGGCCATGAGGTCGGAGTGGTGGATGGCCGCGCACGTTTTCCACGGCAGTGAGTACGAGTGGATGGTCGCGCAGGACTACGACAACTTCACTTGGTGGTGCTTGATGGTCGGGCGCAGCCCCGACAGGCTCGAGTTCGACGTGCCCTTTCTCTATCGCCACAATCAGCTCAGGTCGCGGCTGGAGAACGTCCACATCGAAAACAATTACGCCGCGCGGCACGGTGCGCCGAATCCGGTGCCGCCGTTGTTCACGGCGGAGGAAGTCGACAACCTCGTCGCGTGGGTCGGCAATAAGCTAGGTTGACCAGAACGCGACGCAGGACCTGACCGTTCGTCTATGCCCTTGGGCCGGGTGCTAACCCCACGTTGGTGGGATTGCGCGCGGTGGCCGTCCGCCGCACACTCGGCGCAGCCTAGGGAGGGGTCTATGGGCGTCAAGATCGATGTGCCGCGCGAGTGCCTGGCGGCGTGCTTGATGACCGATGCGGAGCGCTACACCGCTCTGACCGAGGGCATGCAGCCCCGAGCGGTGGTAGAAATGATAAATCGCTACTTCGAAGTCATCTTCACGCCGGTGCTGGAAAACGGCGGGATGATTTCCGATGTGAAGGGCGACGGGCTTCTGGCGGTCTGGAACTACGAGTGTGCCGGGCCGGACTTCAAGGCGCGGCTGTGCCACGCGTGCCTCGCCATTGTGCGCACGGTGGATGAATTCAACCGGCGTGACCCATCACGCCGTCTGCCGACGCGCCTTGGCGTCGACTTCGGGCCGGTCGCCATAGCGCGCGTTGGCGCGCGCGAGTGCTACGAGCATCGCGCGGTGGGCGACGCGGTCAACACGGCGAGCCGGCTGGAGGAACTCAACAAGCTGACGAAGACGCGCATTCTCGTCTCGGAAGCCTTCGCGCAGGGTGTGAAAGGCTTCGTGTTCCGTGATCTCGGCAGCTTTCACCTGCGCGGCAAGCGCATGCGCACGCGTGTGCGTGAGCTCGTGTGCGCCGACGACGACTGCGATGCGCGCACGAGCAGCTTGGTGCGCGACTTCGGCTACGCGCTCGCCGCCTATGACGGAGGCGAGGCTGAGGAAGCGCGACGGCGCTTCCATGGGCTGCTCGCGCGTTCGCCCACCGACGGCGCGGTGCGCTACTACCTGCAGCGTCTCGAGTCCGAGCAGACAGATGCGCCGAGACTGCGCTGGCTCGGACGCTTCTGGTAGAGGCCGACACATGCTGCGACGCTGCGCATCCGCCCTGCTTCTGTTCATCGGCATTGAGGCCGCGGCCAACAACGGCCTGCTCTTCGTTGGCTTTGGCTCGGAATCGCTCGGCATGGCGGGCGCCGACATCGCCGTAGCGCGCGACATGACGGCGGTCAACACGAATCCCGCCGGACTCGCTCAGCAGAAAGGCCCCGCGCTCGACGCCTATCTCACCTCGAGCTATGCCGTGGACGTCGGCCACAGGGACGCGAGAGGTAACGACGCCGGCGTCTCCGACCGACTGACGCCGACCTTGGGCCTGAGCGGGGCGTGGCGCGCCGGCGGCACGCCGTGGACGATCGGTCTCGGTTTCTTCGTCCAGGGCGGCGCCGGCAACAAGTTCGAGAACCTGTCGACGGCCGCCGGCACGCGCGACGAGCTTTCCGCTCGCCTCAGTATCTTCAAGGTCGGTCCGGCCGTGTCGTACGACGGATTCGAGCGCCTGCGCCTCGGCGTGTCACTGATGGGCGTTCTCGGCCGGCTCGAGCAGAAGCTGTTTCCGGGCACTTCGCTGCTCGGCCCGGCGCCGTTCTTCGGCATCGACGTCGACGGGCTCGAGGCGGAGGGACTCAACGCGCGACTCGGGCTGCAATACGTCGCGTCGAACCAGCTCACGCTTGCCGCGGTGTATTCGCCGAAGACCAGGCTCGATTTCAACGGCGGGCAGCTGCGCTCCAACCAGAGCGCGGCGGGGCTCGGCATCGTCACCTATCGTGACGCCCGCATCGACGGCTTCGCCTTGCCGCAGGAAGCGAGCTTGGGCGCAGCCTGGCGCCAAGGCGGCGAGCGTCTTCTCGTGTCGGCCAAGCTTGCCTGGCTCAACTGGAATGGCGCACTCAACGATCAGACGCTGCGCGCTTCCGATCCAGCGGGTCCTGCCGCCGCGGCGAGCATCACCCGCGTCTCGCCGCTCAACTGGAAGGACCAATACGTGGTGGCGCTCGGCTTCGCCTATCGCCCCGGCGGCACGACCTACTACGGCGGGCTCAACCTCGCCAACAATCCGGTGCCTTCGGATACGCTCACGCCGCTCCTCTCGCCAGCGATCGCACGCAAGCACCTGACCGCAGGGTTCTCGCATCCGTTCGGCGAGAGCTGGCGCCTCTCGGGCGGCGCGCTCTACGTGCTCCCAGAAAAAGTCAGCTATAACAATCCGGCGCTCGCGCCGCTGCTCGGCCCGAGCGAGGAGCGCATCGAGTATTTCGGCGTCAACGTCATGCTCAGCCGCGCCTGGTAAGCGCCTTCTTCCACACCTCCCACGGACGCTCGAGCGTGCCCGCGTTCGCCGCCGTCGAGCGCCGGCCCTCCTCGTCGCTCAGAAATTCGATCGGTCCCTCGAGCTGCAGCGCCTGGAGCTGGAGCCGCGCATTCATCTCGGTATAGATCGCGCGGAACACGGCTTCCTGGACGCTCGCACCGACGACCGTCATGCCGTGGCCGCGCATCAGGACGCAATTGCACTTGCCCAGTGCACCGGCAAGCGCTTCGCCCAGCGGCCGGTCGCGCACGAGGAGGTCGTTCTGCTCGCGCACCTTGCGGATGTCCCAGACCGGCGCGCCCGACCAGAGGAACGAACCCATGTGATAGATCGGCCGCAGTTTGGTGCGCGTGACGCCATACGGGATCAGCGAGGGCGAATGGCTGTGCACCACCGCCATCACGTCGGGCCGCGCCCGGTAGATCTCGCCGTGGATGTAGCGCTCGATGAAGCCCTTGCGCTTGTCGCCGCCGAGCGCCTCGCTGTCGGGGCCGAGCTGCATCACGTCCGCCGCGGTGATCAGCGCCGGCGCGCGCGAGCGCGACATGAGGAAATGCTCGGGCCGCTTGTCACTCCGCACGCTGACGTGGCCGTACGCGTCCAGCACGCCGTGGTCGGCGAGGATGCGGCTGCCCGCGACCAAGTCGTCGATCAGCTGTTTGCTGGCGGCGGGCTTTTTCATTTGACTCTCATCTCCTTCAGGTTTGGCGCGAGCAGGTAGAGCGCCGCGACCGCGGTGATCGACACCAGCGCGAGCGCAACCGAAGCGCCGCGGGCGCCGAGCAAATCGGACAGCGGACCGGCGACGAGCGCGCCGGTGGCGATCATCCCCGGAAAAAGCATCGTCAGGCTGGTGATGCGGCCGCGCATCGCCTCAGGCGCCGACATCTGCAGGCTCGCCATATTGCTGGCGGCGTGCGCCATCTCCGCGACGCCGCCGGCGAAGGCGCAGCAGGCCGCCGCCGCGATCGTCGGGCTCGCCGCCACGCCGAGGATGGCGAGCGCCATCACCACGACCCACACCGCCTGCAGCAGCGCCTGCCGCTCGACGCGCACGAGCGCGTTGGCGATGAGGCCGCCGAGCGTGCCCCCGAGCCCCACCGCGGTGAGGAGCAGGCCGAGCCCTTGCGGGCCGGCGGCGAATTCGTCCTTCGCATAGATCGGAAAGAGCGTGTTCCACACGGGGATCAGCAACAGGTACGGCAGCGCGCCGAGCGCGAGCAGCAGCCGCGTCGCGCGGTCGGCGGCGGCAAAGCGCAGGCCCTCGAGCATTTCGGCAAGCGCGGAGCGCTCCGCCGGCGGCCGCGGCGCCGGGAAGGCCACCGCGAGCACCACCAGGCCCGAGGCGGCGTACAGCGCGCCCTGCACGAAGAAACTGCCGGCTGCGCCCACCCAGGCGATGAGATAGCCGGCGATCGCCGGGCCGAGCACGCGCATGAGGGAGAAACCGATGGTGTTCAGCGCCACCGCCTTCATCGCCACCCCGCGCGGCACCAGCTCCAGCGCCGTAGTGAACCGCGCCGGACGATCCATGACGTTCGAGGCGCCCATCAGCAGCGTGAAGGCGAACAGCATCCACAGGTCGACCCTGCCGAGCGCAAGCGCAACGCCGACGGCGAACGAAATGACCGCGGCGAGCGCCTGGCTCGCTTGCATCAGCCGCCGGCGGGGGAAACGATCCGCCGCGACACCGGAGATCGGCGCGAGCAGCACGAGCGGAATCGCGCGCACACCGAGGACCGCGCCGAGCAGCGCACCCGAACCGGTGATCTCGTAGACCACCCAGCCGAGCGCGGCCTGCTGGATCCATTGGCTCGACCAGGACAGCAGCGAGCTCGTCCAGAGCCGCCGGAACTGCGGATAGGCGAGCGCCGATGCCAGTCAGCCGGACTTCTATCGGCGCGCGGCGGCGGCGGGCGCTCCGGCCATCGGCGCATCGTAGCCCGGCAGCACGCGCACATCGACCACGCACACGGCGCCGGCCTTGACATGGTGGATCGCCTGCTCGATCGCCGGCTTCAGGTCGGCGAGCTGCGTCACCGGCCCGATGCCGACCGCGCCCTGCGCGCGTCCCATCGCCGCGATGTCGATGTCGGGCTCGTCGATGCGCTGGCCGATCCACTTGTTCTCGACCGGCCGGCCGCGTTCCTTGGCGACGCGCTCCTGGTGCATCTCATCGTTGTAGAAGGAGCGGTTGTTCGCGACCAGGAAAAGGCACGGCAGCTTGTAGTGCGCCGCAGTCCATATCGCGGTGTTTCCCATCAGGAAGTCGCCGTCGCCGACGATGCCCACCACCACGCGTTCGCCGCCTTTCAGCGCAAGTGCCGCGCCGACCGTGAGTCCAGGGCCCGCGCCTACGCCGCCGCCGCCGTCGGCGCCGAGATAGTCCAGCGGATGGCGGAAGTGGCGATAAGCGCCGTTCCAGCCGAGCGGCAGCTTCGCCAGGCACACATCAATCCCGGCCGACGCTTCATTGAATGCCTGCGCCAGCGCCAGTATGGACACCGCCTTCGCCGGCTCCATCTTGGATTCGACCCTCGGCTGCACCGCCGCCGGGCGCGCGCGCACCGCATCCAGCAGCAGGGGCACCGCGACGTCCGGCTCGCACATCAGATACACATCGGCGGGCGGCAGTCCCTGGTAGTCCATGCTCCAGCCGCGATGAATATGGGCATCGGTGGAAACGCGGATCACCTTAGCGCTGACCGGGGCGTCGCCCCAGGCCACTTTGAGCGTGCCGGCCGTGTCGATCCAGTCGAAGGACACGATGACGTCGCACTCGCGCAGCAGCTTTCCGTCCGGGAATGTCGCGGGCGGCGCCGCGTGCAGCGGATGGTCGGTGGGAAAGGCGCAGGCGGTCTTCATGTCGGTGAACACCTTCGCCTGGACCTTCTCTGCCAGGGCGATGCGCGCCTGCCACGCCGCGTCGCTGCGGCTCACGCGGCCCATGAGCATCGCCGGGTTCTTCGCCGCCGAGAGGAGCTGCGCCGCCTTGGCGATCGCCGCGGGCTCCGGCTGCACGGCGGCGGGCACCTGGAA
>Ga0137394_10000864_pt1 | contig 21304 bp, 16 predicted proteins | sample czobulk116metaG_FD_108278 | JGI IMG/M metagenome (GOLD analysis project Ga0137394, IMG submission 108278) | Vadose zone soil microbial communities from Angelo Coast Range Reserve, California, USA - czobulk1.16 metaG | ecosystem: Environmental > Terrestrial > Soil > Vadose zone | place: USA...
AACATGTCTCATCGTTTGGCTCAGACGTATCGTCATTTCAAGCAGCCAACCTTTTCGTCGTACAATTTACACCTGCCCGCACGATGCTTGAATTCGGCCCGAGGCCTCTCTATTCTCGGGACATTCCTCACTCGCTACAAGATCTCATGAATACGGTAGAAGCCTCTTATCGCAAGTCGAACACGGCGAAGGAAATGTTTGAGGCTGTCATTTATGAGAACACTTACGAGGACGAGCCGAATGCCCCACCTATATCTATCATCAACGATGTAGATGAAGATGATGTCACGCCTGCGTGGGAGTTCTATTACAGCAATCGCATATGGCATAGCGACGGTGTGCCCCCACCAGACCTCGACAACCTTCGAGGGTGCGACTGTGAGGGATACTGTGACCCGAAGTCTCAAACGTGCTCTTGCTTGAAGAGGCAGCATGAATACAGCGGAGATATCTCAGGGTTCATCTACGATGATAAGGGTCGGCTCAAGCAACGAGGGTTCCCCATTTTTGAATGTAATGATCTCTGTGGTTGCCTTGATGGCTGTCGCAATAGGGTATGTCTCTGTTAAATCTCGAGACGTCAACCATTGACCATGCGTGAAGGTCGTTCAGCGTGGTCGGCAATATGCCGTCAACATTCGGAAGACGACCAACAAGGGATGGGGTATGTTTGTAGATGTTTCTGTTCTATGGTTTTTTGAGCCCTTCCTATAGGTATTTTTGCCGGGAGGCAAAAGATTCCCAAAGGCTCATATATTGGTGTCTATGCAGGAGAACTCCTGACCGAAAATGAAGGGGAAGAAAGAGGGATGTAAGTAACTCATCTTAGGTTGCTACGTGCATTCTGACCTGCTCTAGAAAATATAACAAGTTTGGTCGGACATATCTGTTCCAAATTGATTTCTACCACCTTCGCCCCATGGAGAGCAACACCAATGGTGACAATGATGATGAGTGGCAGACAAAGTATGTAATGGATGCATACCATGCAGGCAATGTAAGTCCAGCTTCCCTTCCAGTGGAGCCATAGCCTTTGTTAACTTCCATGTAGTTCACTCGTTTTTTGGTATGTTACAAGTGAGGGTGGACACAGACTTTTCTTACTTGTGTTCTTCAAACAGAACCACAGTTGTGACCCAAACTGTGCCATGAATGCATCTTACATCAATGAAGCCAACCTTGACAAGCCACTGTTAGCATTGTTTACAAGATGTGATGTACTGCCTTGGGAAGAGCTCTCTTTTTCATACAATGGTTATGATTCTGATGAAGAGGTGAGTAAATTGTGCTGCTGCATGCTATGGCTGTCCCTAATCCTAGTATAGGAAGATGGGGATGCACATGCCAACAATGGTGATGCTGTATATGCAGAATGTCTTTGTGGTGCAAAAAACTGTAAAGGATATATGTTCAAATGACACACTTGTTGTACATGATGGCTCTACAGTACAACACAACCCCATTAATTCAATTGCAATGTTCATTTATTCTTCAGCCCTTTTCCAAATGTGGACTCTCAGATGATAGTGGAATGACTGAATGTCTACATATGCCTGAGTGTGCTGGCAGTGGGCTTCATGCAGTGTCCTTCGATAATGTTATATAATGTTATTTGAGATAAAGGGTATGCCCTTCGATAGCTCAGTTGGAAGAGCGTGGGACTGTAATGGAAACACGCGATCCCAAGGTCACTGGTTCGACCCCGGTTCGAAGGAATTTTTGCTTGTGGATAGCGGCGGTGACTCACAAACATGTCACTCTCACTCGTTACCTTCGCTGCTGACTTGGCCGGCTTGGTCTTCCCTTTTACCTCTTCATCAAAAGTCGAATATCCCTGATGAGTGACATGCCCATGGCGACACAAGATGACAGGCCACTGTTCACCTGTATATCATGTTCAATTGCGTTTCTCACTGCAGAGGAGCAGCGTACGATCTCCCTATTACGCGTTGCCCCTCATATCGAGCTGACCGTTTCTAGGTGACCATTACCGCTCCGACCACCATAGGTATAACATGAAACGTCGCGTTGCATCACTTCCTCCCGTCAGCGTCGCAGTTTTCAATCAGAAGGTGCTCGAGAGAAGGCAGGAGACCGCCGTTATGTTGTCGCCTAAAGGTTCCACCTGCGAAATTTGCAAGTGAGTGCCCGTCTTTCTCGGTAACTTTGAAAATAGCTGCCAACGGCCATTAGCAAAGTATATACAACCGAGAACGCGTTTCGTTCGCATATGCTATCCAGAAAGCACCGTGAGAATGAATTGAAATCTCAATCCCGCGTAGACCATCCACGTTCGGAGGCTGGTACAGCCCCGAAAACATCTCCTCCAGCAGACCAGTCTCCTGAGGGCTCTGCTACGCCTACAAACGAATCGCCATCGACACAATCTACATCGGCGCAGCCCAACGCCGATGAGGATGAGGAGGATGAGGATGCCGCAACTCTGGATGAGAAGATTGCCGCCGCACGGTCGCGACTTTCTCCAGCCCACTGTCTCTTCTGCGGGCGCGTTTCCACTTCCCTGGAAGATAATCTCACGCACATGTCGGGCGAGCACTCGTTTTTCATCCCCGATGCGGAGTACCTCGTCGATATCACGGGACTGATCGCCTACCTCGGAGAGAAGATCGCCGTGGGCAACATCTGCATATACTGCAATGGCAAGGGCCGCGAATTCCGCACGCTCGACGCCGTCCGCAAACACATGGTCGACAAGAGCCACTGCAAGATCGCGTACGACACCGAGAACGACATGCTCGAGATATCGGATCATTACGATTTCTCTTCGTCCTACCCGGACGCCGAAGAGCGGAAAAAAAGGAAGAAGGCGGAACGGAGGGCCGAGAAGAAGAGGGCTGCCGGAGCTGCCGAGGGCTGGGAAGACGTCGACAACGACGACGATTCTGGTGGCGATATTGACGAGGTGGTCGACGAGCCGCCATCCTCGTCTTCCGAAGACGAAGACGAACTTGAAGACGAGGACGAGGATGGGGACGAAGAATCTGATTCGGACTCGGACGACATACCGCAAAGCCAGATCACCTTTGGCGACTCGCACCTCGAACTCGTCCTCCCTTCAGGCAACCGCATCGGCCATCGCAGCATGCGACGGTACTACGCGCAGTCCTTCCCCACCAACACCAACGTGCCCTCCGGGAAAGCCGGGGAGGACGGTCGCACCATCGTGCGCCGGCTGTTGGCCGACAAGCACTCGGCGCTCGTGCCGCGCAAGGGCGGATTCGGCGCGTTCGGCGCCGGTACGCAAGTCGTCAAGGCGCGGAACCGCGGCGAGGCGCGCGAGGCTGGACGCCATGTTCGCGAGTTCCGCGATCAGAAGCGCAAGGAAGATTACAAGACGCGCGTGGCGTTCGTGCACAATCACCAGAAGCATTACAGGGACCCACTGCTCCAGGTCAGTTTCTCTCCCCTCGAATGACAAGCGTGTTCCGTTTGCTTACTTGCATCATCAGTGAAGTGATCCATTTACTCTGCAACTTTTGTCGGTAGTTGCAGAACCTTTTGTCGTCTGGCGGTGTGGCAAAATTGTGTAGAACATTAGTCTGAAAGTCTGTTCAGATGTATCATAGTCATTCCCCACGAGAACACAAGCTACTACGGGACTGTGCCAAAGGAATGCCCTAGATGCGGGAGGTCTAACTTTGCGAAGTGAGTGTGGGCGACGAATAAGATGATGAGAAAGACAATATGTAGGCTGGCTGTACCGGATAGCGGGTTCGAGAACGGGGTATCGTAATAAAACATATAAATCGTGAACCGGCGAAAAATAATAATTACAATAAGAAACCAACTTCTAGCCAAGACGGGAAGTAACTACTATCAATATAGATAGGCTGCAGGGACGACTCCTTCGTTACCAGTACGAACGTCGCGAGCGTACCACCACCTGCGAAAGAAGCATCGCCGTCAGCAAGGGTCCAAACAAGCAAACAGAGTATTTAGTTTCAGCACTCACGCAGCGTCACGATCATCTAGAACCTCAATTTCTTGCCCAATAACTAGCGACAGCTCGCCCTCCCCTGTACCGTCGAACGAGTAGCGCGCGTGCGCAGGACGTCCGGTCTCATCGCCCATAAGTCCACCACCAAACGCATCGGACGGTGTCTCCGCGCGCAAGTAGTTGCTCGCATCAGGACCGGAGAGAGGGTCGTGCCCTGAACTTGAGGCGCCTGCATCGGCGGCGGCGACGGCTGCCGCACCCTCCTTCTCTCCGCCGACGGTTTGGCCTTTGCCACCCAGAATCGTTGCGCTCGTTGCGGCGTTGATGTGGGCGAGGAGGGACGATGGTCGATGTTTTGTCGAGTCGTCGTCGTCGTCAACGTCCGCAGGGTCGAACTTGCTGAGGGCCTCGTCACGACGGGAGAAGAGGGTCCAAAGAATACCGAGCAAGACGATCAGGAAAACTATACCAGCGGCAATGGCAATGGAGATTAAGATGACGACGCCAGTGGCGAGGAAATCTGTCCATACAAGGGTGTCATAAACCTCATGATCAAAGAAAAGTGGACAAGACTCACGACGCTGAACGAAGCTGAAGTTAGCGAGAGAGTTGAAGAGACCAGCCATAGATCCTGCGCTGCCGGATGCTGACGCTGAGACGAGGTACGGCGTGAAGTTTTCGCCATCGAATAACATCGACGAAGCTTGCCCAAACGACGAAACAAGATTTCCGGACACCAACAGCATCCGGTCATCTTCGATCATTCCTTGTGCGCTGTGTTGATTTTGCAGGGGAACCATAACGAGCTGGGAGACGGTGCTGGTGCCATCGAAGTCAGAGCCTTGTTCTGTCCAGACACGGCCATTCCAGGCAGCTAAGAAGGTCGACGTCCCATTAACAAACCTATATCGATATTAATTTCCCGACTGCCAGTTCAACAGGGTGATTACGCACCGCCCAGCAGCGAAGATGCTACTCTGGTTGCCATTGTTAACTGTTATCGCAGTAATGGGGCCAGGGAGGCTTGCACCATCGCCTATTGTACTCCAGCTTGTATTGTTAAACGTAAACTGCAGGACGTTGTCCGATGACGATCCAGACAGGGTGATTGAGCCACCGGCTATCAACACTTCTTGGTTGCTCTTCCCAGCTCATTAATATCATGATCGCGCAAGAAAGGACGATGACTCACCCCTGCGTAAGCCACCGACGCGACATCACCCTGAATGCCATTCCCGAGCGCATTCCACTGCTTTCCCACAACGTCCCATGAACAGATCGCACGGCAGGGCAAGGAGCCGGCCTGCGCGAATGATCCTGCGACAATCACTGTGTTCGCCTTCGCCGTCGATGCACTTATCGATCTCACGGCAACAGTCGCCCCACTCGTGCCTTGCAGCGCGGGTACGCCAGATAACTCCCAGCTATTCTGGACGAGGTCATAGATCGCGAAGTTTGCAACGTCCGTACCGGGAATCGTGAACTCTCCACCGACAAAGAGAAGTGTACCCTTCACGAGCAGGGCGCGCACCGTGCCGTTGATAGCCGGGCCTTGCAATGGAACGAGCGCGCCAGTGGACGGGTTATATACGGCAATTCCAGAAGATTCGGTGCTCCCGATCGTGAGGGTAAAGTTCCCCCCAATGATTGCGACCTGCTCCGTATTGGATGTGTTTGTCCAGAATGCGCCAGCGAGAACGGCGGGCGCCGGGGCGGGGGGTGAAGATGGAAGCGGTGCCAACGTCGTGCTGGACTGACGCGCGAATAGCCCAGGTAGTGGCACGTAGCGAGAGATCCAACTGCGTTCGTTATCACGACGGCGGTTGTTGGTGGTTGTGGAAGTGGAGACGTCGCTACCGAGCTGCACGCTGAGAGGGGTCAGCGCGGGCTGGCCATTATTCCCGTTCTTGACCAACACGAAGCCGCTCGCGCCGAAGCTGAGCGATTTTTGTACATTGCCCGCCAATATCTGCGACTGTTGTTGACCCTTGGCCGGTGCCGTGCCATTCCCGACAAACGTTAGGCTGCCCAACAAGAATCCACCCGCGTTGACCCATGCACTATTGCTGATATTCCACGCTGCCAGGCCTTGCGATTCCCACCCAGTATTGCCACTGGATGCGCTGTGGATAAGAGTGAAGTTTCCGGCAACCGTGACTTGGTCATTATCGATGTCGAGGCTCCTGACAGGACCGTCTAGTCCAGCCAATAATGGTGACCACTGGTCTTGTGTGACGTCGTACGATGCGATATTGGCGAGAAGGCCTTGTTTTGAATTTGTGGGTGTATCTGTGAATGAACCGCCAACATAGAGTGTGTTGCCGAACAAAGTAAGTGATGTCACGGGGCCATTAAGCCCGCCTCCGGAAAGCGCTGTCAGAGCGCCGTTCTTGAATACGACAATATTACTGGCGCCAGGAGTGCTGAGGTTAAACGTTCCGCCAATAAAAATGGCGCCAGACGGATGGTGGGCAACCGACGCGAGCACGAGGCCTGACGAAGAGGATATGCTAGCATTCCTACCAAGACCATTGAACAAGGAGAAACCGACAAGGTCGAGGAAAGTTTCGGTCGTATTTGGGAGCCCAGTGGCTGCATTCCCTCCAGAAGAAAGGGAAAAGGGCCATTCTAAGAAACCAAACGCAGTTTTCCCATTGCCCGCGGTCCCATTGCCGTTGACCATGGCACCCGTTGTGTTGGCTGACGTTAATGTCAGCTGAACACGGTCCGCGACGAGGCGATATTCGCCACCCTGACCCGATCCGGCAGGGTTGTCCGCAAGGGCCATGGTGATCGTCATGACAAAGTTCGGGGAGGAAGGCACGATGAAGCCACTGTATATCTGCTGGACCGCATCATCCTGGTTCTGTTGAGAGACGTCGGTCACCGTAGGGGCCTGTCCGCCGCCAGGGAACACCGAAACTTTGACAGATGTGCGCAGGGCACAGTCCTGGAAGTCTGTACAGCCTGGAACGAGTAGGTCGACATTGTACTGGCCAGATGCAGAGACGTAAGGCATCCAAGTGAAGCTCGGTCCGTTTGCGGATGAGGTACCGACGTTAACGGTGGAGACGAGGACGGACTGCATGGTTGCTGGAATATTCGTATTCGCATCAAGTTCGGTCCAGGTACGGGTGAAGGAGGTGTTGGAGGGGACAGGCGCAAAACATGAAAGGCCATTGTTGTTACCAACAGCGGACGCAAATGCACCAGAGGAAAGGAGTTGGAATAAGTGGAGTCCTGGGCCGGCACCCTTCCACTGGGATAATGTGACCTGAACTCCGGTGAGATTCGCTGCGTTATCGAACGTAAAGTCCTGATAGGGGACCGTGGAATCGGTGGACAGTGGGCAGTTTGTGGTACAAGTTTGGTTCTGGCCCGTGGCTGGGTCGACATAATGAAGTTGTTGAACGGCGTTGTCTGGAATGGAGGTCACACTACCAAACTAGTCAGACATGTCAGCGTGTCAGATAACACGCCTACATACGTAAATGCTGTCGTCCCTCTGCCATCAAGGAACGTGTTTCCGAGACGAACGCCGCTTGCACGGATAGATTGAAACGTCCTCACGGTAATCTGAGCACCATTGCCATCCGCAGCGAACCACGTCTGTCCCGGGCCATCATTGCCTGCGGGACAGAGGATATTCTGGACATTGCTGAAGGAAGGGTCTGAAGATGAGGGAGAACCTTGAATCTGCGCCTGCTCGAGGGGAACAGGGACAAGGGAGGATGAGAATGGGGTGGCGCCTGAAGAAAAGGGGACATTCGGGTTGTTGGTGGTGTTTAGGGCAGCCCCGTTACCCTGGAAGGTCGTAATGAAGGACCCGGAAAAGAAGAGACTGGCTTGGGAAGCATTTGTGGTAATCGACGAGACCTCGGCCGCGGCACCTGCGAGACCGCCGAACGGTGGGGCTGACCATGAGGACGCCTTTGTGTCCCAAACAGCCACGGCGGAGGCTGGAGAGGAAAACTGGCCGCCAGCCCAAATTTTGTTATGAGTAGAGTCGCAGTAAAGGGTATTAATGCGGCCGTTGGGCCCTCCCGTTCCCAGAGCCGAGAATGTTCCAGACGAGGGGTTGAAGGATGCGACGTTGGATGCTGAGGTATCACCGATTGAAGAGAAATCACCAGCGACGTAATAAATATTGGCAATGGCGCAACCGGCAGAGATGATACCGCCAGAATTGGTGGATGCTATGCGAGTTAATGAGCCGTCGGCGGAACGCGAGAGTAAGGTGGAGGTGGAGGGATCGAAGGAGGCGTTGGCGGAGGAACTGTTGAAGAAGTCGAGACCAGCAAAGGCACCGACGAGGCCGACGGTGCCCATGCGGTCGAAATCGACGAGAGGAGATTGTGCGCGAGCGACATTAAGGAGAGCGAGGAGAAAGACGATGAGGCACCACGGGGGACTTAGATGGTACGTTGTCATCGTGGACTTGGGTGGCTTGACATATGGGGGGAGAGAGAGAAGAGAAGAGAAAAGGAGATTGAAGGAAAGGAGACGGACTTGAGGTGGTACGGCTGTGAGCTGGCGGATGAAGCCCGACCAGAGAATTTTGCACGCGGGGGCGATTGAACAAGACGAGTGCAACCGCAAAATCAGCCTCGCGACAGCCTCGTTTCCTTCTCACACACTTGCCTAATCGGGTCTGTTCCCAACACGTTTCACAGTACACAGATATAAATTTATTATTGGTGTTCAGACTCTAAAGTTCATTGGCACCCTTGACTCTTACGCCGGATACATCAGGATCTCCTCCCACTGGGACCGAGAATGCTGATGCCACCTCCAACGAGCTACCACAGAAGTTAAGTATGTCAAAAAAAGAGAGAATTCGAGAGCGCAGACGTACTGAGGGTAGCGATATCTATGTATATGCGGTCGTTGCCCAGTCTGGCTGATCTGAATCGCCTCTTGTAAACTTGTTGTCAACTCCAGGTGGCGATCATTCGTGGAGGCCCAAGAGCTACTCGGTGTAAAGTAGTGCGAGATGTAGCGGGTCACGTAGTTGTCCTCGTCTCGGCTCGGTGCGAATTTGTAGAAGCCGACGACTCCTAACGCCGCGATGACCGTGTAGGCCCAGCCGGCAGAAGCGAACCCTGCATAACAGCGCGGACATGAGGAAGTGCTATAGATAACCAAAATGATGTGTGGAACACACCCTCTTTCAGGTACGACGACGTATCCTCTGCGCCATGGTGCGCGTCATGGCTGTGCGAATCGGATGATAAAGTCCTGCGTTGAATGCGCGAAAGATATGCCACCTGTGAGCGGGAGGCGAAGAGCACTGTCTTCGCCAATGACATGGCTGAGGAAACGATGTTTATGTGGTTCTCCGACCAGCGCAGATGGAAGTGCTCACCCGGTCACGTGTGAGGTGTCGTGTCACGTTGGAATGAACCCGCGGATCCGCTTCCATATCAAGCTTTCACCCGACCCAGCCTCGGTCGACGAACGATACCCTTCCTCTTTCCACTATACCCCCTTCCATAATCCACAATTCAGGCTATAATTACTACTGTCGGTGCTGGCACCTTAATCCTACTGCTCGTGGTATCTCTCGTACTTCTTGGTATCGGGGCGAGATTCTGCAAGTTAGTTCTACCCCTCCTGCAGCAACGTATCACTCGGATCCGGAGACCTCGAGCTTCAGCATCCCAGAAACTTGAATCGATGATGGGCCCCTCGGAGAAACCGCTCTTCATCGAGCTCGACATCCCTACCTCGCCCCTGCTCTTTTCGCTATCGGAACACGCCGACTCTCTTCTCAGTGCTAGTGGTTCAACCGCCGCTCCTCCCCGTTCAGCGCTACCCTTCCCAGAAATCATACCCTCAGTCTCTTCTTCCTCGAGCGAGTCCCTTACGTCAAGCACTTCGCATTCTGTTCCAGGAATCACCATCACCTGCTCGCCCTCCGAACCGCCCCACAACGACCGCCCGGGTTCTCCTCCTCCTTGTGCCTCCCCGCGGGCAAGCCCCCGCCTGTCTATTTCCGCATCGAAGAAGCTCGTCGAGTTCATCGACTTTCTCGAGAAGACCGACCGCGATATGGCGGCTGAGATCGAGCATGTCAAGGAGAGCATCAGAGAGACGCGAGAGTACGTTGGGGAATGGCAGGAGGAACGCAGCGCGCGACAGGCAGCGTTATCGAAAAGGAGGGAACGTGAGAAGAGAGAGACCAAGGAGCCGGATAGCGATTTCTGGTGTGGCATCTGATCGTCTGCGGCCCCATTGATTTACAGATGTACGGACATGAATGTAGCCAGTGACCCATAATATGTGTAGACGGTTCCACGAATGATGGATATCCCGCAAACACGGTTCAATTTTGACAGTCATGCGCCGTCACCTATTCGATTGCACGAATCCCAATCTGTGCTTGTGCGTACGCTGCAGTACTCGGGCAGGCACAAGATAATCATATGTAATCAGGTCACGAGTGGACTTCTCTCTCGGAGCCAAGGGACATAAAAGGTCACCAGGCTCACCCCAAAATCAACATCAATCTAACCCATGTGTGCGTACTGTCCACCCCTCTGATCCTACTTGGCACAACTTACCCATGAACGTCCCACAGCTTCCGCCGACGCCGACGCCACCACCACTGCCGCCGGGGGATCCGTCCCTGAAACCCGCCCAGCCCGCCAGAGTTCCCTGAGCGCAGAAGCGCTTCAGGCTCTGGAGAAGCACCTCTCCCATCGTCCCGACAAACAGGATCTGCAAGATCGTAACATTCTCAAAGGTGCGCTTGTTCCCCGTGCTGCGAAACCCCCGTGTGGTCCATGCGCCTAAACGCGATCCTGCGTGGTTGGGGTTGGGTAGAGGGGAACGTTGCTCCGGCGCTGCAGGCCGCGAGGGAGCAGTTGCAAAGGTCACAGCTCGAGGTACGTGTTATGGTCCTCGAAGAAAGCATCGAGTGTTCGAAGCAACGATCCATTCTACAAGAACAAGCTGGATCAGAAACTTCTACAGAGGCCCAAGCCCGAGGAGCTCGTAAAGAGTGGCATTCTGAAGCGTAAATAACTCCCCCACTGTCGCTGGTCCCCTCGCGAAGACTGATCATCCCAACTTCACCTTTACAGCGGACGAAGCTCCTATCAGCACTTAGCTCTTAAACACCAGGCATGTCCGAGTCGGGTCATGTCAAACCTGGCCTAGATGGCAAAACTCGGTTTTTCATCTGTACTACTTTGTATCCTCTGTAGGTTGCAGTTCTAGCGAGTTCGAATTAACGAAATGGCAATGTATCATAATAATCTGTATTATTAAAGAGATGGGATGAGTAGAAAAAAAGACCTCCAGCCATCGCCAACGCACTTAATCGCGGTCCTTCAACCGCCCTCTCATCTCTTGTATGGCCCTCCGTGTACCTTCTCCGCCGGTCCATCCCTTCGCGCGTAACCACCTCACGAGTCTGGGCGTGAAGGCAGCCGTGAAAGCAATCCGTATAGGCAGGAACGCCTTGTGCACGATGTACGCGAGCACGAGCATAGCGTACAACCCTTCCTGCCCGCTCGCAGCCGCCCCATTCCTCGTCACGTCTTCCATCTCCTCGCGGCCTGGTTCCGGAGGACGGGAATATACCAGGCTGAGCAGCCACGCTTTAGCCGACGCGACGACAGAGAGGACGTAATCCGCGCCGAGCAGCTTGATCCCCACAAAGGCGAAGACCAAGTCGACGGTCGATATCGCGGCGTAAACCCCGACGGCGTACCACCCGTACGCTTTCATGAGCGTCTTTAAGCGTTGCGACAGCGAGCCTGGCTCTTTTGCATCGGGAGGTGGCGGAGTGGAAGAGGAGGACGATGAGGAGGATGAGAGGCGAGCGGTAGTGGCGTGTATCGCACGGAAGGGGGATATGCGCAGCGCGCCGGTGAGGGCACGCGTGTTTTCTGAGGTGCTCGAAATGCGAGATGTGTAGAGAGGGAGGATGGGTCGGGAAACTCGGGGAATGATTGCCCGGAGGAGGGGAAGGCGGAAGAGCACCCGCCTCATCGAGACTGTCGTGAGTCGTCGATTTTTATACCTATGATTTTTTGGGTTTGGTTGGAGAAATGAGCGAAGTCTGAGCTTCTGAAAGCCGCGACAGAGGTTGTCGAACTGTGACACTACTGTAAGTACTGCCAACGCACTCGCCACTCAGCGGCTGGCAGGTTTCGCGCGTCTAGCGGAGTCGGCAGATCACAAGTCGACGGTCCGGATAGTACTGATATCATCACCCATCACAAAGCGATCAGCAGCACGGGTCGAATATTGACGAGCTTGACATTCAGAACACCCTGTTTTCAAAAGACAGAACTCTCCACCTTCGCTGTTCAATGCAAGGAACCCGACGTATCTCCGGTCACGCTCTCCAGTCTCGAACCCCGCCTGGGGATTCCCGCTGTCCCCGGTTCCACAGGAACGCTACCCAAAGTTCTGTCAAGGGAAGGCACTTGCGCATGTGACCAACGAAGTGGGTTCAGTGGCACAATCCAGAAGACCATGGGTGAAACCTCAGGCCTCAGGCCTCAGGCGCAGTCTCCTCAGTTACATGGGCCGGAAAAGTACGCTCTTACTCTCACACTTGTATCCCTCGTCTTTATGATTGCTGCTTTATACACTCAACATTTAAATGCACCCTCAAGAGAAAAACAAATGGCACTGGCATTGTCTCTATGTTTCTATCAGATGGGACTGATATCATGATGCATGGTGGGACCACGATACAGTATTGGTGACTTTAACCCGGAAGATATTCTCGTAGTTTGTGATTCTACAGGTTCATCTTCTGGGTTTAATGCCCATTAGGCCTTCTCTGGTCTGTAGAGAAGCCGACATACGTGAGACACCAAGGAGAGAAGAAGTTCGTACGTCTGATGACACCGACCTTCTTACGGTCAGTCCACAGGTCGTGAACTCCCCAGGCCTGCCGTGGCACACTTTTCAAGTGGCTCTAATATAAATATAGCCAACTTCCCCCGTCCGAGTCCAACCACCGACGACTAAGTCAAGTGCCGAGACTCCCGTCTTTGCGTCTTTGCGGTCCACCGCCGTAGCTAAGCTGCAAGCCGCCAGAGCAAGAGGTCGGTCCCAGCCGCCAACTTGTTTATTCGCCCTGGAAAAGAGAGCCGAGGCGATCACGCGAGCCATCCGCGTCCTCGCCCTTGCACGAGGGTATCCCATGAATCACTAATCATGGGGAGGTAGACCCAACGCTACTCCGTGATTTTTGACGTTTGCAAACAGCGATCCGGGAAGATCGGTGGCTGAACGAACTAATCTGCTACTACCTCCCTCCCATTAACCCAGAAGTAAGTTCCCGTGCCTAACGCCGTGGAAGTATCGAAGCACTCAGGCTAGTATTGTCTGGGTCAGGTTCAATCAAAGTTTGTGAGACTTGTGTATTCTTCCAGAAATACCCCAAGGAAGGTTGGGCATACAGCACGTGCTCAGTTGGGCGCAGCTTCAACTTCGTACTCGAGCTTTAAACTGTTTGCACGCGACTTGAACAAGACTTCATCTTCATCGTTGAGCCCGAGGAAGTAATCTTCCTAGGGAATCTTTGCATCGCTGACATTAGTCTGACACTATCTACGATGCAGTTGGTTGCAAGTCGGAGAGAGCATATGATTATATGCACGCCGGTTGCGGCTGTGAGGGCCGTCGTCTTATTTGTGCCGTGACCCACCCGCAATCAGGGCGGACGGTCACATGAAGGATGCGCCAAGTAACTGATCTTCAAGTTGAACGAGTAAAGTGCACCACCCTGTCGTCCATGGATTGCGTTATCATTCCATCCTGGGCGACTCTTCTAGAACGATGGCGTCAGCAACGGCAACAGTGATCAGTAAAATGGGATCAGATGATGATCGATGATGAAGGCGGCCATGTGTGTGGCGCCGAAAGGAAGTAACGCCCGGACTAGGATTAATATAGACAGAACCAAGGCGGATTTGACGTCGCTGGTGAGGCGAGGCCAAAGTGCAGCAGAACTATAGGAAACGTGGGCGAATGGGAGGTGTACCTGTTGTCCGAGCAACAGCCCAAGCCGCGATCTCGGTAAAGTTGCGGACGAGCGAAAGCGTTTGGCCGTTGGCCGAGGCCTGGCCTGAGGCCCTGACACTCAGCGCTGAGATGCCGAAGGCGGAAATCTTACACAATTTCTATTCAATCAATTTTGATAGACCCCCCTCTACCCCCCACCAACACACAGAACACGTATTTCTGGCCCGTCAGCCGTCGGGGGCACTCCTTTAGCCGGTACATGCATCCAGCATCGCCTACTTTTCACAGTCTTTCCTGCTAGCACCGACACATCCAGGACTGGTTCCGTGTAGGCTCACTCAACGCCGGCCAATCCATTGTCGATTTTTCCCACCGCTCACAAGACACATGGAAGCGACAACAAACATCCTTGCGAGCTCTTCTCCATTTGAAGGCCCAGAAAAATTGCTAGAAATCTGGTTTGCGGCATCACCCGAAGACGTGCCGGGTGCATCTACTGCAACTGACGGGAGGATTGGACTCCGCGTCGTAAAGCGGTCGATTTGGGAAGACATGCTCCGTATTGTGAAATGCAAGGTCCTCAGCGTCGTAGAGGGCACCGAAACGGATGCCTATCTGTTAAGGTGAGCTTTCTTGGTAGTGCCACGGGGACGTGTAGGACCGGCGGATCATCTCAATCTTTGATTGTCATATCTGCGCGCAACGGTCTGGGATTGCGAGCGGTGGTGGACCCTCGGGGACTCTTCGGGGACTCTTTCCCGTTCCCTTTTAGGGATATTTGTCCTCTTGTTTCCCCCCGTCACCCCGTTCCTGGCTCCTTACGCCGACACATATAGTGAATCTTCCCTATTTGTCTCCCCACACCGCCTTATACTCAAGACGTGCGGAACAACGTTGAACTTGCTGGGACTTCCACGCATCCTCGAGATCGCACGCGAGCACGCTTCCTTCCCCAATGTCCATCGCTGTTTCTACTCGCGCAAGTCTTTCTTCTTCCCAGAACGTCAAAAGGGCCCCCATCGTGAATGGAAAGACGAAGTTGAATTCCTCGACAGGATCTTTGTTGAGGGCGGCGCGTACTCGATTGGCAAGATGAATGGTGACCACTGGCTGCTTTATATAACTAGTCCTCTCCCCGTCCTTCGCTCGCTTGAGGGCTGTGCCCAGATCAACGGCGCAGAGGTCCATGGTACCACCGATGAGACGGCTGTCTCCTCAGAACTCCCCGACGTCGACTTCACCCTCGAAATCCTCATGACCCACCTGGCCCCTGTGGTCAGGCGGTCCTTCATTTTCCCGGAGGAGCCTGGCCTCAGCCATGCGCCATTCGATAGGGCTCGCGAGGTTTCCTCGAACCTTGGAATCGTCGATCTGTTCCCCAAACACCTCACCACGTTAGACTCCTACGCCTTTTCGCCATGCGGGTACTCCGCGAACGCCCTAGTCAAGTGGGGCGAGAAGTACGGCGAGCTCGCTTCGTCTCCGCTCGGCGAGGACCACGAACCCGGCTTCGGGGGCGAAGGATACTATAACATCCATGTGACGCCCGAAGACGGTTGGTCGTACGCAAGCTTCGAATGTAATGTTCCGTTGTCACCAGTCCCTGCGCCTCAATCCCACCGCATGCCGGATATTGGGACGCTGGTGCGCCGTGTTGTGGGCATCTTTCGCCCCGCGCGGCTCACCCTCACCCTTTTCATCTCGACTGCCGACGAGGAGGCCGAAGCGGAGACCGGGGGAAGCGCCATCGAAGCAGCGCAGCGCGCCTTCAAGGTGGCCCTCTCCGATTACTCGACGTCCAGCGGAAACGCGGTCGACGGCCATCGCGGCGTCTACATCCGGACGGACAAGATCAATTACAACTTTGGGGATTACGACCTGGCCTTTGCCAGTTTCGAGTTGGCCGCTCCATGAACCGTGACCCCTATCTGAATGGAGAGGCGCCGCGTATCTTTGCGCACCTTTATCATGTTACCAGTTTCCGTAGGAAAAAAGAGAAGAAACGTAAAGGAAAGCAGGAAAAGCAAATGGGATCCGGTGATTCCGAGTAATTCACGATGCGAATTATGTCAATCTACGACGCCACTCCTAGCACTATATATTTTTTTCCACCTGCTTGCAGCTTTCATATGTAATATGCCGCAGTCGTGCGCGTGATGAAACGAGGCCTGTTTGATTGCTCGGCGTTAGGATAAATCTCTCCACTAGGAGTTGTCAGGTAAATTTTCCCGCAGTATGTTCTTCGAACCGGGGACTTACATCACTTCGACTTGGAGTATGGGTCTCGACATAGGTAAGGGCCATTCTACATGGGCATTGGTCCAGAACGCGGTGATGGGTGCCAGTGGCCGCGTCTATCATGGCACACCGGTGTCTTATATCGCAAGCTCCGAGTCCAGACCCCCTGCGGTGTTGCGATAGTATACCTGATCGCTACAACTTGAAGTACCTTGATCTGCGCCACCAGACAGAACCGTAATGTTTGTAATTTGATTGTCTCTTGAACCGGACGGGGAATGCCGTTAGTTCGAGTCGATCGGTTGAAGGGAAGCTGACAAGATTGACATGACCGAAATCTCAAGAAACCATACTATCAGTCACCTGCTATGATGGACCATCAATGCATCAATGCGCCAACGTGTATCAACGCTCACCCTTCCTTAGACGCCATGAGCTGACTGCGTTGCGTCTTAATAGTATTAGCATCCTCTATTTCAGAGCCTCGTTAGCGTGAAGCTGTCCAACCTGTCCAGATCCGTACGGTCACTCACTGTTACTAGTAGTGGCACTCCTGGTCCATTAAAGGGAAAATCTGGACTGTGGCCGGGTGGCCCACCCCAACACGGACCCACATACGTTCCAGTGGACGCTGTCCGGAACTTCCCCTCGGCCGAATTGTCCTCAAACACCATGATACCGTAACAAAAGTGCCACCTGTCTCAAGATTTCCAAATATCATGCCGACATTCTTCAGCGTGCCAGCCTGTGTGTGGAGCCTTTCACCCTTCTCGATTGCGATGGATCATCCCTCGTCAACCGATTCGGAATGTCCAGTCCCCTCCCTGTAGTATTTAAGGGATGCGATTTCGATTTTGGCAGCCTCCAGGTCCGTCCGAACGATGTACACCAACCACATAGTGCCTCTAGCCGCCGCTACATCGCTAGAAAATCTACGGGCCCTCAACGAAGTCAGCGATTTTGCCACCACGGATATGGGCCTAGGAGGGCCCGAACGGTGGACGTACAGAATCCTTCAAGAGCCCGCCCTGTCCACGGAGCTTCAGCGTGTCGCGAATCCGATATCGGTCGGTGGTGGAGGCATTGACGCGATAGACTTCCAGCCATGCCAACTGCACGAGTTTCGGACCCAGGACCGGAAATGCATAGAGCACTGGCAGATGGCTTCTGGAGGGGGAACCTGGGTGTTCACGGCCATTTTCGACGGTCAGTGTATATATTTGCTCTGCGCGGGGGGAGTGTTCGATTGGGAGTATGTGTGCAGGGCACGCGGGGCACGCCACCGTGGAGCATGCGTCTCGAACGCTTCCCTCCATGATAAAACAAGCGCTCGATTCGCTCCTTCGTTCGTTCCGCGGGCATGGGTTCCCCGCTGCCGTCTCCGGCGTTCTCTCCGACTGCATCACCCGATTCGACCACTCCATCACGGCCGACTTTACCCGCATGTTTCCCGGCGGCCCTGCTGGTTTGCAGAGTATGTCCAGAGCGCAGATCCGGCATCTATTCCAAGATCGCGCGTCGGGACCGCGGAATTTGGCTGCGATGACGCGATGTCTGCAGGGGAGTACTGTGATCCTGACGCTCACGGACCCGCAGAAAAATAATCTCTGGATCGCCAACCTCGGTGACTGCCAGGCAGGTGTGTGAGCCTCAACGCAGTCTTCAACCCTCTTGTTCTTACCCTCACATTTCCACACGCTATTTTAGTCCTTGGTTCTCGTACACAAGCAAGGGACTGGTCTGCGGCCTTCGTATCGGTACCTCACAATTGCGACAACCCGTCTGAAGTTCTCAGAATACGAAATCAGCACCCCGGGGAGCTCGAATGCATGGAGAAAAATAGGATCATAGGGTTTCTGGGCCCTACGCGCTGTGAGCGTCATTGTTCCCGTCGGGGAATAGAGGATTCGTTTACTCAAGTTTTGATGCGCATACCAGCTCTCGGTGATACCTGGCTCAAACTGCCACCAGTCTTCTCTCAGCGTGTGCTTCTCGATTTTCGTCGAGAATGGAACGTGGAGCGACCCGAGACTTACGTTTCCCGCGTGAAAAGTCCACCATACGTTTCCAATATCCCGGACATCCACCACTTTCCGCTTCCGAAAGTCCCCCCAGGACAGCAGAGGGACTTGTTTTTGATATCATGTTCGGATGGACTAGTAGATTTGTACGACGGACAGGCTCGCCAGGATATGATACATCGGTGGGTGAGGGTTGTTGGCCGAACCATCGAGAATAGAGCGCCGGGAAATCTGGCACTATCCCTCCTTCGCGATGGGTTAGGAGGGGGGGACGTACGCCTCGTCTCCCAGAAGTTGACGGTAGAGATGGAAGAGAAGTGGATGGACGATGTCACGATAATTGTACAACGACTTTAGAGTTGATTGATTCTCTTGCTTCGAACCCAAACGAACATTTGATTCCTCGCATTCGAAAGTCCGTATTCGCAATCAGACATACATACATACAGAGGGCCAAAAATCGCCCAAAAGAGGAAAAGGTGAACATGCCTATCGAGTCGTGCCCTGTGAGAAAAAAAATTGGTATCCACTATTCTGTACATGTGCCTGTGGGAACCGATAAATTAATGATGACAGCTGTGAGAGATTTCATCCAAAGGGAACCACAAGGCTACTCAGTGTGTGATGACTTTTGATCGGGAAGTGCATACTGGGCAAAGGCGGTGGAACAATTCGATCATCGGCCAAGTAATGCAACCCTGTCAAATAAATTTGATCATCAAATCAAGAGAGCACAAAGTGTAACGTGGCTTACGATGCCTGCTTGTCTTATCTGAGTAAGAGTGGACGATGGGGTCGAATGACTCTTATGGGCATAAACCAGGGCGTCGTATATTTGCGGCGACACGGGCACCCGAATGAAGGCAGTAGCACCCTCCCGGATGGCTTGCTTGCCCTGGCTGCTTGCGGACAAAGGCTTGCTCAGGAAGACGTCCCCATCAACCTCCGCCATAAATTCATTCCTTAGTTTCTCCTCCCTTTCGGGTCGGATGACGAAGTATTGTTCTCGTGGAAGTAAGAGCAGGCGATATTTTCGCGATCCCGTGCGCACATGGTGATGTACCACCCAAGACCTAACACGCTCCGAAAGTGTGGACGTGTCGCCCTTTTCGATGGCTTGCGCGAGTCCGGCGTACACGTCTGGGGCGAAGGCAGAGACCTCACGCAGCTCTGGAGGTAGCTCGGAAAGAAACTTCCAAAGCGACTTGTCGTAGTCATGTCGAATCGGCATCTCCGACGGATTGGCCGTCCGAATTCCTTGCAGTACAGTACGTGGGAGAGGGGCGAAGTCCGAGTGGTACCATGGCTCTATGTGGCGAATACTAGTAGTGATGCGCGCACCGTCGTACTGATATTGGGATGCCAGAGAATCGGCTCCCGACTTCGCCTGATCATTCATTGAGGGCGCTCCTGGTTTCTCCGAAGAAACGTCGCCGTCGACATGGTCGTCTTCATTCTCTGAATTCTGGGAACCAGTAGAATCGATTTCGTGAATTGTGGCAAACAAATTCCCCCTCGCGCCTTCTGGATGCTCCGCGATCCAGTTACCAGTAGAATATTTCTCCTCATCAGGCAAGTCAGAGACCAAAAAAGATGCACTCTTGGTGACGTAGGGAACTGGCGTTCGATCTTTGATAGGCGGGGCATTGTCCGTTGGCACCTTGTGTCGCTTCTTTGGAGTATAATTGCACTCTGCTCCATCGTCTTCTGTACAGTGGTTGCAGACTGGCAGGTTCCTGTCGCACTATGGATCGTGGCATCAGAAAGTCAGTATTGTGGAGGGGGGGCCACAAACCTTGAGATTGTGAAAACGGCATCGATCACACCGTGGTATCCCACGGTGAGCTGGCGTTGGTAAAGGAGTGTACTTGCACTCTCTATTTGCCCAGGAACAGTGATTACAAGTCGGTAATACTCTGTCACACTTCTTTACATCAGCACTAGGGAGATGATTTCTAGGTCAAGGACTTACTTTGAGATTATTGAGGCGACAGTGGTCGCATCTTGGTTTTCCTCTGCGTCCCTTCCATTGAGACTGACGGGCCAAAAACGACCTTGGGTTGGGGAGCCGAATGGTCAGCGGATTATCCTCTGTTGAATCTCCGAGGGACTCAGATCTCGCCCGGGGTTCCGTCATTGTAGAACGCTAGCAAAGATATGGATAAAATCACGTCTATGTCATTAATTGATGAGCACCTAAACGGAGCGGATACGGGGAGACATACAGATTTACTAGGTCAGCAATGAGTAGTATAATGGCTTTGCGCCCGTTGAGCTGTCAAAGGGGGGGGGGGGGGTGCCGGTGCAGGGACGCCGATATCAGGAAAATCTCAAAGGAACACCGGTATCGAAACCTGATCGGAGAAGATTTATCCGAAGGAAAACGTGTAGTTCTATAGCCTTGCGAAGAGATTTGCCCCGGGCGCTGGATGATGGTCAGACAAGAAAGACGTTGACGAAACGTTCGCTGAACTTGGGAACTTAGTCGTTCATTCTAGGCGTGACGTGACCCACGTTACGCCCCTGTGTTCTATAGAACCATCGGGAAGTTGACTTATGGAAAAGCTATCTACTTGAGCATAATGACATCGTTCTCACTGGCCCGGGCTTCTCAACTAGCGCTCGCGCAGGCAGCGGGGAGAAGCAACGAGGGGAACACAACATCGACACTGTTCTTTTCTTACGCACGGGCTGCCGGTGGGTGAACTTGACCAATCCAATCTGGTGCCCTTTCTTACTTACGTATCTCCTTCCAAACACAGACAAGTCAAGAAGCGAAAACACGACAACTGCCGACACTTCAGCGCACTCCGGCCCGGCGGTTCGTAGGTCCGAGGGACATAAACCCTAAATTCGGTTTTACAGCAAACACACACCCACTCACTTATTCATCCAGAGAACCTGAGGCCAAAAGCATCGTGGCAGTCAAGGATGGGGTCCAACCTTACAAGAGCATCCTGTTTCTGTTTCATGCCCGTCAACTCCCCAACAACGTGTCAAACTTGTTCGGACTCACGTCGGACCCTCCGCTTCGTGCTGATGTCTACTGGCTACTGCGCACGCACACCACACAAAGCAGACTGTCAAGACTCGTCAA
>Ga0137394_10000865_pt1 | contig 21303 bp, 24 predicted proteins | sample czobulk116metaG_FD_108278 | JGI IMG/M metagenome (GOLD analysis project Ga0137394, IMG submission 108278) | Vadose zone soil microbial communities from Angelo Coast Range Reserve, California, USA - czobulk1.16 metaG | ecosystem: Environmental > Terrestrial > Soil > Vadose zone | place: USA...
AGGGCGTGTTCTCGGGTTTGTTGTGCCCCCCCCCCCCTTCCAACCCCGCCGCAAAAGAAAAAGGGGAAATTGAATTTTTTTTTCCGCGCGGCTTACCGCCGGGTGGGGGGGGGGGGGGCAAATGAGTTCCACACGGCGGCGTAAAGCCCTCCTTAGCCGCGGACGACCCGGCATTACGCACGAAATTTTTCCTTCCTACAGGTATAAGCCGAGGGTAAAGGGGGGCCGCACAAAGCCGGGTTGTCCGACGGGAGGACGATTTACAACAATATTGCCGCCATCAGAAACACCGATGTGCGCGCGCAACCCTCACTGCCTAAAAACACCTCCAGACTCTTTTCTTTCGCCCCCCCCCCCCGCCGTCACGCATCGATTTGGCTTGCAGGCCCACTTAATTCTCTTCTTGATGCCCGTTGGTTGTCAGTCACGATGAATCACGGTTTTGCATAGCGATCGCCTCCTTCTGATGCGCGCACAATCCTCCCCTGCGAGCATTACAGCACATCCTGTGAAAATATCGATTAGATAGTCTAACGTCTTGAGCGCCCGGGGGCCCAGCCGGTGATTCAAATGCACGAGGCGGGCGCATGCAATTCACCGTGAGGGAGGGAACGGGAAGGGGGGAGGGGGCAAACCTGCGGCGCAGTTATCTATCTAAATAAATGGTGTACTACCCAACTGAGAAATATGACCTTGACGGAATCGTGCAGTTCCGATAAGGCGCCAATTAATCTGGGAGATCTATGAAAAAAAACGAAGACATTTAAAAAAATCACGAAGCGGTGGCGTCGGCAGGTGTGACGTGGTGTGCACAGCCTGACATGTTTCCGGGAACGTGCGGACTCGCGACCTAGCAGGCGAGAGAACATGCCAATTCGAGATAAAACTAATGTAGGCGGCGGTCAGAGAACAACATGCTTGCAGACGATACAAACGCGTAGCGCAACATGAAAAGGGCTGGCGGGGACGACTAAATGACGACAGTGACGGTGAAGGATGAGTCGGTTTAGGTACACTATCACCTGCCACTCTTCTTTTCTACCTTCCATTCCTTGAAAATGCCGTCCAAGCTCTTATACAGTAAGTGCGAAGGAAGGCACCGGATGATCTCTCCTAAGCGTTCTTCTGCTTCCGTACGACCCTTTTCCTGAAGCGCCTTCTGTGCGTATCCCAGCGTCATGCGCCACACCGCGAGGACTGCAAGAGATACGTGCGTCTGCTGCGAACCGTGAGCTGAGCCGGGAGACAGGGCAGCGAGAAGGGGACCAGAAACGCTCGGTGCCGAGATTGCGGGTGCTGCTTGCGTGAAGGGGGTTGCACGTTCTCCACGCACAAGGCGAAGGAGAATTTCGAGGACGTGATCTGTCTCCACCATATGAGTACGTACGAATCGCTGGCGCTCCGTCTGCAGCCCAACAATGGAATTGACCGCCCAGCCATCCAGAACAGTCCAGATCGTGGGCGCCTGCACAAAGTTCGTCAGAAGGCCATGCTTCCTTGAGTTGATGAAAACAGAGGTAAAAGCTTACTGGATCCGGATCAACAACCTCAATCTTCTTTTCCCAGCCACCGGCTGCATCTCGAGCAATCCAAAACATCCGCCCGAACATGCTATTCAGCCACTCCTGCACGTCGCCTGACTTCACCCATTTAGGCTCGGACAAAGGGCGTGCCCTATCCAGGTACACGAACAACGTCACCTCGGATGGAACATTTGCCTTTGAGAAAGGGGGAATTGTGGAGTCCAGTTCCACCGTGGAGGAGAGTGTTTCAAGTGAAGAGTATGACTTGTTTGCTTCGGATAAGCACTCGACCTGCCATCATCACATGTCAGTCTGCGGAAGGGGATTGTGAATGGAGACGACCCACGATGATGCCGTGCAATTCATTCGCGTCGTCCTTCTCGACTCGCAATTGGATCTCCACTTGACCGTCGCTCCTGTATATCTTTAACTTCTCTACTATTTCCGCGTTGATAACAAGACGCTTTGTGCCCGCGGCGTAGGAGATAGAGAGACGGTTGGCAGAGGGTGTGCGAATGCCTGACTTCGGTTCAGCTTTCAATGGCACCCGATGATTTGGCTCGCCACATGTCGAAGTGGTAGACCCCGAGATGAGCGTGCTCGTGTCCGAGGACGCAGGGCCATCAAAATGCACTTCAAGTTGCGTTGCTGAGTCATCTTGAAGGTCATCCGCACCTTGTGCACGTGGATCACCGGAATCGGCTTGAATGGGCGAGCGCTCGGTGATAGAGGAAGAGGAAGTCGTGCACTCCTCTGCTGCAATTGGCACCGGTACGTCGGGGCTGTGAGCGTGATCAGCGGGCTGTTCTTCATCGGGTGCAGCCGACTCCGTGGGTGGAGCAGCGACAGACGTGTCAGAGGAAGACGATGAAGCAATGACAGAACTGTCAGGCACAGCGGGAGCAGAGGATGAAGGAGAAACAACGAGCGGCCCCTCCTCCGTCGGGGGTGCCATAGTGGCAAGCTCATTCTGCACCGCCTCATTGGGACCCGGAATCTCAAATGGGCCTGATACAGCACCATCCTGCTGCTCTGGTTGAGAGACGACCGTTAGCTGTTCAGCCACCGCTGCACCGGAGCTACCGCTCATGTCGAGCGACTCGGCCGGGTCCTGAGCCTCGGGAACATCCACAGCTTGTGTGGCGGTATACGAAGTAATGGGAGATGCCTCGCCAATACTATCCAACATCTGTCCATCCAAGAGGCTCGAGGGCTCATCCACCAAATCACGGCCGCCCTCGCTGTCATCAACCTGAGTAGCGACACCATCATCGAGACTGCCTTAACAACGTAACCAAAGTTAGTGACATAGCTGCACGCAGACGCCGCCGGGACGCCTGTGCTCACGGGCGTGCGGCGCATTAGGGCTACCCAGCGCGCCGCTGCCAACGCCTACACAAACTCCAACGGTAAAAAGAAACGGAAAACTCAACTCACCGAATTCACCTTCAGCAACATACGCACTCTCATCTCGGCCGATGGGACCATTTCCAGGCAAAGGGAGCTCACCGCCATCATCTTCTCCATCGCCCTCGTCTTCCTCAATGGCAGCCATCAGCCAGTCGCCTTCACTCCCCGTCTCAGCAACGCTTGGCTCGGCGCTCGGCGCCGTACTCGCACGTTCAAACCTATCAACGCTCATCGAACGTTCGGGACGGGACCCACCAGGTGGCGGAGGCGGCGCGCGCGCCTCTTCTAGATCACCGTCATCATCCTCCGATTTCTTTCGCTTCCCCCTACGAGAGCTGGTCTCTTCCGCTGCCGCGATTGAAAACGATGCGCCACTGAGGATGGGACGAGAGTCATCGGGAGTCGCTGGTGAGTGGAAGTAGATTCGCATTCGCGAAGGTGGGGGTGGAATGGCCGCAGGGGCGGGCATTACAACTAAGGACGGCGCTTCTTGGGACACTTCCTGACTCTCGGGGGGAGTTGGTGTAGCCTTCCGATCGGACGCGGTCTCCTTCACTGGCGTGAAGTCTGGGTCCTCCCGTGCATTGGGAGATGACGTAGGGAGGTCTGCAGATTCCTCTTTGACGGTGACTTGACTCACGGTGTCTTCAGAGCCGTCAGATGGGGAGGAAGTGAAGCCTTCTGGAATAGACTCTGCTTTTATTTGACATCTTGACGTTGGAATTATGCCCCAAGTCCAGGAAAGATCCCGAATCTCGAGTCCAACGATCTTAAAGTCAGTAAAGTTCCTCCGATTTTCATCCTTCTTCCCGCTTCCCGAAGAATTCGCTTGAAAGCTGGAGGAAGCCATAGAGCCATCGCGAGAAGTAAAGCTCCCACTGCCGCCATCATGCCGCCCACCACGCGAGAAGTGGGCATACGCGTGGCCCTGCCCACGGCCGCGAAAAGACGCGCCTCCGGTGCCTTGATGGTGTCCACCGCCAAAGGAACCCCCGCGCCGATTGCCGTGATCACGATTGCCGTAATCACGACCCCCGCCAAAATTACCGCGGGAGCTGTGACCCTTGAGTTGATTGCCCGTCTGGGGACCGCCACGATTGTTACTGTACATGCTTCCACCGCGTCCGCGTCCCGTTCCTCCACGGTTATTTACCATGCCCCCTCCGCGACCGCGGTTTCCGCCCCGATTGGCCGGGCCACCGCCACGGCTCATTGGGCCACTACCCGGTGTACCCCCACGGCCCGAAGAAAAGCTGCCTGAAGACATAGGCTGCTGTTGCTGCTGCTGCATCATTGAGCCTGAGACGGGAGCTGAGGGCTGTGGAGGTGGCTGGAATTGAGGGGGTGGAGGAAGTGACTGAGGCCCGCGATAATGCGCGCCAGGTCCATCGAATTTTTGTCTCTTGGCAGGCGGGAAATGTTGAGGGGGTGTGTGGTGTAGTTGTTGTTGCTGTTGTTGCTGTGGTGGTGGCTGATTGAACGGTTGGCTAGGACGCTGCTGCTGTGGAAAAAATTGCCGTCCTGGCTGTTGGGGTTGTTGACCATACAGATTCTGAACTACAGGAGGGGGCTGCTGTGGAATTGGGGCTGCTGGGGGAACATAAGGCTGTACAAATCCCGCAACTGCCTGAGGCTGATAAGGGGTGTACGGTTGCATCGCAGGGGGCTGCGGTTGCGGTTGCGGTGGCTGAAACAGCGCCTGCTGTGCACGTTGCTGTTGCTGTTGCTGCTGCTGCTGCTGCTGCTGCTGTTGTTGTTGTTGCTGCTGCTGCTGCCAGTGGAAGTTTTGTGAACCACCATAGCCATAATTGGCATACAAAGCAGACTGTTCAGGCGGAGGGCGCGGTGGTAAGGGCGCCGGCACTGGGGCGGGCGCAGACGGCCATTGAGGATTGTACGCCTGCTGTGGTTGAGGCTGAGCTGCTGCTGCTGCTGTAGCTGCCGCCCAATACGCCGAATAGTCTGGCTGGCTGGCCTGAGGGGGTGGGCCCGGGGGAAGCGGCGGTTGAGGAGGGTTATAGGGAGGTGGTTGCGGCACAAATGGATTTTTATGCATGTTTGATTAGAAGAAAGTATGAAGAATAAGGCGTTTAAGATTCAGCGCATGAAGAGTGTAAGACGTCGGCGCTTTTGTTGTCGACGTGGATGACGGCGAGAGCCTGGAGAGTCAGGTCGGTGTCTGCTTACGGCATCATCACGCGCTCCCTGTGGCGGCTCCGATGGGCGGGCACTTTTGTTTGTACTACTCGTAGTTCATACGTACCAAGTGCTCAGACCACACAGATATCTCGTGAATAGGCTTTAGACCCCTCCAACCTTCTGACCTTTTTTTTTCGATTGGCACAGTAGTGTGCCCAGACTTGCTCCGACATAAGATCCAAGACCAACAATTCATCCAATCCACAAATAATGTATATCGACCATCACGATAATCGTGGTTGCACTTCTACTACAGTCCTCAAGTCCTCAATCCCGTAAACACAACACAGTGGTTGAATCAAAACAAAACATGTAAGACGACAGCGATAAAACATGGGGAATGTTAGCGTAAGCATGAGCCAAATAGGGCAGGAGCTCGCACGGTGTTGCACAGTCGAAACCGTGAATGTCTCGTCATAATTGATAATTTGCTCATTATTCCAGACGTAGTTGAGAGATGTATAGATGGCGCTTGTCTCGGGTGGTGTGGTGTTAGGAAGATAATGGTATTGTACAGACCCTCCTAATTAGGCCAGACAGTGGCCGGACTGGGACGTGCCGGCCGGACCGAGGCCCGGCGCGTCTGCTGTCTCTTGCATTCAACCCCACTGATGATATATATTATCACCCCCCCAGCGTTCCTTTTCCTTTTCCTTTTGACATCTTTTGATGCTTCGATAGTGCGAGGAACCCCCCCATCGATGGGGTTTGTACTCCGCCGTTGCGATCGCCTTGGCACCATAGCCACTGGGTCCTGCGAGGGTTCTAGAAATGAACCCATGCCGAATTTTTATACATATATAATCGGCTTCTGTCTCCTCCGGAAATAGCTGATACTGATAAGTGCTTATGTGCTCCTGACCCACCCTGGCGGCCTGCGAGATCGCCTTCTCCCAGTTCATTTAGCGGCATCGAGGGCCTGCCCGCATCCACCCCGTAACTTGCACGCACGCACCCCAGCCTACCTAGTCAGTGATACATGCCTGCAGACTTTGTGTGCCATCCCGTTTTGGGTCTTGCAAAGCGGCCCCCGGAATGATCATTTTCCAATTTATTTCACAAGAATAGGTGACTGAGTAGAAACAGGTCGTAATGCCAACTGCCACGACCTCAGGCTTCGGATGGGGTTCCCGCTGCCAGTTGTTGGAAGGGGGGGGGGAGGGGTTCGGTCGCATAGTCGCTTGGCATGAGACAGTGGCTGGTTTGTTTGGATACCCTTCCCAAGACCCGGAGGAAGGCCCATGACCTTATGCACCGAACCAATTTTTAACGTTGTCCCATCGGTGCCCGCCCATATGACCCATACAGTGCTTCTGCAATTCAATTCAATGAGGATTTGTGCTGTCGTCGGAATTACCAGACAGTCGCCTCCTTAACTTTCCCGCCACAGTGTGTCAGACTCCGCTTTCCGGCGAAGGCTACTTTCGCACACCCTCACACCCTCTGGATCACCCCTTCCCCACCCATTTGGCCAGGTTTCCCTTACCCTGAACTCGAAGACCATCGACCCAAGAGCAGATCACCTAGCATCTCAACTGCACTGCGGTACGTCCGCTCCGAAAATAAAAAGAACCGAGCTGCCATATTGTCCCAGCGTTTCAACTTCTAACACTCGTCCTCGTCTAGGTCCCCTGAGCCCCACCGTCGCCACACCTACCTCCACCCCCCGTCTCCATACATACGCCAATAGTTTCGAATAGTAATAGCCACCTTGTACTCGATCCCCTGGGTTTTCCTGTCCTTCTTTTCCAGGCAATTTGCTCACCACCTGACCCGGCCCATTTCACGAGGTCGCTACTGACCGACTCACCGCCATCCCCTAACATGCCATACAGGACCTTTACTGTGAGCTCAATGCTATGCGGTAGTCTCTACCTGACCTGCAGAAAATCACAGCTCGATTCTCTCTTCCAAATACGCTGTGGAACCAAAGAATAACAGCCCTCCTCCCCCGAGCCTGGCGTTTTTATTCAGCGATTCATGATTGTCACCGCAGATTTCACGACTCGCTTCACCGCCTTTGATTCGCCTATAAGCCACACACACCAATCCTAATCTCTAGCCACCCATTCGACCATCGGGTGCCGATCATCGACCCCGACTTATTGACTCGAAGAAGAATCGCATCCGTCGGTCGCAACCTCATCCAACCACTACACCTGCTAAATGCGGCACATTCTCACCCTCTACACGGCGTGTCGATGTTGAATCCCGATGAATTTGTCGCCTCACGGAAGATGCAAGCCTATCCTGCGGATTTGATTGGGGGGACATCGATGCGGTCAGTAGGATTACGGCATCCCGAGACATTCGGGAGGCACATCGAGGATGTTCGATGTACATCCATAAACCTGGCGACGTCGTTTAGGCCAGCTTCCGGCATCGAATGCATAGCCATCGGGCTGTCGTCTTCTCTCTCGAAGTTCCAATTTCAATTCGCAGCGCCGCCTTGGGTCACCCCGACTCTTTCGTGGTCTTCATATCTCTGGCTTACAAGCCCGTCAAGTCATCTTTGTCATCGTCGTTCGATCGCCGTATTCGCACCCGATCCCCCTCCCTGATCCACCATTTTGGTTATGTCTTGAGTATCCGGAGTCGAGCCCACGATGCCGAGGACAGGCACGGTCGCGCCTTCGATATAACGCGCGCTAGTGAAGAATTTAGCATGCGCCTTTCATTCAACGTGCGAACCTGTCTGCTTAACTTATGTGGACTTATCATTAGAAGGTTTCCAGGACGCAGTACTGGTGTGGGAGCAAGTGAAATTCCCTCCGAAGTTTGATCACCGCGTTCTCACAGGCGCCATAAACGCAAAGCGATCTCGGAAGCATTTGCACCTCACTTTGATCCCTTGGGATTGACCGAGTGTGGCAGGCATGTGTTGTGAGAATAGCACCGAGAGTACGGAGAGCGCGGCTGGGTTAGAGTGTGAGGCTGTCTTAGGACGTTACGGAAATGCGTTACAGATCTTACTCGAGCTTGTTGGACATAGTTTGTACAACTATAGTGTGCCGTATAACGCATCGTCGGAAGATGCTGCATTTTTCAGAGAATCCACACCCAACGAATGCTGTCACGAAAGTTGTGAACGTGATATGTCAATATTCATGGTGGGACCTGACCGTGTGCCGGAACCAGCGATGCAGAACTCAGGATCAACCTATGACCGAATATCGTAGATTCGTAGAGCCCACTCAGACATTTCCCCCATAAAATAAGGGCCCTCGTGGATTACGGCTCATGTACATACGGGCAGAAGGGGTTGCTTCCTCTTCCATCAGTTCCATGTCTCATTCCCACGCGGTCACCCTCAGTAGGCTTTTCCGTCGTGTCGCCTACACGCGCGCTAGTTGTGGAAGAGATCGGGGGTGCTAATGGTTCACCAGGTATTAGAGCCCTTATCACACTTGTTTTACCGAACGGAGTCACGGCACGCTGCCGGATGCTCGAGACCTCAGACCAGTTATGATACTGCAGTACACAGGGAGGCCGCCAAGTCGACATGGCGCTTGCGCTTGCGTCCCCAGGTTTTGTGCAAATTTGATTTGATCAAAAAGGCACGCGGTCCGTTCTTCTTCCGGGCCTTCTCCTTGCCGGATGGAATCCCCTTTACGTTACAATGTTGGTCCGGAGGCTTTTTTTTTGCGCCTTCCTCTCTCAACCCCTCTAGGGTTAGGCGCGTGCAAAGGAGCATGGAATACACACCCCTGGCTATACTAGAAACGGGTGGGTCTACCCTGACTGTAGCCGTAAGGAAAAAAGGTGAAACGACGCCGCCGTACTTCAAGCTTCAGGCTTCAGGTCTGTAAGGGGAAACCAAACAATTGTCTGGCGGAGGGCGCTAATTGGCGCGTGCCAAAAGACCACGTTATTTGGGCGGGGACCATGGCGACTTCTTCGCGCACCGAAGCCGGCAAATTTAAATTCAGAGCAATTTAACCGGTGCCTCGAGGCAGTATGAGGCGGCAAATCGCGCAGACTTTACTCACATCAAAACATCATGCATCAAGGCAAACACTTATCTGGTGGACGAGATCTCCCTGTCACGGCGAACGGTGAATTGCGCGCGCAACTCGACGTCACGGTGATGCTGGCTGGGAACCTGGAGGGCGATGTGGTCGCAGGTTTCGTAGTAGGAGCCCGCTGTCACAGCCGGAAAATCATTACGGGGTTTGCAGGTGGTCAAGGGGAGAGACGTCCGTATCGTATAACGGGGTGCAACATGGAAAGCGCACCCCAGCCTCGTGGGTCGACTGACAAATTTGTCCTGCTGGATGTTCCGACGCTAACGACGTTGGCTCGAGGGTCTTGCGCAACTAGAAAGCGGGAGCCGAACCTTCGGGGACTTACACTGTTTTCTTTTCGAGCAGGTCAACAAGCTCCGCCGCCGAAATTAGGTGGAAGGGTGTTCAAAACGCCGTCGCGTTGTGACCGTCCGTGTGCGACGCAAAGAGCTATGCCCTATGTAGAAAAGATCAAGCTACTGGGCGCAAGGGACAAAATTTTGTAGGCCATGACAGGAAGTCCCGTGTGACGGGGGTGAATGGAATGAGTGAATCAGAGAGAGCGAATGGAAAGTGCCACACAGAGTTCCGTCCGTGTTCCGGACCAAAAGCAGCCTCCAATCGAGTTCGAATTTTGGGCTACAGATTTCACGACCTGAAGCATTTTCGAGGACAAAAATTATGGTGTACAGTATTCGGTGAGATTATTTGTGGATAATTCATGGCACTTGTTGACTACGCATCCCAATGTTGATAGCCTACGTGCTGGTGGGTTCAGTACTAGTCCCGCTCCCCGTGTCGCGTTGGATGTTGTGCAAGCGTTCTTCACGATCGACCTACAAGAATCGGAGGGAAATTGGGTCAAGATTACAGGATGTCAGGGTTATAAACCTACGTCTCTGGAGTCTTTCCTGCGCTGAGCTTGCTCGAGCTCAGTACGCCGCCTCTCGACGGTTCGATGGGCCTCTTGGAGGTGTTTCTGGCGCAGCTGCGAAGTAAATCAGCATGACACGATGGCAATGACGGTTATGCCAGCGGTGAGATACAACTCTGGTAGGTTGTTTCTTCTATTCTAGCACCGCACGCACCGAAAGGTCATGCTCTGCCTTGTTTTCGCCTGCGACAGCGAGATCATGCTTGTGTCGTGCCTCGCCGAGCGCCTGCGCGATCTTGTGCTCCTGCTTGGCGGATTTATCGTACGCCTGCTGCGCCTTTTGTATCACCTGCCCGCAATCCCCGGCCGTGTCAACACCTATAGGGAAGAGACTGGGCATCGCCCGGGGTTTAAGACACACACACCTTCTCTGCCTTGCTTTCGTCCTTTTCTGCAGACCTGAGTGCTTTGACAACTTGTGCGACATGTTTCTCGTCAGTGGCTGCCTCCTTTGCGACAGATTTCTCGATCTTCTTTGCTTCGCTTGATCTCAAGACATGTGGGGCGTTGGATGGGTTCATGTTGACTGCGCCGTCCATGTAGATGCGGAACCCCTATAAATTCCCATTGTCCGATTAATACTTTTTGAGTTGCCAATGATGTCACACATATGTCAACCATTGACGCTCCTCGGATTCGAACAAATCTCATCATAAACGAGCTACCTAATTGCAGTAATTGTACCGAAGTCGTTGTACTGTCGTTATGGTTCGTAACAGTTGGTTGTAAAAATGTTGGTCCGAGTCCGAACCCCGAGTTGAAACCATGACCCAACTTGAACAGACTAAAACCACTGGCATCTGGAACATTTCGCGAGCTTAACTAGCTGCTCTGATGCTTTACCCCTAATCACAACCACACATGTGTAGCAAGAGGTCGTAGAAAAATGAGAGTTTGGACCGCCGTGCAATGCGGAAGAAAGGTCGGTACGCCCAAGCTACACACATCGCGCACTCCGTCGAGTCTGTCCGAGTCCCCCTGACTCCTTCGTTGTCGATGTAAAAAATAATCTATCCTCTAACGGTAAAATAAAGGGACTACTCATCCGCCGGGCGAGATGACGCTGCAACGCCGAAAATTTCGTACAAGTACTACAAGTAGTACTGACTGGAGTCACATGTCGCAAACACGTTCATCGAAAGACGCTTTCCATCAGACGCAAGCTACAAGCAGAACAAAAGACGATACCCATTATGGGAAGGATGAATTCGTTTCGTTGTCAGTGGGACGAGCGGCGAGCCCGGCAGTCACATTCATGCGGCCCAGCCAGGGGTTGGTCCAGGCACTGGCTTGGCAATGGGCATGACTGATGACTGTCACAACTGATTCTGGCGACAGAGGGCGACGTTCAACATGTGGCCGAAAGAGCGGACATCGAACGACGAGAGGATTAGGGATTACTAACCACTGGCACTGGTACAGGCAGTAGTAGCCGCAGGCTAATTCGCACTGTTTCTTATGCTCCCAGCTAGGCCGTGACCCATCGCACCATCAATAAACCCACAAGCCCAGTCACTACTAATGTTCAGTGGCAGAGGATCTTCAGCTTCTCCAATACCAGACAATAACACGAACGACAAAATTAACAAACATAGCAAGTCTACTGCGCTTTTGACATTGCATCCGTGCCAGTGCGCCCCCCCGGGCCCCACTTCTGATGTCCCTGCCTTCACCTCCTCATAAATAAACATACCATTCCTAGGACCACACGAAAGCCTGAGGAATATTTCCTCCCTTCCTGATGTACCCATGATAGTTCTTCGCGGATTTCCTGATAAATTGCTAACGTGGACGGGAGCAAGTGTATTAGCAGATCTAGAGGCCGAGTCCCTTCCGTCACGGGCGGGACACGAGCGCACCACGGGTTCCACTGACGGTCACTTTCTCAGACCTCTCTGCGGAACTATCATAGCTCCATGCCATATCGGCTCCAGACCGATTGCTTTCTGACGTGACTCATGTTAGTAAAACATAGAAGCAGCCGCAAATCGATTGAATCCAGTCTCCCCATGGAGCACAGTGAAACTCGCCGACGGTAACCCTTGTTTTGTTTTTTTCTCATCAAGATCGTCTCTGGCGCCGTCGCCGCGCTCTTGGGACATGTATCGGGGATCGAGACGGAAGCGCGGGTTCAACTGGATAACCGAGGGCATCACCAGACCCACTCTTCCCAAATCGCCGCGAGTACACGCAGAAGATGAGTCCTCGTCACCAGTCAGCTGCCAGTGGGGAGGAGGGTTAATCGCAACTTCATGAACCAGCGATCCGGATCTCTCATTGGCAGGAGGAAGGCCTTACCTGCACGAGCCCCACTTGATTCCGTCTATCCAGAGGACACTAGGCAGGCTTGGGCCCCAATCTGCGTGCGTGTGTCCCCAGTTGGCAGCTCTTTCGCTGCTGTGCGTTCTCCCATACTCACGCCCCGTTAATCGTAGCTTTCGCAATCGTCAACTGAATCCTAGTGCTTTGAGCGCGTCGGGGCGCCTGCTTGTCGCGTTCGGGGTGAGCCTGCACTCGTCGTTACGGTGACGCCGTTGTGCCCACTGATAATGCCCGAGGGGCCCTCCGAGTTGGGACACTAGTAACACGCCGTCATCAACTCATCATACGCGCGGTTGACTCAGAGTAAGGTGACAACCTCACCTCAGGGAAGGTCACACTGAACCACAGCTAAGACCAAGGGCAAGGGCAAGGGCAATGGGCGACTTGGAAGAAGAAAGTCCAGAAGAAGACCTGCGAATGAGCAGCGAGCGCGAACGCGGCCAAATAGACCACCGCCTCGGGGTCCCTCGTACTCGGTCATAGCGCGGCAAAGAGCTTCGTGTTGTCACCTCGCCGGAATTCACTGGCTGGCATCGTAGCGAGCATAAAAGGCAAAGCAAATGGCGGCGCCATGGTGATGGGCCGGCGGCGGGTCGTTCCGCTCGCGCTGACAGGTATCTGGACTGCTGTTTCAACAGGTCCTCGGATATGCTGTCTCCACCAGTTGGCCGACGTACAACACCCGTGCCCTACATTAACCTTCTCCCCATCTCCTGTCGGCCTCTTTCTCTCCTCCGTTTCCCGCTTCACTGACGGCTTGATAGGCCCCATGTTCGTCCCGCCCAAGATGATGCAGCGGCATCTTCAATTGCATTCCCGCGCGCGAGACTGGCGCTGGAGGAAACCGTAAAGTCACGGCATTCTGAACTTCAGCCGCGAACTCAGAGGGATCCTGCCCCGCGGTGCAGGGAGATGCCGGAGACGTCCCGTGTTCTATGCGTTCGACGCGGACGACCTTGTTAGGCTACCTCGCACCGAGTCCGAGGCGAAGAAGAAGCTTGCGAGAGGCGCCGGTTCCTCGCATGACGATGGGCGACACTGGCGTAAGCGCGGGCTGGACGGTATTCGGAGATAGCTCAGAACTTTACCCTTGATCGTCAATTCGCCGTTGGTGGTCAACGCGCTTAACGAGATCACCTCGGCCGTGCACCCTGCCTGAGAGGTCACGCCGGCCCCTCCTTCCTTGGAGCCTTTCTTCACCGTTCGTTGGCGATCGCGGCTGCGGAATATTGTCCTACCGATGTCTGCGAGGTCGATTGTACAGAAAATAGCCTTATTGGTGTCAGTGGTACGTAGCCATACCATGATAATCGATCATTTGCAATGGTTAGCGCTGACTGATGCACGGCGTTGCAGACTGTCTGCCTGCGCCAGCACAATCATGGGACACTTAGCTGTTCCGAGATTTTCACGTATGTGTCCCTTGCTTCCCGATCACTTACCTACGTCATGTCTTATGGCTAGCTATACCACGAGTTGTCGGCGAGGTGATTGTCGTGCGTCACTTGAGGGCTACTGTATCATGTCTGCCGTCGTACTTACTAGTGTATGATGACACAAACGCCTCCGATTAGAAAAAAAAGTGATCGCAAGATTGTTTACCCTGCGGGATGCCTCGCTGTATCCGAGAGAGATACCAAATTAGATAGCAGGACGGTCCTTCCGACTGATTCCCGTGAGAGTTGAGGTGGCGGCGTTGAGACCTCAATTTGAGATTTTGGGACTAAGCGTCTGAGCGCTCTGAGCATCTGACCGATCACGTTCAGTTATCGAACACGAAGATGTCATGAGAGGAATGTCCAAGGGTCACCAGCACGGACGGGTAAGTTCCTCCCACACGTCTATATGTCAGTGGCCGCGCAGCATGACGCCCGGGGATATATCGCGTTGATCACCTATGGGACCATTGCGACGCCAATACTTCTCCCGTTACGGAACTCGGAGTCACGGAGTTTTGGGAAATCCCCAAACAGCACCGGCACGCCTCCCACACTCATCAGAGGCGCAGTCACTGCTAACCCACTATACTCCGAATCACCTAGCGCCTAGTAGACTCCTACCCTTGAACCCTTCTCGCTGAGAAGCATTCTTCCGGGTCTGCTACTTTCAAAGTTTGATGGATATTAATATGACAATAATGTAAGGTGTGCAGGCACGCTAGGCCATGACCGCAAGCGCACCCTTACGGTACAGAGAAGGACCCACCGTGTTCCGAATCTGTTTTCCCTTCCTGCCTTATTACTTGGGATCTCGTGTTTCAATGACTTGATCAAAGACAGTATCACCTAGCATTCGAAGGCCCCTGATAGCCTTGGAAGCTGCACGGCAGATTGACTGGGGCATACCCCAAGCTGGATGACAGCCATCTGAGTCCACCGCAAGCGCAGTGGTGGCCAACTTTTCACATATTTTTTTGAGTCGACCTATTACATAATTAATAATTATTTATATGGCAGCCATTAGCAATAAAATTTTGAGGAAAATAATGGGATCAAAAACACAGCAGGGAAGGTCGTGGTCCATTCCTTAATTTGAGCCATGATTTTTTCCATTTATATCCCATAAGTCATTTTCGAGGCCAAAGCTGACTTAATGGCATGAATAATGGGACAAATAACTTTGAAACTTTGAAAACTTATCATCTGAGGGGAGAAATTAAGCTGGGAATGCAATTTCTGCAAGGCCACAACTATTGCATCCAAAGGTGTTTTGACCAGCCTGAGCTGGCCCAGCTGGGAGATGGTGAATCACAGAATGGGGATCAGTTCGAATACAGGAGCTCGAGCCATCGCGGGCCGCGTTGTCGGTGTAATCGCAGCAACTCCATCGCAGCCGCCGCAATCTTCTTCTCTCTGCAACGGCAGCACCCAAGGGTGCCACCCACCTCGTATGTAACCGACGGCGCGTCACAGTCACCCAACGGTTTGTGAGAGTTTACATGATATGAACGTTGGCTCGTTGCTTTGGTGCACCGATTAAGAATCGAGCACTGGCAGATGGTCAGAGCGTGATCAGATCTGCAGACAAAGCACTGGCTGGTACTATCACGAGAGACCTTGTGCGACGAATTGAATTGTAGAATTAAGACTGGGCAGCCAGTCACAGGTATCTGTGGAGCGATACAAGGAGGATTCATCACAAGTCCGATAGGGTCTTCTTTTATGTCCCAAATACCGCGCGCAGCGAAATTGAACTCAACGCGCGGTCAATTGTAATAAAATCAGTCCACTATTCCGATTGCCAACTATCTGCATATATCATGCATCATCATGCATCATGTCTTGTAGAACGCTCAAATCTAGACGACCACCAAAATGAGGGAAATATGAGATCCCCGACACGATTTCCATCCACCCCTCGAAGTCGTCAGAAAGTTAAATCCTATAAACATAACTCCCAATTCTTCCCCCTTCCACACAACAACCGAGGTCTTATGCTTCTCCTTGCGTCTCATCCCCGTCGCATGCGCCGCCACTGCCATTCTTGTTCGTCACCCCATCTCTGTTCTCGCCCTTGGAGTCTCCAGACGTCTGTGATTGGGCCTGCTGCTGTTGGTATTGTTCCCCGAGACGCAGCACGTGGTCTGCGACGCCAGTGATGTTACTCTTAAAGCGCGTGCCTTTAGGCTGCGACGCGCCGGGAGTGTGGGGGGTAGCCGGGCGGCGAGCGCGAATAAGTGCCTCAGAAAGCGAGGGCACAGGTGACGAGCTGTGGGAGACGGCGATCGCCCCTGGGCGCACACGCGCAGTGTCGTTGATTGAAACATCTGGCGTGGGTTGCACAGGGACCGGAAGTGGCAAGTATGCGGGTGCAGGCATTGCGGGTACGTCCACAGATGGGGTGCTCAAAGGCTCCGAGGGCTTCCCATCGGCGTGAATATATTCGATTGTGGGGGCACTCTGCTTCTGTTTCTCGTCGCCCGCTTTGGGGGCAGAAGGGCGCGCGGACAAAGAGCGCTTATTATCACGTGGGATGGGAGGCATGGAGCGACTGCGGCCAGTGAGGAATGAAAGGCCCCTGAGCGCTGGCATAGCGATGGGACGCAGCACAGGGGTGCCACTAGCACTTGCTGAGCGTCGAGCGGGTTGGGGAGGCGAATGTGTAACGCTGGATGTCTCGTAGCGCGATGATAGCTCTGGAGCAGAGCCCTTGCGCATCAGCGACGGCGCGACGTGGATGGTCGTGGAGTTAGATTGCGGGGGTACATATGATGTGACTTCGCCATGACGTGCACCTTCTGTATCGAACTCATCGTATATTTCTTCACCAATCAACTCTGTATAAAAGTCATTGCGATGGCCAGTGAGAACGTAAGAGCATACATACCTTCCAGGACGTCTTCAAGCGTAATGATCCCAAGTGGGTCAACGTTTGGGTCAAACCCGAGAAGAAACTAAGGGAAAAAAATCAGCACGAGTCCTCGACTCAGCCCAGACACGTATCACGTTACTCACTTCGTTGGCACCTTCCTTGGCAAGAACAGCATCTGCGGGCATATTCTGTTCTAGACCAGGTGTTAAGGCAAACTGGACGAGATTTGGTCTCTTTGGTTGTGACTGGACATCTTCCGACCTGGGCTCAGACTCTGAACGTGGCTCGGGCTTGACAACTCCCATTTCAACATCCTCCAGGCGTGCTCGTTTCTTGCATTTTCGTTTTCTTCGAAATGAGAACGAATGCCCTCCCTCGTCCTTATCTGATGTTGCTTCGCTTGCCAATGTATCGCTCACTCTGGTAACGCTATCCTCGCTTGCATCCTCGCGTTCCATGATTCTTAGCGTCTTCCTGGGCTTACAGCGCGAACTTTGGGGCTCATCGTCGGAGCCATCGGAGGATGAGTCGGAAATCCCGACATGACTCTTAATGCGCTGCGTGATGCTTTTCTTAACAGCTTTCTTCAATGACGAAGCCTTCTCTACGGATGTACGCGTCACAATAGCCATGTGCGAACGTCCTTCCTGGAATTTATCAAGAATACCAAGGAGCGGCTCGTTCTGCGCGACGCATGGTACTTTATGTAGCGGGAGACTGCGCACAGGGACAGCATCACCAGGATCGAGTAGAAGGCACTGGAAGGACCACTGTCAGAACGCCGTCGATAGATCCGAGGCAAAATAGAGCATACCTGTTTGACAAGAAGCACGCCTACGATCTTCTTGCCTTTGACACTCTGACCATCGGGAGCGGGTAACTCGATCTCTTCGTAGACAGGGACACGACTATGTCCTGTGGCACAAACCTCTCGAAGGGTTTCATAATCAAGCCTGGCATTGATTGACAACATGAAAACGTTCTCTATCTTGGTCATCGCCTATAAATTACCAGAGTGTGAGAATCCCGATTGATTGGCAGATACTATAGGCGCACATGGCTTGTAGTCTTTTCTTGGAGATCGAGCGTTGCTCCGATGATTGTGACAGTGTCGGAACGTAAATCGCCACCATACTCACCGACTGACGAGTGCAATGCAATCAACTCTTTCAGCTCTAGAGTCGTCGTCACAGCAGGGAAGAGGTGAGAAGAGGAGATATCGTACCAGCGCGGCGGTAGATGATGCCATGATGTGAGCCAAGCGTGAATTCAAGGATCTTTGCGATAGGCCATGCAATAATCCCCTGCAATTCCGTATTTAACGACACGTGCTAGGTCTCCAACCCAATGGAATAGACGCACCAGTGTCCACAGAAGTACGCGTACGAAGCCAACCATCTTGGCACCTACGTAAAGTCCATGCCGAGTACAGATCGACTGGGGAATGATTTCCGCAAAGCTGCCAAAAGAACGAATCAGGTGAGCAAGTCCGTATGAGAGAATAGTAACAGAAAATCATATTAAGGGGCCTCAGTAGGACTCATGTTAGTGCCAAGGCTGAGGTGCGTTCATCACGAAGATACATGATGGCTGAGAAGCGTTCTTGGCGCTTCACGTAGCGATGCTCACATGACGATAAGCACCGTGCTGACGATGACACTCTGTACACCTCCACCGAGAATAGGGTCTGAGATGACGGGAAGCGACTCGTTGACGATCATGTTCGCGAGGAGGAGAGTGACGAGGAGTAGGTGGCCGTTCTGGCGGATTGGCTTGATTTGGTTAGCATACTTGCGTTGCTGACTGCTCGCCAAAGGCCGGTCAGCATATAGTCGCTCCGGAGTATCCATCAGACGATGACTCACGGAGTACCACTTATGCTCAAGACGTGGAGCTGGGTTTCGTCGAGTGACATATAGCCTAATGTTAGGCCGGCAAAGATACCAGAGAGTATGACAAGGATGGGCATGAGAACGATGCCAGCGATAAAAGCAGAACCATGTTGCTTGGGTTCGCTGCTACGTTTGGCGAGTTGACCACTGGCAGTGTTGGAGAGATCAGGCAAGTTGGGCACATGTTGAGAGATAGTTGCGACCAGAGACAAGAAAAAAGGACGGGAGAATATCAGGGGCGGGCCTATCATAAGTTGCTGAGCAAGCGGTGAGGTGACGCGGGTTTCGTGGACCAGGCTTTATCGAAGTTCCCGCCGCGTCACGTAATCATAATCGCGTGCCCCAAGTCTTAAATCTCGATCGTTCGCAATTTGTTTTGTTTAGATTGATAGCACACTCGATAAGAACGCACCACAGAAGCCATTGAACACAACCAACATCTTGAGTTGTATCTTTCCCCAGTGGCGAACCACCCACTCGATTGACGTCGTGTGGAGTCAGCCGACCAGGAGCCACGAAGGTCAAGTAGCCATGCTTGACGGTGATCGATCAGTCAGCTCGGTTCGGTTTGGTTCGTTATCTGCTCGTCTTCCGCCCCAAAAATTGGTTGTTGCCATTTTTGCTGCCAAGTCAGACGAGTCCACCCCCAGACTACTGTACAAGTACAGTGTAGTCCACGGACCAACATCATCGGGAGTCACATCGAATTTCACACCGTACCATCAACTTCGTCGACCATTAACCTCATCATGCTTATGTGGGCTGGCGTTGCACGCGAGTAGACGTGGCGGCATATACACAGACCATGCAATAGGCTTCCCTACTGCTTCTCTCCCTGTTCGCGTATTTCACTCTTGATACAGAGAGGTTCAAGTTGGTCTCCACTTCAAGTTCAGGAGCACTCCTGTGATACGCATCTTCTTTGAAACTGTCTTCGTATCTGGTCCGTGGAGAACTGACGTCTATAAGAACCGGAGAAGTCAAAAGTGGGATCCACACGTGTCTACGCTCCACCGTTGCGTCAGGATCTAGACAAATAACGTGGGAAGAGCGCGGCGCAGTACCGCATTGCCAGAGCGGGTATGACAGTTACCAGCATAAAACAGCAAACAAGTCGCTCCCAGTCTGGCGCCTTGGAGAGACTGAGACTTCAGTCAACGAGGTGCCTACCGAGGCTAGAAGCGCACTGCCAGTTGACACATAGAGAAGTTTCACCCTGGGGACGCCCGGGAGTAGCGCAGTGACTCGACTGTGCATGCTACATGCATCATGGCTCCAAGATTGCCGACAGAAAAGGTAAGTGATCTAGAACTATACTCAAGGACCGGATCATGTGCTACACAAAGGTCGTAGACGCTTAGCGGGAGAAGGAGACGAGCTAGGGAGAGCGGATTGACAAAATCAACTGGGCGTCTCGTCACATAAGTCCACCTGTCCAGCCCTAATGGGGTTCGCTGGCTCGGGAATTTGTCACTCCAATTTTCGTGGTGATGCCGTTAGACGCCAGTCCCACTGCAACTACCTTCAGTACAGGGGCGAGAGGGACGCATCGTCAATCTCGACTATCAGATCAAAGTGGTTCCCGACTTGAAAGATGGAGTAACAATCGTGAGTGACAGACATGTTCGTTCTCGTTTGAGTCGCGGATCCAACCAGTGGACTACAGTATTCTAATCGGTATGGGTGATGGCCTGCTGGGGGACGCCATTCTCAGATTTACAAGATCGCAGTCTTGACTGCGGGCTCCAGAGATACGCATCCAAACGGTACTGGCTTCCCCATGTGGGGAACTGACCCACTTTCGCCGTGACCTCGCCTCCGCCACAATCAGATGGCGTGGATTACTGTTGTCAAATGCACCATTGAATTTGAATGCATCCTGATGTAGCGCACCATGTTATCATAATGTCCGATTCCCGATTCCGCCGGCCTGTAATGTAAGTGTGTCTTAGCTCACCGGTTTGTCCGTGGCAAGCACGTCTCATCCGTATGTTGTGTTTCCTTCCTTCGTTTCTTTTTTGGTCGCCCGGTGGCACCTCCTCATTTTCGAGCTGCGGCATGTCATGTAGTCTTGTGTATGCCTGAGATCCGGCTAGAGAGTCTACGGAGTGGGTCGTCTTCTGAGGCCCGACATGACCTTGCAACGAACAACTCCCCTTCGTGAGGGAGGCGGAAGCGGAAAGGGGACCCGTGGGCCATGCAACATGTAAAGGCACGGTCTATTACCGTGAATAGAAAAAAAGCGGCTTTCAAATGACACTCAGAGATGCATTGTCGCAGCTTTCGCCCTGCTCCCACTTCCATGAAGGTTTCCTGCTTGTACAGCGAACTTGGACAGTGACACAGGGTACTGACAACTGTGGGCAGGACGTCATGTGGCCGTCCCTCGAGCGCATCCGGTGGTCAACTACTATATCTCGGTCACGGTGTTGCTGAAAGATGTGATGCGATGCATTCTCTGCGGCCCATGTGGCACGATAAACCAGGTGTGACAACCCCACTCCCCCAGGTGCGCGCCAGTTCCCCTACAGACATATGTTTGACCAGTAAGACTTATTCCGTTTGTCCGCGCTCCATAGTCGCGGCTGGCGGCCTGGGACATTGACGATCATGGCTCTTGCGAACTTGAAACGTCAAGTGACCTTCTGTGTAATCGCGTCAAATAGAATACAGTTTCATGGCCTTCCAACGCCAAAGATGGTCTAGAG
>Ga0137394_10000866_pt1 | contig 21292 bp, 19 predicted proteins | sample czobulk116metaG_FD_108278 | JGI IMG/M metagenome (GOLD analysis project Ga0137394, IMG submission 108278) | Vadose zone soil microbial communities from Angelo Coast Range Reserve, California, USA - czobulk1.16 metaG | ecosystem: Environmental > Terrestrial > Soil > Vadose zone | place: USA...
CTCAAAGGTCCTACAGTGGTGACTACGGGTTTACCGTGAGAGATAGCCGCCATCAGACTGCTACGACGCGAACTGGCGCCATCGGGATACGGCTGCAACATCATGTCGCAGGCGGAGATGTGCGCTGAGACCTGTTCGGCCGGAAGTAAGCCTGTCACGTGAAGCCGGTCCCCCAACTGTGGGCATTCCAGCAAAATTTCATCGCGGGTTCTTTTGCCATCCTCTCCGATCAGCAAAACCGCTCGCTCAGCATGTCCGTTCAACAATTCCGGTAATACGGCGCGCAATGTACGGCCAATGGCGCCGCCGCAGGTGCCGAAGTGACCGATCAGGTATTGGTTCGAAGGCGCGTACTGCGCGCGAACGGCTTCTGAGGCGTCAGTCTGGTGGTTCAAGGGAATATTGCTCATGACCGGTAACCACGCGAACCGAACGGATCGCTCAGCGTAGGGCCGGCACCACTCTTCCCATTTGGGAATGGCGACCCATATCCGGGCCGCTGCCCGCAAGACCATCGCCAACATGATCCGGTGAGCAACTGCCAGCGCCCTATGCCGGAGACGCTCCTGCTGCAGGGAAAGGAACGGCTCGTGAATCATGATCTCGACGCGGTCATTGTGGGCAAATGCTCTGTTCCAGATCCACAAACTGAGCGGCAGGTTCGCCGACCGGCAGCCGAACGCATGAGGCACCCACTGCACGAGCAGCCGCCGTGGTGCAGAATACTTATCGAGCATGCGAGTGACGTGGAGCAGGTCTCGCGGTCTCATGCCGCCGAGTTCGCGATGGACGGTCACTCCGGGAACTTCGGGGTACGAATTCTCGCACGGTGGACACCACACGTGCACGGTATCACCGGCGGCCGCAAGGCCTGAAGCTACCAGGTGGGTGTAATCGCTCACGCCCCCAACCTGGGGGGGATATTCACCGGTGATCAGATGCCATTCCCTCAAGCAATCGCCTCTTTATCGGTGCCTGGCGTTTCCAAATAAACCAGACCATAATCGGCAAGGGGGTCGTGCTGGCCCGTCAAACATCTTGGACGAAGTCCCATCTTCTTCAGAAAAGCAGCCATGTGATCGCGGCTTGAATTTGCCGACGGCCACAGACTGGGATGCATTTCAACCACGAAGTGCGTCTTATTCCGTCGGTTCTCGATTATGTTGCGCGCACCTTCCAGCACGGCGAGCTCGAAACCTTCGACATCGACCAGGACGACATCCGGAACGGTCCCGCCGGTACCGGCAAAGTTATCCAGAGTGAGGACGGGAACGCTCAAAGCGCGGCTCTGGCCGATAAGAACGGGATTGGGCTCTCCAAGCCGGCACATGCCGTCCGACCCGGCGGCAAAGAACGTCGCGTGAGTTTCGGATGATCCTACCGCGGCGCCCACAACCTGCACCCGATCTTCAAAGTGATTCATCGCGATATGCCGTTTCAGGATCTCGCGCGCTCCGGGATTTGGCTCGAACGCAACCACTCGTCCTGTCGGAGCAGACCAATGACACAATTGAAGTGCGTAAGCTCCGACGTTGGCCCCGACATCAAAGCACACAAAGCCAGGCTTAATCAGGCCGCGTAGAAAATTCGCCACGGACGGTTCGTATTCGTGAGCCATGCTCTTCCGCTGACGGATGTCGATGCGGAATGGGACTCCATTAATGGACCATGTTACCCCGCGATCGCCGGCAATCCAGCCAACCACAGCACTATAAACGGGCCGCCCCCATCGGATCGGCCGCGCGTTGAGGCCGAGGCGAGCGGAGAGTCTCGAGCCGTTGGTCTTTGCTAACTCAGCAATCTGTGTTCTGAGTTCAAACATCATTCGAGCCTTCTGCCGCCCAGCCAGCTGCGGACAGCATAAGCGCAGTGTACGGTACTGAAGTCAGCATCCCTGTTCCCAGGCAAGCCAACGCGAAGTAACACAGTGCAGCAAATCGTGCGAGCTTGCGGCCAGGTGCAACTTCCAGGTCCATCGCACTTTGGCGTGTCAGGAGCCATATGATGAAGGCAATCCATAAGCCAAGGCCAAGGACTCCTTCCTCCAGCATAATACGGATATACTCGTTCTCCGCGGCAACCGGTTCCAGGATTTCGTCCTGTAAGAAGTACGGTATGCTCGTACCTCCGCCGCCCATACCGACTCCAAATGGATATTCGAGAGCGGCTTCCACAATTGGGAGATCTACGCTTGACAGGATTCGGGTCGAAACAAATTCCGCATCGAATAAAGTTACGAAGCGCTGGAGCCTCTCATTATTGGATACGACCCACGCCGTAAATATGAGCATGAAGACCAGACCCGCCCGCGCGAGCGTCTTTAATTTGAACATGAATATGCTGACAATCGCGACGGCGAAGAGCACGATCGTATGCGTGCGGCTGGCTCCCAGGAACACACCGATTATTGCAGCGGCCATTCCTGCCCAAATCAGGGTTCCGGCCCACGTCCGTGACTGCCGGTTCCATGCGCCAAATAAGAACGGCATGGTTATAACCATCGTTCCAGAATAGGCATGGGCGTTCACGAAGAATGCCGGAATGCGGAATGCCGTATAACCGGCGACGTCCTGGCTGTTGTACATCAACTCGGTGACAGCGTTGCGCGGGAAAAACGCCTCGATTCCAATGAAATATTCAGTAACACCTACTCCCAGCGCCATGAGGTTGAAGGCTGCCAGGAACATCGCAAGCTCATCCAACTCCTCTGCCTGTAAACTTGCACCGATCAGAAGAAAGGGCAACAGGAGCGTATTACCGCGAAGGCCGACCAGTTGAATCAAGGGATATTGAACGGGCACCATCGTAAGGACCACGGGCCACAAGATCAACACCGCTACCCAAAGACGTAGAGTCGCCGTTCTCGCGATCTCCTCAGGTGTACGTCGAGTCGTGAAATAGCTGGCGTAGAGGCCAAGCACGGATGCATCCCACATCAAGAAGGATGTTGTATCCAGAATATTTGCGCGCAAAACGCCAAAGGCGTAACCGAATCCAACACAGGCCGCCATTCCCCATACCAGTGAACGGCGCGCCAGCACGAAGGTGCCAGTGAAAGCTACAATACAGATTAGAATCGAAATCATGATGGTTTAATGGAAGCTACAGGAGACTCGCGAGAATTCCGCGGAACTCTTTGATCCGAGCAAGAGGATCACAAAGGTGCCTTGCCCGGGCAGGTCCGTGTTGGCCTAGTTGCTGCCGTAGATCCGCATCTTCGATCAAACGCTGCAAAGCGGCAGCGAGTTCTGGGACATTGCGAGGGGCTACAAGTATTCCACACTTTTCATCGAGGATTTCATTTGCTCCGCCGATGCCCGTGGTGACAACAGGCATGCGGGCGTTGAGCGCCTCGACCAGGGTGATCCCAAATGGCTCGGGTTCAACATTAGGCTGACAATAAATGTCGGCAGCTCTTAACAATGCCGGGACATCGGAACGCTCGCTCAGAAACCGGACGCGATCCGCGATCCCAAGCCGGACCGCCGCACGACGCATTTCCTCGAAGTACCGATGTTCCTCCGGCCGCTGAGGGCCGCCGACGAACCAGCAGATCCAATTCGAGAGCGGTTTCAATCTACCCAGCGCTTCGAGATGCAGAAGTTGTCCCTTCCAGCGCTCAATCCTGCTAACCTGCACCAGAACAATGGCATCTTCGGAGGTATCCAATTCCCGCCGCACACTGCTACGACCCGACGAGAAATCCGTTGCAGAATCCAGTTCCACCGGACAATACAAAACACGTCTCGACGAGTCGGGATATAAAGCTGCTGCCGTCGAGGCAGTGAAGCGGCTGTTGCAAACCACAAAGCTTGGCCGCACTCTTCGAGACCACCGCTCTGACCAGTGACGACCGCCGGATGTGCCATGCATCCAAACAACGGCCGGCAGGCGTCCCGCGCGAGCTACGGGCGCAAATATCGCGTGGGACCAGGCCGAATGAAACACGAGCACTTCGAATTTCCGGTCGATAAGCAGCTTTCGAAGTTCCCGCCGTGAGCGAATCACTGAAACAGGCCGGCTGACGCGAACCGAGCCTATCGCATGGGAGACTGCACCCAGCGCTTCCAGTTCGCGGCTCAAGCGGCCTTCGAAGCAGAGTGCGAACTCCTGCTTGAACTCTGGACAAGCAGTGGACCTGCGGGCCAGCGTCGTCAACATTGTTTCGACGCCTCCATATAGATTGCCGCTGTGGATGTGAAGTACGCGCACTAGTTTTGCGTGCTGACGAGTCTGGTATAGATTTGAACGAAATCCCTGCCAAATCGTGCCCGGTTGAAGCGGTTTTCGGCTGTTCGTCGCGCAGCCTCACCGAGCCGTATGCGCAGCCGCGGATCTTCCGCGAGTTCAAGAATGCGAGCCGCCATACCGGCAGCGTCGCCGGGTTCGTGAGTGAGGGCGTTCACGCGGTCTTGAACGAGTTCCGATGCTCCACCGCAATTGCTGATGATCACCGGCTTACCACAAGCCATAGCTTCCACAATGACCAACCCGAATGGTTCGGGCTGCGTGCTTGCATGAACGACAATATCGAGTGATCGAATAGCTGCAGCAGGGTTTTCAATAAAGCCGGTGAAACCCACTCTGCCGTTTAATCCGAGAGCTCCGGCCAGTTTCTTCAACTCAGCAATCGTGTGTTGGCTGCCGTTTGTCTGGTAAATGGGCCCACCGGCAATGTAGCCACGAATGGGGATCTCTGGACTGAGCATGCTAAGAGCCCGCAAGAAAATCTCATGGCCTTTCCAGCGAGCGAAAGTCCCCAGAAGACCGACCCGCAGAACGCCCGGGGTGACCGGCGGCAAACCAGCCAGGCTGTCCAGGTCAATAGATGGACCGTACGGCGCAAAGACGTCCGTATCGATACCGTTGTAAATCGATTCGATGTTGAAGTTGCCCATGCCTATCGAGCGGAGGTCCTCTGCAACACTGATCGAGTTCGCCACCGCAGCGGAGCACCGCGACGCGCGTAGTCGCAACAGAGGTCCTGTTACGCGTCGAGAACTTACGTAATCATGGATATGCCAAAGAATGGGAATGCCTGAGTCTGACGCGTATGTCGACAGGAGATGCATTTTGAAACCATTGGAATGCACCACATCGGGCTTGACTTCGCGAATAGCCCGGCGCAGCCGCGTCAGGTATCTGGCTGCGCCAATGCCGCCTGAAACCAGGTTCGCTAAAAATGCCGATCGGCCTACGCCTGGACCATGTTCCGCACCAAGACCAGCGTCGCCCAATCGGTTGAGTGACAGTGGGAGTGGAATAGCCCTGGCGGCAACCCCAAGGGCCTCGGCTCGAGACAAGAGTGGTCCTTCAGTGCCAGTCACGAGAGACAAGTCCCACCGCGGCCGGATTGCTCGCAGAACACCCAGCAGATGCAACAGTGAGGTTTCTGCTCCTCCAATCTCGCCGATTGGATTCAAATAGACGATGTTCATGACGACGCCAGGAAACTAGCTTGTCGTTTCCTTATGGGCGTACTGCTCGTAATAGGAATTGGAATAATAGTACCGCTTCTGCGATTCACGAGGATCCCACATATTGAGAATCGTTCCGAGCACCTGCGTACGGTCCTCACGGAACCGACGACAGGCGTTAATCGCCATATCGCGGGTGGTTCGTCCAGACCGGATCACGAATACGATGCCATCAGCGAGGCGGCCGAGGACGCGAGCATCCGCCATCTGCAGTACCGGTGGAGCGTCAATAATAATTAGATCATAGTCCTTGCGAAGGCGCTGGAGCAATTCGGGCAACCGTGTGGAATGCAGGAGGTGGACGATGCTGCGATGTGCTGTTCCGCTGGTGAGCAGGTGCACATTCGGTACTTCAGTTTTATGAGCCAGCAGGTCCAACGGATAGTCGCGGATTTCAATATCACCCTGCAGGATATCGATCAGCCCCCAAAGATTCTCCATGTGGAAAATCCGGTGCAGGTCCGGACGGCGCAGGTCTGCGTCAATGACAAGAACCCGTCTTTGAGTCTCCGCGAGTGCAACCGCGAGGTTTGCGGCCGTTGTGCTCTTGCCGTCCTGTGGGTTGGCGCTGGTCACGACCAGAATCTGAGGAGCTGTTCCACCGGGCTCAGAGAAAAGAATAGAAGCCGCTGTTGTCCTGAAACATTCGGCAAACAGCGAAAACTGCTTTTCCCAGGCCAGCAGTTCGATCTTTGGTTTCGGCTTATCTTTTCCGTATTGATTTGAATGATCGCGGCCCGCCAGGCGCTTACCGAACTCAATCGCATTCCGCAGAGAGCGAACATGGCCCGGCTCAGAAGCCATCTCCAGAGTTGAGTCCGCCTCCGCAGAAAGCACGACGCCGAGCTCAGGCACATTCAGGTACAGCGGCGCTTCGCTTGGAGCGTGGATACTTCGGTCCGCCTTCTCCTGCCGTATGATCAGCAGAAAGCCGAGGAAGACGCCGGTAGCCAGTCCCAGCATGACGTACATGTAAATATCCGGTTTGTATGGTCCGCCCGGCGGCTGCGCGGGATCGACGATGTTCACGTTGTTTGCGGTGATTGCAGAAGCAATACTGTACTCCTTTACGCGCTGAAGCATTGCTTCGTACAGTTGGCGGTTCGTCTCCGACTCCCTCTTCAATATTCCATAATGGACGACTTTGTCCCCCTGGTCGGTTACCAGACGAGTCTGCGCGTCGTAATCCTGAGCGAGCAGTTCTTCGCGTCGTTTAGCATCTTCGTATTGGTTTGCAATTCCTCGAATAATGTTGCCTCGTTCTTGCTCGAAGGCTGTCTCGAGTTCCCTGATCTGGGCATCGAGGCGCTGAACGCGGTAGTGAGCGGGAGTGAGGGATACTTTCAGCTCGGCCAACTGGCTGCGCAGTTCCGTCAACTTTGTTTGAAGGTCACGCAGAGTTCCATCGTCGAGAACCTGAGGCAGCGATTCCACCGGCACGGATTTGGCGATTTCGTATTTCGACTGCTTTGCCACTCGATCGGCCTGCGCTTCTGACAGGCCCGACTGAAGCTGATGCAGTTTCTCCTCGGCGATGCTGCTCTTCTGTTCGGTGGTGAACATCAGTCCGGTAGCGCGGCCATAGTCTTGAAGTTTTTCTTCTGATTTCTCGAGATTGATTTTCAGCTCTTGCAACTGCACTTGCAGCCATTCCGTCGTACGCTGGTTGGTTTGTAACCGGCTTCTGAGTTTATGATTGATGAACTCGTCGGTCAGCGCGTTTAGAAAATCCGCCGCGACTTTCGGATCGGTCGAGTCACAGGTGATCTGGATGATGTGGGCCTGTTGCAGCGCTTCGATCTGGAGAGTTGAGCCAGCCATCGCCACTGCGGCATCGCGAGCGGAGGATGCGGACGTCTTGGCCATGCCCAGCGCGATTCGCCATCTCGCCAGGCGTGTAAGCGGGTCCACGGAGTGGGTGACGCCGAACCTGTTCATCACCTGGCCAATCAACGAGTCGCTCTTCAGTATTTTGATCTGCGTCTGAATTTCTTCGAATGCAGTGCTGCTGACGGATGGAGCAGACGGGTTCACCTCGCGTGTGTTCAGAAGATTATCGTTTAGACCCTGAATCTCCACTGTGGTTCGCGCCTGATAGATTGGCGTTCGGGGAACGCTGATTAGCAAACCAATAGCGGTTCCCAGTGCTGCGGCTATCAGGACGGTGCCCTTGCGGTTGAGAAACACCCGCCAGTAATCGAAGACACCCGCTGGCGATACCATCGGTGCGCTGTATGCGGGATTCTGCTGCGACTTCCTGCCGCCTCTTGTGACTTTAGAAAGCTCGCCGTGCGACGGTTGACGCTGGTTTTTGTTTGTCAAATCGTCTTCAGAGAACTCCATAATCCAACTCCAAATTTCTATTTTCCAAAATTCCCATCGGTTAGATCCTATCGGGCATAGATGAGCAGACCGGCGCCCGCGGTTGTCCCCATCGACACCAGTGCCTCGAGAGTCCGCAAGATCGCCCGCTTTTCTCTGCTGTCTGGTATGAACAGGATATCGTCTTGCTGCAGTGCGATGTCTTCGGCCTTGCCGGAGAAGATCCGGTCAAGGTTCAGAAGTATTTCAGTACGCCGCGTTGCGCCGGGCGTCACGCGTAAAATCTTCGCTTTTTGTGGAGCCGCCGTCCGGTCGAGACCTTCGGCAAGCGAAAGGACTTGCAGAACCGACAGGCTTTCGTGCTCGTTCATCGGAAAACCTCCGGCCCTTTTCACAGCACCGAGTACATAAACAATCTCGTTGCGGGGCACGGAAATAACGTCGTTCGGCCGAATCAGGATGTTCTGTTCCGGATTGCGCGCTCCGAGGACGTCTTGCAGTTTTATTTCACCCGTGCTGAATTGTCCGGTCGGATCCATCCTGGCGTCCTGCAGCGGCAGAGGGCCCCAATCCTTTTTCCGTGTGATCTTGATGCTGGACCCCGCATCGCTGCGCACTCCGCCTACCATCGAGAGAACCTCGATGACGCTCTTGTTGCCCTGAAGTTGCAAAACGCCGGGGTTTGTGACCGCTCCAATTACTGAGACGGGCTGGCTGCGAAACTCCGTCACACTAACGGCCACCTTCGGTTGACGGACGAATTCCTGGAGCGCTTTAACCAAAGCAGATTCCAGTTCTTCCACCGTCAGGCCTGCAGCCTTGACTTTCCCGATCATGGGGAAAGTCATATCGCCGGCTGCACTGATCCGATATGGTTTGTCACTGATTTCTTCGGCGTCAAGGGCATGCACGGTAATTTGATCGCCAGCCCCCAATATGTAACTGCTCTTGACATTGCTGTCATCCTGAGCGCCCCTCGCAAATGACGAAGTTGTGAACGCTGGTGTAACAAGAACAGCGCTAAGGAGCACACAAAGGAGAGAGTTCTTCATCATATTTTTAATCCTCACTGGCCACGCATCCAAAATTCTCGGCACGAGGCGGCATATTGAAAACATGGCCGCGCTCGCCCGAAAAAAGAGGACGCACCAGACTCAAAAATTTGACCCGATAAGCAGTAGGGGCCAGAGCGAAGGAGCAGAGCAAATAAACGGCTGAAAAAGGTAGAGCACCTGCAATCAAGCGTTCGATCGGCATTGCGCCTCCGCCCCGCGCGACAAGTTCGCTGGCCAGGCGACCGCAAAGGCAAGCCGACACTGCGCAAGGCACCAACCATCCCGCACTCCGTATCATGCGGCTAAAGAAACCTGGAGCGAAGTTGTACAGGAGCAATATGGCGCAGACGGTGTTGGCCGCGACATACGCGTATGGAATACCAAGAAATCCGATGCGCCTGACCAGCAAGGCCGCAAGAACCAGATTCAGTGCCGTCCTTATCCCAAAGATTTTGACGGCGCTCCAGTTTCGATTCATTGCGCGGTAGGACAGTCCAACCGTCCAAATGATGATGTCCATCGGCAGCGCGATTGCAAAAATCACAAGCGCAGGCACCGCGGGTAGCCATTTTGCCGAATAAATGAAGGTCACCAGTGGCGAACTGGAAGTCCATAAAAGCCCAGCCCAGGCAAACATCACCCAAAGGAGTCCCACGAGATAATCGTTGATGGCATCGTGCAGCTTGTCGATCCGTTCCTGCAACCTCGAAAAATGTGGAAAACTCACTCGCATCACGGATTCCGCCAGCAACAGCGGGCGCTTCGCATTCGCAAGCGCCAGACCGAGATAACCCACGGCAGCCGGGCCGGCGAGAATTCCAGCGATCGCCGGTATGGCCCATTGTGAAATGACGTCCAGCAGAGCGGCGGATTGAAAAGAAATTCCCTGACGCAAAACCGGCCGGATCTCGTCCCAATCGAAGCAGAGTCCGACCGGCCACGGGGCGGAACGGTACACGATGATCAAGCCGGCCACGCCTGAGATCACGGTCGCGAAAACGAAGCTCCACACGCCCAGGCCCTTAAGTGCACAGGTCACCGCGATAATCTGGTACAGACAAATGCCGATACCTTCTGACCAGGCGATTGGCCTGTAATGCAGACCACGTTCGAGTTGGATCGTACTGGCCGAGCGGAGCACAGGAAGGTAAGGCAAAAATGACAGCACTCGTATCAGCCACAGGGTTTGTCGGCTTACCGAGGTATAAAAACCGATAATCCACGGCGCAAGCGTCCAGGTCAGAACAACGACGCCTGTTACGAGAGCCAATTGGATGGTGAACGAGATCTGGAAATATTTACTACTGGGAGACTTTGAGTTCTGGATAAATGAAGCCCCCAGTCCCAGGTCCCCGAAAACCATAAAAATATTTACAATGAACGTTGCTATCGCGTAAGTCCCGAAGTCACTTGGATTCAATACGCGGGCCAGTACAACGCTGCCTCCGAACGAGACAATGGTTGCGAAAATCTGGCGTACGAGCATGTCGCGCATTCCACGCCTGGCTAAAACGGTCAACGTGTCGTTTATAGCAGTCATGACACACCACACACGGAGGGTATGGGCGGATACGATAGGCGAGTCGCACGGTTGTGCGATCTTGATGAACTCACAACAATCATTCTCTTTATCTTTTTCTGAGCCCGGAACTCAGCAGGGGGCGGCCCAGCCTTAGCACTTGAACCACCGCTGGCAATTGGTTTACTGTAACTTTTTGATTGCATTCGATTAATCCGTGATGACTCACCTTGGAACGTGGATTAGTTATGGAATGGCTATTCCACTTTTTGCGATATCGTCAGGGGGTGGATATGTCGAAAAGTGGCATCTGAAGGCATTAACCTTTCAGATGTCCAGGCTGGCCAGGCCGGAAACCAATCGACCTCGAAACTGATCCATGTTCAATCCGCGCAGGGACTCTCGCGCGGCACGTCCCATCTCCCGCAGTAGAGAAGGTGATTTGGCCAGGTGCTCCAGACGCTCTAGAATCGCCTGTGAATCTCGCGGAGGCACAATGTACCCGTTCTTTCCGTCGACTACCAGTTCAGCCGCTCCGGTCGTACTGGTCACGATGACTGGAATGCCACTGGCCATGGCCTCTGTAACGACGTAGGCGAATCCGTCACCAAGCGACGGATGCACCAGAACCGACGATTTGCCGTATACATTCTCATACCCTGCTAACCGGACATCCGTGGCCGTCCGGATTACAATCCGTGGATCGAGCGTCCTTTGTTCGGCCAGATAGTCGCTAATGGGACGCCACCCCGATGCCCCCCATAAAACCAGTTCGGCGTCCGCCACGCTCAATCGTCGAAAAGCCTCGATAAGGTAATGAAAGCCTTTCCAGGGTTGAAACAGACCGACAAAAGAGACCCGGAATTTCGGCTCCGAAAAATCTGCTGGAGTAAATTCATCCAGCTTGACGGGAGGGGGAGCGGCAATGACCCGTTCTTCGGGAAATCCCTTCGCCAAAAACGTCTGCCGCGCATATTCGGACATCACACGAATGAGATCCGCATTGTCGTATTCGCTCAGAGTCCGCTGCCGCATTTTGGGATGAATGCTTATGCCAACCCCAAATCTCTCGGCTTCGCGATTCGCCTCGATGAAATCATCGATATGAGGATTCAAGACATCCAGAAGTGTGCGGCATCCGTTGCTGCGCGCTTTAGCTATGCTGATCGCACACTGTCCGGCAACTCCCTGGAAAAAATCGGCTTTTGGAAGCTGGCGAGAGACACACCGGTCAAATTTCAGGTCCGATGCCAGTACCTGCCAGTCGTGGCGCCGGCGAAGAATGGGAATCTTGTTGATGAAAGTGCATAACCTGGATTCAGGAACGAAGCGCAACGGAGGCAATGCACCAGAATCGCGGCAGAAGACCGTCAGATCGAATTCGCTTTGGTAAGCGTTGAACATCTGAAACAAGTTGACGCCTTGACCGCCGCGCCGCATTGCCGCATTGCCGGAGAGCACCAGATGGGGCCGGCCTTGAAATTTTCTAGCGCTATGACTACGCTGGCTTGATTGGATAGAAGACGAATACATGGACAATGCGAATAGCTCTTGTTAACTGGAACCGCCGCCGGGAAGGAGGCGCCGAGACCTACCTCGATACGATAATTTCCGCGTTACACCAGGCTGGCCATGACGTTGCGTTGTGTCATGAAATCGACCAGCCTCCCGAGCGGGCACCAATCCGGTTGCCACAAGGCGCGCCGTCCTGGTGCGTCGACGATTTGGGAGTCCAGCGCACCGTAGCGGCCGTGCGAGACTGGCACCCCGATGTGATCTATTGCCACAATCTTGCCAGTATTGAACTGGAGCGGCAAATCCTGAGCATTGCTCCCGCCGTGTTCTTCGCGCACGCCTATCAGGGTACTTGCATCAGCGGAAGCAAAACTTTCAGCCTGCCCGCACCCAACCCGTGCCACCGGCGATTTGGATGGCAATGTTTCCTTCACTTTTACCCGAAGCGCTGCGGCGGGCTGAATCCCGTAACCATGCTCTCGCTTTACCGCATGAATGCCGCTCGCCTCGCGTTGATCAAGCAGTACAAGTTGGTACTCACACATTCCCAGCATATGCGGACCGAATACATTCGACATGGGATTCCTGCCGACCGCGTCATTACGATTTCTTATGGCGTCACGCCACTGCGGCCCGATACCGGTGATGATTGCTCAATCTTCAAGGACCAAACATTATCGAGAAGTGAATGGCGCCTTGCGTTTGCCGGCCGAATGGACTCGCTGAAAGGCGGAAGTCTTCTGCTCAACCTGACGCCGCTACTGCGATCCCTGGCGGGCCGGGCGCTGCATGTGACGTTCGCCGGCGACGGTCCCTGCCGGCGCGATTGGGAAGCTGTCGCTTCGCGGGTGCACGGCTCGAGTCCGGACGTGAATATCGAGTTCACAGGCTGGCTGGGGGAAGAGCAGCTTGCGGCTTTATTCGACGCTTCCGACTTATTCGTGATGCCAAGCCTCTGGCCAGAACCGTTCGGTATAGTCGGTGTGCAGGCCGGCTTTCAAGGCTTGCCCACCGCGGCGTTTGAAGTCGGCGGCATTCCAACCTGGCTCGTCGACGGCGTAAGCGGGCATCTTGCTCCCGGCGATCCGCCGACGGCGGAAGGTTTGGTACAGGCAATTCTGAAATGCCTCAGCGATCATGACCACTATCTCGATTTGCGAAGAGGCGCGGCAGTTACGGCCCGGCGCTTCACGGTCGAAAACCACATGCAGGAGCTGTTGAAAATTCTGCAAGCGGCCGCTCATCCGCAATGAAAATCGCGTTTGTCGTTCACGATTACCATCGAGGCGGTGGTCACAGCAGATATGTCGTCGAGTTGGCAGAGCGATTTGGCGGTGAGCATGAGGTCCACGTATTCGCCAACACGTTTTCCCCGGATGAGAGCACGATAGCCGGGTTTCACCATCTTCCGGCATGGAGGCGCACAGCGCTCACCACGATTCTCACTTTTCTGCCGGCGACGCGATTTATCGGCCGCGGGTTCGATATCATTCACACCCAAGGGTTGTGCAGCCTGCAAGCTAACGTCATCACTTCGCACATCTGTACCAGAGCCTGGTTCAACGCGCGAAAGCGGACCGAGAAGGAGCTGCCTCTGAAGGATTACATCTTCGAGGCTGCCATCAGCCCGCTCGAAAAACGGTTCTATTCCAAGCTTTCCCGGCGCGTCATTGCCGTCTCTCACAAAGTTCGCAAGGATCTGGCTACGTTCTATGGACGCAGTATCAACGTTGACGTAATTCATCACGGAATCGACCTGAACCGTTTCTCTCCTTCAAATCGTCCTGTATGGCGTGCGGCTATGCGTTCGCACTTCGGATTTCGAGATTCGGATTTCGTGTTTCTGTTCGTTGGTGACCTGCGCAAAGGGGCGCCCGTTGCGATCGAAGCGTTGGCTTCCGTGCCGGAAGGCAGGCTACTGCTCGTCTCGCATACGGTGCCTGGACTCTACGCGGAGATCGCCAGGAGAGCTGGAGTGTATGATCGGGTGTTGTTCAGCCCGGCCCTTGCTTCCATTGAACAAGTCTACGCTGCCTGCGACGCATTCGTGTTCCCAACGCCCTATGATGCATTCGGCATGGTCATTGCCGAAGCAATGGCCAGTGGGCTTCCGGTTATCACCACTCGTGAAGCCGGTGCGGCAGAGTGGATAGCCAATGAGGTCAGTGGAATCCTCGTCGAGAATCCAACCGATGCCAGGGAGCTTGCCGGTCATATGTCGCGCCTTAGCCGGAGTCCTGAAAACTGTCACATCTTTGCTGAAGGTGGACGCCGCGCCGTTGAACCTCATGGGTGGGACTCCGTCGCGCATGAGACGATGCGAATATATGAGACGGTGCTCTCCAGCGGGAAAAGGTGACTGAAGTCGCATTTCTGGTCAACGGCGGCTACGAGAGTCCCATGGGATACCGCGCCCGCAGCTTCGCCGCCCATCTGGCGGATTCCTATGATATTGGTATCACCTACCGTTCGAGTAACAAGTTCGCTGCGATTCTGAGGTTTGTGAAATTCCTGTTCAGCAACCGTCCAACTGTCACCTACGTGTTCGACATGGCGTTCTCTGGCGTGCTTGCGGCTGTCCTGCACAAGATCCTTACGCGCACTCAGCTCATCATCGATACAGGTGATTCGATCTCCGCACTTGCACGCTCGATGGGCCGCGGTCGCATTGGCATCTGGCTCACAGAATGTCTGGAGAAGATGTCCTTCATGTTCGCGGATTGCATTGTGGTTCGCGGCACTTTTCATCGCGAATTGCTCCGCAACAACAGGATCCGGGCGGAACTGATCCGGGACGGCGTGGATGCGGCACAATTCGCTCCCCGGGATGCCACGGAACTGCGACGCGAGAAGGAACTTGAAGGTGTACTGACCATTGGCGTTGTCGGATCTTCCGTCTGGAACAATAAGTTTCAAATGGGCTACGGCTGGGACCTCATCGAGGTCGTACGGCTGCTTAAAGACAAACCTGTCAAAGGAATTATCATCGGCGATGGTTCGGGCATTCTGCGCCTGAAAGCCCTCTGCAGGGAGTACGCCATCGAGGACAAAGTCCTGTTTCCGGGTTTTGTGCCCTACGCGCATCTGCCGCTATACCTGAGCATGATCGATGTCTGCTTATCTACCCAGACCAATGATGTTGTCGGTCAAGTTCGTACTACCGGCAAGCTGCCGCTTTATCTGGCTTCGGGCCGTTACATTCTCGCAAGTAAGGTCGGGGAAGCTGCGCTTGTTCTTGATGACGAGATGCTGGTTCCATACAACGGAGTAAAAGATGAGAGCTATCCTTTGAAGCTTGCGGAACGGATAAATCAATTACTGGAGCGAAGGGGCTCATTTCGTCCCTTGGAGAATAATATTGCGCTGGCCCGGGAACAGTTCGATTACTCAGTATTGTCGACGAGCGTCGCCGCTGTCATTGACAGCTTAGCCCGTTGAATCCACTTTTCTCAAAACGAAGAGCAGTCCATAGGCCAGATCCGGAAACCTGGTGGCCCAACGATCGATCGCGCGTCTGGCACATACACTGACACGGTTGCCCTTCGCCCCAAGAATTGACCATCCTCTTCGCTTTTCGACTTTAAAGGATCGAGCTCGGAAAAGAGCTTCCCATTCCCGGCGAGTGGTGATTCGGATGTGACTCAAATCCACCATTAGATCCTCTCTAACAGTCGATGAGGCGCCGGGATAACTCCAGGGGGGTTTTCCGAGCAGGAGTCGAAGCCGGGACAGCCAAAAGCCCAGGTTGGGTGTGGTCAGGATCAGGGATCCACCGGGTTTCAGTATCCGCCACAGCTCCCGGAGAAACTCATCCGTATCGACAATATGCTCGATAATATCCGCCGCAACGACAAAGTCGAATTCCGAAGCCGCTGCGGGGCACGGTTCTTCTCCAATATGCCATGGACGTGGCTCGATGCCCCTGGCCGCTGCCACGCCTAAGGCATCAGGGGACAAATCAAAGCCAACCGCCTGATCAAATCCGGTTGACCTGTAGGCGACTGTCGCCGCACCAGTGAAGCAACCAATATCGGCGAGAGTCCCATGGGGATTCAGCTCGCGAAGAATAGAGACAAGAAGGTCAACCTTCTGAGACTGCCACCGAAAGTATTCTTTTTCGTCATCAACGAGATTTGAAAATCTCTTTAGATTATGTCCGGCGTGACTTGCGATTACGGCTTCCATTTCCGTATGCATTACCTCTTTGCCATGCCCAGGCCGACTCGATCTCCGCACGACCTGTCGCAGTTCTCAGCGATTCGCCTCGTTCATTCACGAGGTCATACCCGAGTGGCTCAAGGTAATTCAAGAGATCATAGACGGTCCAACCAAAATGGCTCATCCAGTGGGCATTTAGTTCAAGATATAAAACAGGGCGGAAACGTCTCAATAGACGCTCTGCGCCTCGAAGCGCCGCGTATTCGCAGCCTTCGATATCCAGCTTCATTAGATCGCATCGTTCCAGAGCATATTGCTCTGCTATCGAGTCGATCGTCGTGAGTGAAGCGGCCACACCGGAGTCAGCGACTACGGCGTTACCCGCTACGCCCCGCGCGCTATCGGCGCCGCGCAGGCGCACTACCCCGTGACGATCTCCAACGGCCGTCTCGACGATCTCGATAACTTCTGCCAGTCCGTTGACCTCGACGTTCTCGCGGAGTCGCTTGACATTAGCCGGCACTGGTTCGATAGCGATCAGGCGGCCACCGTCCTGCAACGCACGCCCCAGTTGCACACTATAAGCGCCGATGTTCGCGCCGACATCCAGGGCGACGGCACCGGGCGGAAGCAATTGTTTCATGCGGCGGATGACCGGGCGGTCATATTCGCCTGTCCAAAAGATCGTCTCTTGTAGATCCACCGCCGGATCGACGTAAAGGTAAATGCCGTCCCTCAATGCGATGCGCACAACCCTGTGTTCGGCCGGGTTGATCAGCAATGAAGAAATGTATCGGCCGGCACGCGTCCGCCCACGCAATCCGGCACATGTGCGGGAGACGCCCGCGGCCAAATCCTGCAACCCGAATCGTACACGTTGCGAGTGCTTCAGTATGACCACTCCTCAGGAGTTAAAGATGGAAAGTGGCGGCGTGCACGCCGCCGCGTGAAGAGCAGCAACTGGCCCTGCAAAAACCCAAGAGCGGCCTGTGGCCGATCGCAAAGGACAGCCGTGAATGCCATCTTGCCCACAAGCGAGCGACGCGAAGGATCCGGCTGCTTCGCAGTCACTGAGAGAAGAAAATTCGCAATTCGCGAACGGATCCGCTGACTCATCCCGCGATCGAGATGCGGGATACCCACTCCAAGCCGGCGCTGTAGAATTTCGCAGGTGAACAAAAATGCAGCGAAGACTTTGAAGTGACGCGCGCGAGCGGTGACAGTTTTCCAGTCCAGATCCGGATGCCGGCGAAGCAGAAGCTGTATATCGCACAGCCATGACAGCCGAACGAAACGATGACCGGCTGCGTGTATTGCAAGATACAGTAACTCGTCCTCCGGGGCCAGAACATTGGCCACAGTCCCCTGCGATGTGCGATAAAGGCATGCGCGCGATAAGAACTCTTCTGCCGGTATCCTCACGCCGAAACCGTCTGAAAGCGAAAAATGCAACTCGACCACCGGGGGGCAAGACCGGCTCAGAATCGTGTGGTAGTGGTACCTTCGAAGGAACCGTTCTTGTGAATCATTTGCCGGACGATATCCGATAGCAGCAAGCGCGTTAGTTGCTCTGTTCAGATCAGCCCGTGCCACCAGCACATCCAAATCCGCCGACGGTCTGGTGCGGGAATCGGGGTAGAGCCTTTCACCGAGTACGGGACCCTTGAGGCAAACTGCCTGGACACGAGCCGCGTCAAGTATGCGAAGCACGTCATGCAGCGTCAACTGAACATGCGACTGCCAGACCTGCCGAATGACCAGCCACCGCTCGGTACGTTCCTTCAGCCCAACCGGAAGGTTCACTCCGGCATCGATCAAACAACGATAAAGGTAACTCTCCACACCGTGAAGAAGGGCGAACTGGAAGACTTCATCCCACGCTTCCACGCCGGTACACAGCTCCCTCAAGTGCGCTGGACCATCAGCAGCGGCCGAAAGCAGCAACTCCAGCATGCGTTCGGCAGAGAAAGAGCGTTCTTCCGTAGCTGGCTGCATTACTGTATCAGCTTGGCTTTTTCCAGCGCGTCAAACATGCGTGCCACACTCGCGCTGATGTGTTCCCTGGTCGCGTCGTATTCAAGAACCATTAGTTCAATAATCTCACATTCGCTTTTGCCTTCCACGATCGCGCGCCAGATCGTTCCCGCGGTGCTGTTCAGTATGTAGTAACGTTTCGTATTGAGATTCAGCACCACCATTGAATCTTCAACCTCGGTGGCGATCACGAATCGTGGAACTGTCATTCGCCGGTCCATCACGCACACATTGTCGTCCATCATGCGTTCACCGCGTGCATCGGATCAGGCTGCCTGCGCCACGCCGTCTTCCCCATTCCGCCAATACAGAAATCGCAAGGATACTTGGCCAATGGTTGCTCCGACAACAGCGCTTTGCTCCGGCGCATCCTTTGCGCGAGCGCGAGTGACAGGAAACTTGCGTATGCCTTGCCGAAACTCACGGTATTGAGATCCGCCGCAATATCTTTCTGGCTGGCAGCGCCGCGGTAGTCCGCGAGTTGGCAGCAAAGCGAAACCCGGCCACGGCAATCGACACTCACCGTCTGACCTGCAAGAGGCTGACAGCACACGGACGCGTCATTGCTCGCGGAGGCCGAAAAGGAAACGATGATGTCCAGGAGAGTGCCGAGCCGCCGTGCCTCAGCTTCAGCCGCCTGGCGTTTCTCATCAGTGAGTGAAAGCTGCTGATCCAACAAATTCGAAGTTGGAAGCAGATGGCCGAACGTTATGCCTTTGCCGCCGAGCTCGCCAGCGAATCTCGCCAACGATTCCATCTCGTGATGATTCCTCTGATTTACAACGGCAAGGAAAGCGAACGGCAAGTCGTGCTCCCGGCACGAAGCGGCTCCGCCCACTATCCTCGCGTAAGATCCCCTTCCACGCACCTTGTCGTGTTGCATCTCTGACGCTGAATCGAGGCTGAAGAAGATATGCTTCAGTGCTTTCCGCGTCTGGCTCAACAGAGGGAACAACCGCTCAAAGTGCCAGCCGTTGGTGACCACAGAGTACCGGTATCCCAGCGCTTCGGTCCGCTGGAACACCTCTTCGAGCTGGGGGTAGAGCGCGATTTCGCCGCCTGTATATGTCACCTTCGATGCTCCCCAGGGTCGCGCTTCCTCCAACAAACGGTGAAGCAAACCGGCATCAAGGTGCGAGGTGCCTGCTTCTTTGAAGCAGTATTCGCAATCCAGGTTACAGAGGTTCGTCAATTCAACAACCAGCTTTTTGAGGCTCACGCCAGCCTCTTTGGAGCAAGGAGCGAAGCCAGGCGATTCCCATTCCGAAACACATCGCGGCCGGCTCTCAACTCAAACCCGCGGCAACTTTCCGACAGGGCGCGAAAAACTGCAAGCTGATGGGGTGCCGAAGATTCATCAAACGCGATCCATGGCGTGGAACCAACAAGCCGCGCGAGCGCCTCGGCTTTCGAGATTGGAAGGATCTCGCTTGTCTCCTTATCCACCAGTTTGCAGGCAATAATAAACTGAGGCTGAGCTACTGAAACATACTGTACAGGCCAAATCTGCCTCGGATCGATCCGCCGCTTTTCGGTGCCATGCACAACTTCATTCGCATAGCTGGCGAGTTCAGGGGCGTGCCGGAGGTAATCCGACTTGAGTGAGAAGGAGCGCCTCAGCGCTCGAACGGCAAGGCCGCCTCCCCGGACACGAGATAATACGATGGCATCATCGGACAGATACTTCGCGCCCAATCCGATGAGTGAAATTACAGCACTGGTCTTTCCGCTGCCCGATGGCCCCACAAACAAGTAGCCATGTTCCTCCAGAACGCACGCCGCCGCGTGCATTTCGAAATACCCGAGCCTGTGCATGAGGAAAAGGAGCGGACTTAAGAGGAAGAACTCGCGGAAATTCAGCCCCTCTGTTGCTTCGGGATCGGGTCCCCAGCATTTCAACGTGAGCGTTGCCATATCTAGCTGAAGTTCCCACGCCCGATAACTAAACCAAATTCGTTCTGCATCTCTTCTGATGCTCAAACCTCGCCAATTGAACATCGGGTCAAACTGGCGCGGTAGAACGGTTGTCGATGTCGCGGGACCGACTTCGATGGTGATACGGGCGCTGTCGGAAGATGGCAGAAAGCCGCAGCTATCAAGAAGTGCCGAGAATTCTCGGGCAATGCCGGAATTATCGCCCATCAGGCGGTAAGAAAATGGCCAGGAAATAACCGGCGTCACAACTGGATCACGGGTTTACGGGGTAAAAGTGCCAATCAACGGCGACTTTATTTGTTTCTCGAGATCGTCAAACTCCTTGATCTCGGGTTCGACGAACGGTTTCTTCTGCCCTTTGCCACTGTCTGGCTGAAGTCCAGGTTTTTCGGATTTCTCGTCACTCATAACTCGTCACTCATAATTGGACTCGCATACAAGTAAAGGATCTTAAACTTTCCACGCGGATTATTAAACTCGCAAAGCGGTTCGCCATCAACTTCGACCCAACTGTGACAGTCCAGATCGCCTTCAGCAAATCTCCCACCTATGAGAAGAACCGGATCGAAAGCGAACCGGCGCAACAGGTGATAAAGCACGAACGAGCGAATCAGACACTCTCCGACACCGAAACGCGGTGCCCGCCTCGACACAGCATAGGCGATGTGAGCCAACTCGTAAACAGTCAGTGAGCAGTCGCGGCGTCTCTTCCTGGGTTCAAGAACTGACAGCACCCGCGGCACCGGCATGAATTTAATCATCGCCGGCAGAAGTGCCATCAGGGCACCAGAGCGAACCAAAGGGTAAAGTTCTCGAGCCTGTGGGAGGCGCACTATTTAAAGTTGATTACGCTAAAGATAGCTCGGCCTTGGCGGGACAACCCACTCCTGTGCAATGTAAGAGAACGTTCCATCGTTCTTTTGCAGCTCGATCGGCTAGAATGCGTCGGCGCGTGCTACCGCCGTTTCAGTCCCGGCGGGTTTCTTTGGAAGGATTCCGCAGCGGCCTTCTAAACGAGGCTAAAAGATGATGCTGTATTATGGTTGAGATAAGACTTTTGTCAACCAAAGATCTACAAAGAAGTTTTTGCGCCAGCAGACAGCAGAATGTATCCACAAAGCAGTCAAAGACTTAGCCGTTGATAGCCACTCACCCGGGTCCAGACGTTCGGTTTACATTTTGTCAACGAAAACGGTTGACGCTTGCTCCCAGGAGCACGCCGGGAAATGTTCTCCGACGTACCGTCGAACCGGGCTCAGGGAATAAATTATAGGCGC
>Ga0137394_10000867_pt1 | contig 21271 bp, 14 predicted proteins | sample czobulk116metaG_FD_108278 | JGI IMG/M metagenome (GOLD analysis project Ga0137394, IMG submission 108278) | Vadose zone soil microbial communities from Angelo Coast Range Reserve, California, USA - czobulk1.16 metaG | ecosystem: Environmental > Terrestrial > Soil > Vadose zone | place: USA...
AATCGACAGTGCACCGCCGCTATTGCTCAGCGTCACGACCTGAGCCGCGCTGGCGTTGCCTACCGCCTGACTGCCAAAACTCAGGCTACTCGTTGATAGGCTGAGAACTGGCGGAGCGTTTGACACCGTCACAGATACGTTCGCCGCGGTGCCCGTGTTACCTGCTGCGTCGCGGGCCACGGCACTAAGCGTGTGTGGGCCATTAGTCGCTGTGGCCGTGTTCCAGGAGACCGAGTAAGGGGCCGAACTAGTTTCGGAGGCGAGGTTGTTGCCATCTAGTTTGAACTGCACACCAACAACACCTACATTGTCCGAAGCGTTCCCGGTAACACTCGTGAGACCGGAAACTGTAGCCCCCGAATTCGGGGCGGTTATAGATACACTAGGTGCAGTGGTGTCTGGAGGGGTAGACGCCACGCTCCGTGGCATCATCGCCCATGTGGGGTCAGAGTTATAATCCGCTCCGGCAGCGCTAGTTTGCTGCCTAACATAATTCAGTTGAGTTAGTGCCCCCGCATTGCCCGCAGCATATGCGGTAGTCAGTGCAGGCATAGCCTCTGCGCTCCAGCCCTCTGGGTCATTCATATAGGAGTTAAATCCCGCTGGGCAATTTCCGACGTGCGCAGGATCATTCACCTGCATCAGCCTGGCCCAGGTGTTGATGAACGCATTCGTATTTGGATCGATAACGGTATATTCATAATTTGTTGCATCATAGCGGCAGAAAGTCGGTTCATTGCTGAACCTGCCCCACACAAACTTTGTTTTCCAATCTCGAAGCGTTTGGGCGCTTGAGAAGCCCATCTCCACCAAGCGACCAGTAGTAAACGTAAAAAAGTCATCCTCCCAGGGAGCCATCAGAATGTTGTTAATAATGGCATAGTTGTCACTGATAAAACCAAGTGCAGGTTGGGAGGGGATCTCACTCACATAGTTGCTGATATTATTCTGAACCCGGGTAATGAAATACTGCTTCATCGGATGGCTGTCGGGCGTGATGTAGGCAGCATCGCCCAAGGTTCTGAGCGACCAGGCTTGGCCACGCAACTGGTCAAAGTTAATTAGTCCTTTTGCAAACCCACGATAATTCGGACTCCATTGGATCATATTCCAGTTTGCCCAAAAGTGAAGTTCTTCAAGATAATAGAAATCGCCGGTGATCAGAAACGGCAGATAAGCGAACTCCGGTTGATGGGCGGAATCCGTCGTGTAGGGAGTCGCGCAAGTTCCGCCACACGCAGGAAAATGCTCATAGCCGGACACCGACTGCAGGGTTATGTTCGGATGGGTATCCAGCGAGACCGGAAGTCCAGTGGCCTCATCCCGGTAGTGGATGGGCCAACTTCCTGCCAGGTCTCCGACGCCAAGAGTAACCGCTCGTGCTCTCGGATCCATTGTGAGAATATATCGCGCGCCCCATTGAGAAAGTGGTCCAATGTCCGGCCGGCTCCCGGTCGTCGGCATGTACTTCACGACGGGACCGCTCTGCATGGGAGCTGTTGTCGGGCCGCTCCATGTCATGGTGGAGAGAGCACTTTCAGGAACAACAATGCTGGGATCGTAGTTGGGCACTGCCGGCGTGCTCAAGAGATACGCTGTATTCAGCTTAACGACCGCGCCCGGATCTTTATTCCACCAAAACACTTTCCGCCAGCGAGCTTGGGCGTAGTGAGTGAGTGCCGAAATCGTGTAGACCGAATTTCCCCCTACTGTTACCGTTGCATCGTAGGTAAAATTTTGCGGGGATGCCACGAACGCAGTATCATTTTCGATGGCAACGTCGACGCGAACGCTGTCCATGCCGTTATAGGCGCGAATAGCATAATTGACGGCCAGATGGGGATGCGCCACTCCACCTGAGGTCTTTAGAGGGGATGAGATAAGCCACTCGGTCGAGAGTGGTCCTGAAAGCCAGGCGGTAGCGGATGAACTCCCCTGAAGTAACTGCTTCGCAGAGGCTTGGTAGACTGTCCCGCCCACATTGACGGAGACCACGGCATCAAAGCTGGTTGCCAAAAGATCGGAAAGGGCCACCGCCGTAGAACCAGAGGACGCGGGAGTAACGAAAAGTTCGATCGTTTGGGTCCCTCCCGCGGTCAGACTGGGAATCCGGGCAGTCAGAATGGCATGGCGCAATGAACCGTCCGCATTCATAGATTTGGCGTCAACTTGGAGAGGGATCGCGGTGCCCGATCCCGACAACCGAGCCGCCACGGTAGATCCCGCCGGTACGTCGCCAAGCTTAAACGGCTGCCCAAAAGTAACTGGCACATTGTTGCCGCCGACACCGGACTGATCTTGGACTTGGAACGTGGCAAGGGTGGTGGGAGCCGAAGAGGCAGGGGCCGCACCTACTGTTGTTAAGATAGAAACGAAAAGAACCAAGAGCTGCCCACGGAATGTCTTTCCGTATTGCCGATTACCACAATCCGTCATATGAATCCCCCTAATAATAATGTCCACGCCTTTGCGGAACGGCAATTGAGCATTGAAGAGAGGATGTCTGTAAGTATTAGAAGTACTAGTCCCAACGGATGGCTTGTATGGAACCTTCGTACCATCCTCACAGCGTTGTGCCCTATTCAGCACTGGCCATCCCCGGATACTCCAATTCTCAACACGAATCTCAAGCGAAAAGGACCAGTTCGCAAAACTGCCCCGTTCCTCTAAGTCCGCCAAGTAGTTCGCAGCAGATGACCTGCACTTACAGATGAGCTTTGGCTCAGGTCGCCCCTGTAAACTCCTCGGCTTGATACAACGATTTGCTTCTGGCAGAAACACCCTGCTCAGGGAACCGGAACCGATTCCCTCGTCGTTGCTCCTTACTTGCACTTATTGCTCGACCATTCCCCGCGGAGTGAACCCTATATCAGAGAAACTCGTGAGTAGCAGCGGGATGAAGAGATGCCACTCATCACGTGTAGCGGCAGGAGACCGGGTAATATGAGTGGCTCACAGGTCTCTGCTTCCGCCTAGAGTTATTGTCTGCCCATGAGACCCGATGGACCTCTCCCGTACGAGTGGGCATCAAGAAACAGGAACGGGAGAAGCAATCGTAATTCCCAAGCTTCAGAGGGCTAAGTTGCGGAAAAACAAGCCCTACCGCTTCAGTCACCCTGCTGAAGAATTAGTTCAATTTACACGGTCAGAGAAGAATTGACGCGGTCCCCTCTTGTCAGTTCGGATGAGGGGATATCTCTTTCCCGCATCTAATCAGGGGAGATACCTGACAATTTGGGGGCCGATCATTTTGGTGATTGCGAGGGGGAGTCGCTGCCAAGCCCAAATGCTTATTCGATATTTTGGATTCTCGGGATTCAGCTGAGGAAGTTGACCGCCTTGGGACAGCCAATACACCCAATGGAGCGGAATGGTTTCGCCACCCCATTGCATCTTAAATTCGTGAGTTCCAGAACCCGTCGATGATCGGCCAAAATCAAAAAGGCGGTAACCGCGCTGCCCGGAAAAGCACAGAAGACTCCAGTACAGGAAAAGATTCGGCTTGAGCGACAGATATTCCCGATCCGAAGAACTCCAGACGGCTTCGATTCGCTCCCGGAAGCCTGACAAGAATGATGTTGCGATCGCGACGCCTTTGTACCGAACCACACAGAGGTGTGTGTCCTCTGGGAAGGCTTGCAGAATTTGCGAGAAGAAGTTGCGGCCATACACCGGAGTCCCAAGGTCTCGCATGTTCTTAGAGAAAATGGCATAAAAATCGTCCAGAAGTTCGATGCCTCCAAATTCCGCTGAAAGGCCGAAACTCATCGACTTGCGAACCTTGGTCCGCATCTTAGTGCTCAGAGCTTTCCACATTTTCTCGCAGTCCGGTTCGATAGGGAGCGCAACAGTCACTTTGTTAGTTCTTGACGGCAGGCTGAGCCCATGGTCTTCGCGGTGTCGAAGTTCGAGATGTTCTGCTCCCGTGTGCTTAGCCAAGCGGATCGCCTCCTCCAACAAACCTTGTTCAATAGGCTTGTCTTCGGCCACGATCCCGCCGGCGTTGAGGAACGGCAGAGAAGTGAGGAAGCTCCCGAATAACCAACTCTTCTGCCATACCAACGGAAGAATACCCCGGAAAACTGCGCCTTCTTCCGCAGCCAAGTAAAATGTTGGCCAGCCAAAACTCTTCTCGATCACGTACTTCCAATTCCAACGATGATAATTGGTACAATCGCGATGCGAATCGATGAATGCTTCCCAGCGCTCACCCTCGGCCTCGCTATTGCAAAATTTAATCTTCATCTTGGGACGGTGCCTCATCTGCCTTGAGCCAGGTTAGTCCTGGCCGGCTAAGTTGAGATGACTGCTGTCATTTGTATCAAATCGTGAACCTCGCGAGCGCTTCTCTCTAGATGGGTTTCGTCAATCCACGTCTCTTTTTTGACTGGGCTGCTGAAGATCATCAGAACTATTCACTGAGCGGTAGGCAGGATCTCAGACTTGACCTTACCGTCCAGCCGATGCACTACTGTGGTGATCACTCGATCGGGTTGGCATTGAGAAGTGCAAAGCGGCTCTACTTGTCGGTAGTCTTGCTGGCGGAGCGGGGTGCTCCTGCTGCGCTCCTCCTCGCAGCGAAGCGCAAAGCACCATTCGCCATATCGTAATAAGATACGAATGCCCGGCCCCCGTTATCGAGGCTGAGCGATGGATGCAAGCCCGTCTGGGGGCTCGGGTCGATCCGTTCGATGTGCCATCCGTCATCCAGGCGCACTGCATATTTCAACATGCCCAGCCCGCTGTCGTAGTACACCATATGGGGTCGATCATCCCGATCCAGCTTCAAAGAGATGCGGTCAATGTTATCGGCGCGGCCAATCAATTGGTCCACGAACTCCGTTTCCCACTTCTTTCCCGTCCAGTGGGTATACTTCACCTTCCGGTGGTCTACATCCAGGTAGGCGATATGCGCGCGGTTATTCGGATCTATCACGATGCAATTGGCCAGCCCGACCCAGCCATCCGAGGCCCGATGAGAGTCTGGTGCGCTATAGTGCCACTGCGAGCCATCCCAATAGACGTAGCGCAGATCCCCTCGATCAACGTCGGAGTAAGAAATGTGGGGGTTGCCCTCCGAATCGAGCGCGAGCGAATTGAACTTGCCCGTCGCGGATTCCGGGTCAACCGTTTCGGTGAACCACGCTTTTCCATCAAAGGAGGCGTACTTCAAGTGCAGCGCATAAGTACTGTCCTGCCAGAGTCGCTGGTAGTAGCTAATCCGTGGTAAACCCTCGCGGCTGAGCTGAATCGAGTTCCAAAAGGCAATCCGCTCCGGATCGATGGTCTGCTTGCTCCACTTGGTTCCATCCCAATGGGCATAACGCAAGCCATGTTCATACTCACCGGCGTACGCGAAATGGGGACGCCCGGCGCTATCGACCGCAAGAGATAAAGCCGAGCCTCCCGCATCAACCTGCATCGTATGCCACTCGAGTTCATTCTTAGAGCGGAAGGCGTAGCGAACCGCGCCCCGGCTCTCGTCGTGATAGCCGATATGGAAATTACCGTCATTATCGATAACCATTGAAGTAAAATCACCCACGTTTCGACTGGAGGTGTTATCGACCACTTCGACGCCCCAACTCGTTTGCGCGACCGCCGGGACTGTCGCAAGACAAAAGGCGAGTGTCGCAAAGCTGGTTAACCGAAGCAGTCCTCGCCAAGATCGGGTGGCTCCGGCCCATCGGGGAGCTCTCCAGTAATTTGTGTCCGCTCTAGGAAGATTCATTGGTGACTTTTGCCCTCTAGAGATTTTTTCACAACCTGCTTCCACAGTGCCGGCAGATAATCGCCAAACCAATGTCGCAGAAACAGCAGCGGGTCTTTCCACGCCAGAATCGAGTACATCCGGCGGCCGGAAAGATCCCGCCACAGCTTCCTTAGTGGGAGTTCCCGATGATAGGCACTCCGAACCAAATAATAGAACAGATCAGTCTCCGCAATCCATTTTGTGGGAACGCTCTTGGGATACACCGGCACCACGGGCTTTCCGGTTAGGTGGCAATAGGCGATCCAGGTCACATTAACGCCGCTCGCGACTCCAAGTTCGTGCCAGTCCCAGTGGCGGGTGTTTATCTCGATTAGCCTAAACTCCCCGGTGCGCGCATCGAGTTTATATTCCACTTCAGCCATTCCTTGGTAACGAAGTGCACGCCACAGACGCTCCGTCGGCTCGAGGAGGGCCGGAATTTCTGCATTTTCGACCAAGCATCCCGTTCCGAAATCGTCGGGAGACTGAATCAGTTTCCTGGCCGTAAAGTAGCCCAAGGGGGCAGAGGCTTCATTCACATAACCACCCAAGATCACAATCTGATTTGTACTCCCGGGAATCCACTCTTGCACCAGCACCTGAGGGTGGACAGCGGCCACGGCATCGTAGTTGGTCTTTAGCTCCTGCATATTACGAACGAGAAACGCCTTCCGGGCTCCGACTTTTTCCCAATGGTCTGCCCGGCGCCACTGAACCGAACTAACAGGCTTTAGGACGCACGGGAACCCGACCGCATCTTGAATTCTAAACAGGTCCCGTGCTGTTTCCAGAAGAGCAGTCCGGGGGACCGGGACACCTACTTCAGCCGCAACTTTGACTAGATTGTGCTTATCGACGACCGCGCAATAGGATTCGTGCGGCGGAATCGCGAGACGAAAGTGAGGTTGGAGTTGCTTGCGATAGCGATCCAGCAAGAGGACATCAGCATCCCTTGTAGGGAAAATCACTGCGCCCCGAAACTCCTCCGCGCTGCGAAGTAAATACTTGATCAATTCCTCTGGCTGATTCTGCGAGTCGGGAGCAGAACGCACCTCGCATAAACGCGTCGAATTACCGCAAGCCTTGGTGTCAGCGGAAAGGCCCACAACCCGCATACGCCGTGTCGCGAGACTGCGCACGATACCTAGACCGGAGTAGGACATATTTAATATAAGGACGGGGGGCCACTCCTGGGCACCGGATATTGGATGACCGACTGCTGTAAGTCTTTTAGAAGCCGTCACTGCCGGTTCGATCACTCCGGGACTTGCCACGACATCGGTAGGCCGGGTTGCGGCAAATGTTGTAATTCCATTTCCGTTCCGTCGGAGGAGCCTCGCAGCTGCTTTTTTCACGGAGGGCGGCACTACGGAATGGACTGCTAAGCGGCACGCCTCCCGAGAGAGCGGCCGATGGCCCATGGCGCGAAGCGATGCCGCCAATGCTTTGCCTTGTTCTCCTTCTTGCAGCCAGGTGGCCGCCCACAAACACTGCAGACGATGGTAGGCCGCCTTCCGACAAGCGGCCTGAATGGGTCTAAGCTGGCATGCACTATCGAGACTGACCTCAACCTCTTTGATGCGGTTGGGGCCGGGAATATCCTTGGTCAAGCATCCGGCGGGGGAGTGTCGGTAATAAACCAGCGGCCGCTCTGCAAAATCTATCGGGTACTTCGCAGCAATCTTCAGCCATAGATCCCAATCCTGAGCGAACGCCAGGTTCGGGTCCATCATGCCGGCTTCTTCCACCGCATCGCGACGGGCTAATACGCAGGAAGTGAAGATAAAATTGCTGACCAAGAGCTTTTCGAAAACGTCTCCTCGGTTTCCCACACGAGCCGGGCGCTCATGCATGATTCGAAGCTGATGATCCACAGCGTAGTCACTGCAATAAACCAGCCCGAGAGAAGGATTCTCCTCGATCACCGCGAGTTGCTCCTCCACTTTCGTGTTCAGCCAGACGTCGTCGTCATCCAGAAAAGCAAGCCAGGTGCCTTGGGCTAGCCGCATGGCATGGTTTCGCGCTGCGGACGCTCCTTGGTTCTTCTGAAAGATGGCGCGAATCCGGCTGCCAAATCTAGTCAGCGTATCGCGTGTCGCATCAGTTGACCCGTCATCCACAACAATTACCTCGCGCACGGGGACCGACTGGGCCAGAACGCTCTCGATCGCCTCGGCAACCAGACCAGCCCGATTATGCGTCGCAATAACTACGCTCACATCAACCACAGCAAGCACCTCAATTCCTGGGGGCCTCTACCCCTAAGCTTACCCCACCTAGTTTCCGTCTCCCGGCCTGCACCAACTCACTTAGAACGCCAGCCTCCTCGGGTAGGATAACTCCCAGTTTGAACACACCAAGTAGGAAGACGCTGGCCAGCGCAAGCTTGCAAACCACCCGCCACGGCAGGGATTCGATAGGGAGTATCCATGCAACCAAGAGCACCAGCACGCTAAGCACGATGACCTTTGCCACACCTTTAAGATCGCAATGGAGCGGATACCAGCGCTGACTATAGAAATAGGTTGCTGCGCTAAGGAGTCCAAAACTGGCCAGCGTCGAGAGGGCAGCACCCCAGGCGCCAAAGGCGTAGATCAAAGTCGTATTCAAAATCAGACAGAAGATGGTGCTCACCAGGCCGATTCCCGCAATTGTGCGGCTCTTTTTCTGAATCAGAAGCCCCGCCTCGAAGAAAAGCCCCATTCCTTGAATAACGTAGGCATAAACAATCAAAGGGACCAAGTGGTAGCCCGCACGAAACTTGGCGTCGACTAGGAGCTCGAACACCTCCCGAATTAACAGCGCGATGAGAAATGCTGCCGTGATCAGCGCAATAGAATAGAGCACAAAGAGCCGGGGAAAGAACTCTTTCGCGTTATCCCGCTGTGCAAACTCGTAAGATTGCGGCTCCCAGATCAGTTGGAACGGTTGGATGACCATCATGCTCAACACGTAGCCGAACTGGTAGGCCAGAGCGTAGACGCCGACTTCCGCCAGGCTTGCGAACCGCTGCAGGAAAAAACGATCGGAGTAGTTCAGCGCGAAGGCCGCGAACCAGATCATGGTGAGCGGGGCGCCGAACCGCAGCATGGAGCCGAGTCGTGAAGCTGAAAATCCGAAGCCCACCTCCCGCAACGTAAGCCACAGCAGAACGATTCCCACGGTTCCGGTCGCAATTGCATTACCCCAGAACGCACCGGTAACACCGATTTTCTTCACGGCAACTAAATACAGGTTCAGGACGATAGCCCCTATCAGTGACGCTTGTGTCAGGAAGACATACAGTCCCGAACGCTTTTTCGCACGGAGATATACCCATGCCAAGTCTGAAAAATACGAGAAGAAAAATGTGACCGCCACAAGGCGAATGAGCGCTGCCCGGCTGTCGGTTCCGAATAGCGCTCGGGAGATCGAGGAAGCATCCAGGATGACGATCGCCCCAATGCCACCGGCCAGTGCGAGGGAGAAGAGCAGCGCTGTCGACACTGCCCGGTTTTGTTCCTGCGGATCGCTACTCGAGTAATAGAAGCGCATCAAGGAGGTGGGAAGGCCAAGCGCGAGCAAGATTCCTGCCACCATTGCCGTCAAATTCAAAATCTCCATGACACCGTAATCCGAAGTCGAGAAGTAATGCGTATACACCGGGATGAGCAGAAAGCTGGCTGTCTTGCCAACGATCCGTCCGAAGCCGTAGACCGCCGCGTGCCGAATCAACTTTAGAAGTTCATCTTTCAAGTCAGCTCAACCTTTCAGAGCGGATTCATGCCCCATGGGCTTCATCGGCATCCCGGCGAATCGATACCAATCAATCTTTAACGAGAAAAGTCCGCGATCTGCGTCCCACGGGCTAAAGCGCTTCAGCTCATAAAGATCTGCGCTCACCGAATTGAATCCCCACATCGTTGTCACCGCGGTGTCGAAACCGGCCTTCTGCACGACTTGCTTGGACTCGGGGCTAAAATCCGACTGGCTCCCGAAGGGATAGGCGAAATGGCGCACCGGGAGTTGTAGCCGGTTTTCGATGGTCCTTTTTGAGCCGACGATCTCCTCTTCCAAGCGTCCACGGTCGAGCTTCGATAAGACTGGATGAGTCACGGTGTGAGCACCAAACCGGACGTTTTTTTTGGTCATCTGCCGGATTTCATCCCAGCTTAGCATGGCATTGGGGAGGTTCAACTCCTCGGGAACCTGAAGCGCCCGAAACAATTCCCGCGTCCAGTGGAGACGCTCTGCCTCGGATAGTTTCCAAAACCACTCCAGCGTGAGCCGAAGCTTTCGAACCCGGTCCCCCTTACTCTCGATCGAGCCGCTCGGCGCGCCGGGAAAACCCAAATCCAGACTGCGCTCGGTTGTGAGCTTGAATGCCAGGCACACCTGGTCGTACCACGCCAATTGCCGCTGCTCGATGCATCCGCTGGTCAGGAAAATCGTGGCCGGAATCCCCAACTCCTTCAAGATTGGGAACGCATGAGTGAAGTTGTCGCGGTAGCCATCGTCGAAGGTGACCGCCACGCAGTAGTTCTGGCCGTTGCGGGGAAGCTTGCCCTCAGCGATTTCGTCCAGTCCAACCACCGGGAAATTCCGGGCGATATGCTCCATGTGCGCTCGAAAAGCGGCAACGGGGAAGGACGGCAGATAGGCGTCTCGATCATCGTTGATGCGGTGGTAGAGTAGAATGTGCAGGATTGGATCAATCCGGCGGTGCGGAAGAACACCTCGGCTCTGAATCCCGGATGAATCTAGCGTGTAACGTCCCAATAGGCGTCTTCCCATTGCCCCTGCAGGCGTAGAGGAATAGACCCAGGAAACCAAGGAGCGTACCAGGCGACTCAAGCTTTTCAGGCCGGACGAAACCGGTTTGTGTTCCCACTTTCGCCGCGCGCGCCCCGCCTGCCAATACCTTCGCCAAGCTAGCACCGGGCCAGGAATGAGCCGGTTCACAGCCGCTTTCATTCGCCCGCGGACACGCGGTTCATCAAGAAAAACCCAGGTGCCTGGCCGATCGTGAGCGATCGACACCCGCAGGCTTTGTTTCTGCTTGGCCCCCAAATCCATCTTGTAGGGTGCCGCGCCCGCAAGGAAGTCATATTCTTTCAATCCACGTTCAATCCAGTGGCGCAACATCCAGCTCCGAAGTGACAGACCGGGGCGCAGGTCTTCAAATGCCGGGTCATAGCCTTCCTGCAACAAGTGGAAGCGATTGCCATAGACGAAGCCGTACTGAAGAGCCAGTGGGCGCTTGCCCCAGTCCAATCGATGCAGGGCGAGCCATCCCCGCTCAAGCATCAGCCGCGACACCTCCCGATAGAAATTGCGTTTCACCGGGTCCCGGAAGACACCTGGTCGGCCGGCCGTCCCCCAACGCTGGATGTGAAGGTCAAACAAAATGGGGAGCCATTGCTCCAGTTCCTCGGCGCTCCTGCACTCCCGCGGGGCGGACCGAATCTGCTCGTCCACGCACGCCAGGCTGGAACGCACCTTGGTGCGGATGCGTGGCTTCAGCGTCTGGAGGTAATCACTCCAAAGCGTCGGAAGAAGAAGCGTGGCGCAGGGAATTGTCTCGACGGAAGTTTTCCAAGAACGCTCCCGCGCGAACTGCATAAATGCCGCTAGACAGGGCGAATGTTCCTCTGGGCCGTGAAGTTCGAGTTCATCCCATTTCTCCCGGTTACTCTCGAGATATTCGAAGAAGTTTCTGATGACAGCATTTTCCCTTCCCCTCAGCGCGAAACAGTCGAGGTAATCTGAGTCGTTTGATCCATCGCCGATCAGCTTTAAACACGCCCAGCTCACTCCCCAGCGCCGCACAGGATCGATGTAAAGAGGCGCGACTCCCACCAGCAGGTCATCCTCCCATGCTGTGAGGACATGCAGGGAGCGCCCGGAACCGTAACAGCTCCACCAGGCCCGCGCCCACTCCCAGGTTAGGAACACCGTGTCACTGGCGCTGGAGGCCAGCAAGGAGTCCCAAGTCTCGCGTAGTGCTTCAAGTTCTTCCCAGTTCTGATGGCAGCTGATCTTCACGCCGCGTTTCCTTCGACATGATGGCGGTGCCAGAGTTCCAGCATGACAAAGAGCCACAGGAGATCGCCGAAGTATGTCTTGTCGTCTTCATCCATGAGGCGGAAAAGCTGCTCAATAAACGGTCTCTGGAAATATCCGCGCTGATAGGTACGCGAGTCGAGCAGAATTTCCTCGGCCATCCTGCGCATCCGCGGTTCAGAACGGAGCCACACACCAATCGGGAGACCGAAGCCGTGCTTTTTCTTCTGCAGCACCTCCCGTGGCAACAATCGCCGCGTCGCTCGTTTAAACAGGTAGCGCTTTTCGAAACCTCGAAGCTTCAGGTTGACCGGGAGCCTGCCCGAGAATTCCGCCAGGCGGTGATCGAGATAAGGGAACCTCACGCTCATTCCAGCCATCTCGCCTGTCCGTACAACTTTTGGTAGGTCGTTGTCGCCGAGTGTCATCTGAGCATCCACGTAGAGGAGCCGGTTCAGCACCGAATGCGCAGGTGCCGCTTCATAGAGCGCGCGGGGAACCGCAAGCAAGTCTGAGTCTCCGTTCCGCTGCAACATTCCGGGGCCCAGAACCTCACCCGGAGCAAAATACTGAAGGAGCAGCCATTCACAATAGCGCTCCGGATGTCCAGTGTTCGCACGGCGGATGTAGCGTTGGATCTTGCTGATGACTTTGAGGGAGTTGGGGAAACTGAAAGCCAGTGGTTCAATCAGGCTGCTGCGTAGGAAAGAAGGAATGCGCTGATATAATTGATAGATTTGGTCGGTGCTGTAACGTTCATTTCCTCCGAAAAGCTCGTCACCCCCGTCACCTGCGAGCATGACCTCAATTCCATGTTCGCGCGCCAGGGTTTGGCAGTGAAAAGTTGGCAAGGCTGAGGCGTTCCCGAACGGTTCGTCATAGGCCGAGACGATCTTGGGGATGCTTTGTAACACCTCTGCGGGTCCGAGCACTGCTTGCACATGATTGGAACCGAAGTAGCGCGCAGCAATTTGCGCGTAGTCTAACTCGTTGAAGCGTCCTTCGGAGAAACCGACCGAAAATGTTTGCACCGGGCCATTCCGAATCTGAGTCAGCAAGCCTGTGATAGAGCTACTATCGGTCCCTCCGCTCAGGAAGCAGCCCAGCTTCTGGGACGGAATGTCTCCCGCAGTAAGTCGCACCGATTCTTCCATGTGGGCTAAGAGCTCGTCAGCTAGACGGCTCGTCGGCCCCCGGGAATCTTCCGGGTACTTCATCTTCCAGTAGCAAGTGATTTTAGCTTGCCCCTTTTCCCACAACAGGTAGGTACCCTGAGAGAGCTTCTTTACCCCCTCGTAGGCTGTGTTCGGAGCGGGGACGGCAGCGAAGTTGAGATATTGAACGATCGATTTTCTGTCCACGGATCTCTGAATCCGTGAACTCGCAAACAACGCTCGAGGCTGCGAGGCAAAGATAAGGTCTTGGCTCCTGACTGCGTAGCAAAGCGGCTTCATTCGGAAGCGATCCACCGCCAGTACAAGCGAATTCGATCGCTTGTCCCAAATGGCTATGGCGAACGCCCCGCGCAGCCTTGGGATGAACTCAGTTCCCCTCTCGCGGTACAAAGCAGCCAACAGCGCAGCGGAATTCGGTGTCGCCCACTTTTGGCGTAGGTCGGACTTCAGTTCGTCGGTATTGTAGAGATCGGCATCGCAGACCGCGAGTACATCCTCGGTGGACCAGACCGTGGGTGTGCCCGAGCAAGTTGCCTGTCCGAATCCCGCTTCTCCGTCACTGGCAACCGCGGATGACCAGCCCGGGCCAAGAGACAACACCGAGAGCATGCTCTCAAGTTCATTTCTCTCGACCGGCCGGCCGAGCGCCGTCGCAGTAATTCCGCAAATGGCCATACCTTCAGTTTTCCTTTCAAACAGTCGCTCGTTTGCGACTCCAGTTTCGAATCCTTCGCTGAACCAGCGGAAGATCCCCTCGCTCTCATCTCAGTTCGGCCCGCATTTGGCCAATAAGGGCGATTCTTCTGTGCCGCGACGTTCGGGTTTCTGTCCCCTGTTGGAGTGCAGCTCCTGCGCGCGTACTAGCGCATCTTCGAGTTCTTTCTCGAGCCGCTCTCTGCCAAATTCCAGAGCTACGCACTTCCGTAAGGCTTTGGCCGACACTGCGGATCCTTTGCTCACCAATTCGACGATACGATTCGCGAGGCGCTGGGGATCGTCTTCTACGACTAACAGCGAGGACAAGCTTGGGGGCAGCGCCGAGGCGGTCATGGAGCTTGCAGCGACAGGAACACCCATTGCCATCGCCTCGATGATCTTGTTCTGGAGTCCACGAGCGATGCGAAGAGGCACGACCGCCGCAGAGGCCCCGCGAAGATAAGGCCGCATGTCCAGAATTGAACCTGTTACCCGGACGGCAGGGTCCTGAGCCAATCGAATAATGGAGTTCTTCGGATTTCTCCCCGCAATCACGAAGTGGAGGTCAGGTAGTTGCCGGTGAATCAGCGGGAATACTTTGCTATAGAACTGCAACACTGCGTCGACATTTGGGAAGTAATCCATCGATCCCGTGAAGATGATAAAAGGCTGCAGCGCAGCGATTTCTTCCGAGACGCCAACAGGCGCTGGATCGTAGTATTCAATGTCTATCGGGTGCGACAGAGAGTAAATCCTAGAGCTAGCACAGCGGTCGCGGAGAATATTTGCTTCGCCCTCCGTGCAGATGAGCGTCAAGGAAAACTCCGCCACGATGCGTTTTTCAAATTTCGCCAGGTTCCGCCCCTCCCTCTTCCACAACCAAGAGCTGGGTGGGAGTGTGTGCTCGGCGTATTGCTCCCACTTATTGGAATCCACGTCCACCATGTCGATGATCCGTGGAATTGAGGTAACAGATTCAACGTACTGCGCCATCTGGGAACTGAAAACCAGAATGAGATCATACGTCTGGCTCTTGAGGGCTTCCTCGATTCGCTGTTTCATCGAAGGGGAGTAGAAGAAGCCCAAACTAAACGGCCGGCCGGACAATGCCGCGGCCATTGCGCGTGTACGGCTTCTGAAGATCCGAATCTTCTCCACGTAGCTCCGGCGGCAATAGCGGTTCAACTCCCCGATATACTGCTCGTCACTCGGATCATCGTAAAAACAAAACAAGTCCACTTCGTGTCTCGCCGAGAGCGATTGCAATTCCCAGAACGAACGAATCTTGTCGCCCTTGTTGGGCGGAAAAGGAAGACGGTGAACGAGAAAGAGGATGCGCATCGTCGGTTCTGTCTAGGTTTAAGACTTCCCCCATGAGTTTGGATTAGATGGGAAATATCCATGCTCTCCCCGGCAAGGGCAGAGGTTCCCTTTCCACCACTGGGCACTAAGGAGGAAGTGTTGATACACGAATCGTGTCCGAATAAGACTCATAATATCGTCACCGAGGAAAAGGACTTTCGTTGCGTGCCTGGCTCCACCCTTAGCTCAACTTTAGGGGTGGCCATTCTGACGTTTTTTCAAGTGGCTTTCACTCCGTGTAAATAAGTCCAACTCCTCTCGAAACAGCCATGTTTCATCCTTCTCGAAGTAGCTCGCTAACAAGTTACGCAGTTGAGAGGAGGGCCGGCGATAACCATTTATTACTTTACTCAGGAGTGTTTCATCGATTTCCAGCTCCAAGGCAAGACGGTTCTGCCGCAAGCCCGACCGCCAGATTTCCAGTTTCAAATTCGGGTACATAGCCGTCTCACCTTTAGCGATTGCAAACCAGCACCTTCATTCTTTGCTTGGTTGCGGCTTTCTTCTTTTCTATTTGCCATTGCCGTAATATCCGTAGTGTTTGTAGCGGTCCAGGTGATCCGAGTCGTTCAGAACGATTCCCAGGAGCTTTTTCTGATCTATTCTTTGAAGCGCGCGCGCGACCCCCTCGCGGGTGGTCCTGCGCAACCGAACGACCAGAAGAGTCATGTCACAAGGAGCCGATAGGAGGTCAAAGTCTGCGACCGGTGCAGCGGCAGGCAGTGAATCGATCACCACTAAGTCAAACTGTACCTTGGCGCAGTCCAAGAATTCACGCCACCGCGGTCCCTCTAGAATTTCAGGTAGCGTGCCCTCCGCAACAGAGCCTGCGCTGACAACAGAAAGGGACGGTAGATTAGTCGGCTGTACAACACTGGCGAACGGTACACCGTCACGCAGGAATTCATTCAGTCCGAGCGAATTGCTTTGGTCAAGGGCGCACGTGACTCCTCTCTTCCGCAGATCGCCGTCCACAAGCAGGATGCGCTTCAGCCCCAGCTGTCCCAGGCTCAGCGCCAGGTTCAGGGAGATCATCGTCTTCCCCTCATCAACCTCCGCGCTCGTGATGATCAGAGTTTGAGTACCTAGGGAGGCATGCACACCCAGCAGCCGCGATCGGACGATACTAAATGCCTCTGCCGCATGCGGAATTGCACGGTCCAGAACAGATGGGTAACTTGGATCCACTCGCAAGGTATTCAGGCCGTCCGCCTTACGCTGAGGAACCTCAACAGTCGATTGTGCTGTACTTGGTTTCTTTCCCTGCGCTCGGGGAAGGTCCGGAGTTCGCCCCGCGGCGGAAGTGCTGGCTCTTGGGTTGACTGCTGCCAGCCACTGGCCCCAACGTAACCAACCTCTGTTCCATGTGCCTGGAGCCCCATCTTGTCGCGACTCCACGGAGGGAACCGCTTTTGGCCGAGGGACCACCACTTCCGGCCTTAGTTCTTGCTGCTTTGTAGGGACGGTTGGGTCAGATAGCGACTTGCTCGATGGAGACGGCTGGGGCTCGGGCGCGACCACTACCGGTCCCAACTCTGGCGTCGGTATATGTGGTGCCGCGGCTGCTTGTAACTCGAACTGCAGAACCGGCTTCGGTTGAGATGCTACCGCCAAGGGGCTCGGGCTCGGTTTTTGTGCACGAGGCGCGGGCTCCGCTCGCACTTCGGCCAAAGGAATCGGCTTTGTCTCAGCGGCAGCAACGATCGGGCTCGGTTCTTGTGCACGAGGCGCGGGCTCCGCTCGCACTTCGACCAAAGGAATCGGCTTTGTCTCAGCGGCAGCAACGATCGGGCTCGGTTCTTGCTTATCGGCGCGAAGAGCTGGCCGGGACGGGCTGGTAACAGTCGCTACAACAGTTCGGCTCAGCTGCTCCTCCACAGCGGGAGCCGCATGAGTCTGCGGCTCGATGGTGTCTTTGGGTTTGAGCAGGGGGGCAACAAGAACGGTGCTCGAATTCGTTTCCCGAGCGTCCAGAGCTGCTTGCTGTTCCGCCTCATGTCCGTAACGGTCGCGCTGGAAATCCTCAATAGCACGATGAAAACGGGGCAGGAATTCATGGGGGTTAGCTGGCATTCTGGATGTCCTTGTTCCGGTTGTAGTCCTCAATCTTCCTCGAAGCGCCACATGCAACTCTTCTCAGCCAAAAACCTGGCATCAGCGCCAGCCGATCATCACAAGTACGAGATAAGCAGCTCCCAACAACACGCTGCCGGAGGTCGCGAAAAGTGTCCGATGCCACTCCCTACGCTGTTCAACTGGAGAGGGGAGGAAAGGGATTTCGCCGAACACGGGTACTTGCACGAGTGTTGTGATTTCCCTCTCTGTTTTCACCGTGCCATCGAGAATTTCCATTCCAACCACCACTGCCACGGCCACACCCAAGCCGACAACCAAGGCGAGCAAATCGATCAGTGGCCTATTCGGCCGCGTCGGAGACTGCGGCGGTTGCGCCGGGTCGAGCACGACGAATCGCTCACCTTTCTGCCGGGTCTCCAGGTTGGAAGACATATCTGCCGAGAACTTGCGATCTAGCAGGATTCGATAATGGTCTCGAGAAACCTCATAATCTCTTATGACGGAGGCAATCTGCTGCTCCAGCACGGGGATTCGTTCAAGCTTGGACTGGTGAAACGCAATCTGGCTTTTAATCTCGGATTGACGCTGTGTGTGCTTTTGGATTTCGTCCTCGAGCGAAGCGATCTGGCTTTCGACCACTGGATTGCGGTGCCTTTCAGGATTGGCCAACACCTGCCGTTTCGCGGGGTCGGCCGCCTTTTTGATATCCTCAACGCGCTTTCCCAGATCGGCAACTTCCAGGCTCTTCTTCACAACGTCGGGGTGGTCCGGACCGTAATGCTTGCGAAGCTCATCTAGCATGGTTTGCGCTTGAACGAGCTGTGTTTGTAGGGGGATCAACTCCGGTGAATATTGCCCCACGCGATCAAGATTGATGACCGGTGTGCTCTCTGTGAGCAGGGATTGCAGATACATCTTTTGCTGCTGGGCGCGGCTCGCAGCTTCCATTTCTCCTCGCAGCTCAAGTTGAAGCGATGAAAGAGTCTGAATGTGCAGACCTTGAGACTCCGGAAGGTCCGAGGCATACTGCGTCTTGATCTCCCGGATTTTTGCTTCTTTTCCCTGTAGTTCCTTTTTGGCATCGTCGAGTTCTCGATCTAGAAACTCCGACGTGCCGATCACCTGTTCTTCTCGAGCTTTAACATTCTCGTCGATGAACAGGGACGCAAGGCGGTTTGTGACCTGTGCCGCCAAAACGGGGTCGCGACCGCTGTAGGAAATGCTGAAAGCTCCCAGGCCGCGGTCTCCGGTGGTGGCCGCGACCACATCAACCTCGATTGACTTCCGCATGATTTCCACAACCTCTTCTCCGGACTTCTTTGCTCGGAGTTGCCGGTACAGGCCCATCTCATCGATGATCTGGCTCAACCGGCTCGTCGACAAAATCTGTTGCCGAAGTGTAGCCAAACGATCGCCTACGCTGGAAGTTACCGTGGAAAGGACGTAACTGTCCGGGACTTTCCGAGGATCGACAAGTATGACCGTCGTGGTCCGATATTCGTTCGGGATGTACAAGACTATGATCGCTGTTACTAGTGCCAACGCCGGAGTGGTGATCAGGATGGTCCACTTCCGCCGCAAAAACAGGCGCCAATAATCCTTCAGGGAAAAGTGCTCCAAACCCCCAAGTACCAGCTCGGAAACCTCAGTGGCTTTATTCTTTTGCATTCTTTAACCTGCCAACAATTTGTTGCTTATACATCTTTGACCAGAGCTAGTCGTCGGGTCTGCGTTGATCCACAACCTCACTAGTGGGAATAAAGCGCTTGGATGCTAGGCCAATTGCGAGGCACAGACGGTTCCCAACCCAATAAGCATGAAACAATCGCCTCGGAGAGACATTCTACCGCCGTAGAGGGAAACTGCAATCGCATCTCGGTGCTAATCAAGCACTCATGGTTCCAAAGTCCAGCCAGCCCCAGCTGTAACAGAATCTATATGTATAAGTAAATAAAACACTTACAGGACTACCCTGGATCGCTCAGTCGACCTCTCCTTGCCAGCAATGGGGTCTAGAAAAGACTTTCCCATATAGGCGATTTGCGGTGACACAAGTGCTTGTATTCCTCGGATCCCAGCCAGCCTGATGGTTGCATTAGTTGCCGCGTCTCCGGCCTCCTCTGGACTCCTTACCACCGTTAGCCGCCCACGAGGCCTTAGGATGGCTACTCCTAAGATCGAGGAGTCTACGTTATAAAGTGTGTGGACGTCTCCAGTTTCAAAACCTTTCCTATTCGAAGTCCCCATCGACCTGGACCCTGGGCCCCGAACACAAATTCTGCTTGCCTTGAGGTCGGGAAGCAGTTAAGTTTCAGCGTCGGCGATGGATTATTCACTTGCATACTGATTGAGTGGCTCCGGCGAGCCAATTTCCCTCGGTTGAGTCCGCAGGGTCGTTCTGAAGGAGCACAACAGTTGACACTTGGTATTCGGGAGCGGGTTGCACGTTTCCTCAAGATTCCGCCTTCCTGGCTCTTGGGCACCCTATTAAGCATGACGATTCTCGGAAGTGCATGCGCCATCTGGAAAGACTACCTAATTTTTCCCTACGACGGTGACAATACCTATCCGGAGTCCACCCTCGTCCGCATCGGTCTTTGGGCCGCTGAATCCGGCCATGTCTATCCCAACTTATACTCCCCGCCCTTTACGCCAGCTACTTATGGTCCGTTGTTTTACGTGAGCTTGGCGGGCTTGGCGAAGACCGGCTCTCTAGATTTCCTCGGACTCTTGCGAGTCGGACGCCTGGCTGTATTCGCCTGTTTTCTCGTAGTTGTTGTCGTGGCGTATCTTTGGTGCCGTCGGGCCGGGCTGCGTCCGGCCCTGGCTCTTCTCAGTTCCGCCTTTATCCTTTCCCAGTACGATTTTGTCGAGTGGAATATGAGTGTCAGACCTGATGCCATTGCGCTTGCTCTTGATCTGCTGGCGATCTATTTCATTTCCCGGGCGGAATTCCCCTCCCTGGCTGATGCGGTTTGCGGCGGGCTGTGTCTGGGACTAGCCGTTTTGTTCAAGCAATCCTACGCGGCCGCGGCGCTCGCCGTCGGACTCTGGTTACTTTTTCATCTCAAGATCCAGCGATTGGCAGTCGTGGTTGCTGCGGCCATCTTGCCCGTAGCTACTGTCTTTGGTCTGCTCCTGCACAGGCACGAGCCGGTCGTCCAGGAGGCAGCTCTCTTTCGTAATACGAAGATAATCCTCTCGAGTGGAATCTCCCTACTCAAGAATGACTTTCAAACGTTCCCTTCTCAAGGGATCTTGCTCGTGCTAGCGCTAGTGGGAATCTGGGTGGTGCTCGGCGAATCCCCCATCCGGGGCCGCCTGCTGGGAATTTATTTTCTGGTCGCCTGGGGAGTTGCGATTCCGTTGTCGGCGGCTCCGGGATCGAGCACGAACGCCTTCCTTGAAGTCTGGGCAATAGCAGCACTCCTCTTACCTTTCGCGGTTAAAAAACTCCTGGAAGACTGGCCCTCGGCGAGTTCCTTCTTTCGCGCTACGCTATTGCTTTTGCTGTTGTGGGACTTTGGTTTGGGCTTGAACGCATGGCGAACACAACTTTCGATAGGGAAGCGGCCCGGATTTGGGGAAGTGGCCCGTGCGCTGAAAGGCCGCGAGTATCTCTCCGACAACTCTTTCCTCGCCGCCCAAGCGAAAACCCCTCAAATTCTGGATCCGTCTGTCAATCATTACCTGGAGTTGGCTGGTCGCTGGTCGCCGCAACCCATCATTGACGAGCTGAATCAGCAAACCTTTGACGTCGTTGCACTAGGGCTTGATAAGGGACACCTACTCCAATGGCGTGGATACACCCTATTCAGTCCCTCCATTCTTCAGGCTGTCAAACAGAACTACGAACTTTCATGCCTTACCCCACGACTAGCAGTGCTTACGCCACGGAGTGACCCCCGTCGCAATCGAGAAAAGACTTTAGCGCAACTCAGTGAGGTGGCGTGCCGGGCTCCAGATCCGACCACGTCGACACAGTCTTTGTTCGCGGCTTCAATTGAGCGTTGAGCTTCCCTTGGTTTTTTGATTATCAGCCACCTGCTAGTCTCATGAGTCATAAATAGCTTGTATAAATGAAGGAAAGGGGTTATCGTGGATCATGTCGAATCCACGAGGACGTCCTAAGCAGCGAGAACTCGTTGTCAGCCCGGAACAGAAGATC
>Ga0137394_10000868_pt1 | contig 21271 bp, 25 predicted proteins | sample czobulk116metaG_FD_108278 | JGI IMG/M metagenome (GOLD analysis project Ga0137394, IMG submission 108278) | Vadose zone soil microbial communities from Angelo Coast Range Reserve, California, USA - czobulk1.16 metaG | ecosystem: Environmental > Terrestrial > Soil > Vadose zone | place: USA...
AAAGAAGATCGAAAGGCCAGACTGGAAGGAAGCGACCGTGATGCGTTCACTCAGTCTCACCTGTTCTACCATCTCGTCAAGTCAAAGAGCTGTCGCCTCAACTCTCTACTCTTCGACCTATTTTTTTGACACGAGGCTTCTTTCGGCCACCCACACCGTGTTTTGGGACTACAGTCCCCGTCCCTTGCGAGACGTCCCTTGTGAACAATTGACATCACAATTTTATACTTGATGTTCCGTACCTCAGGTACAAACTGGCGATGCCCGAGCACTCGGACTATATTGGAGTTAAGAACATCGCATACCAAGATCGTGCACACGTTTGGATGTGGCCAATGTGCATCATACAAGCAATGGCTCGACGTTGCCGGGCCTATCTGTGAGCCTTTTGCTCTTGAGACATAAATTCGGCGGTGCATCCAGTGTCGCGGAGTGTCGTGTTGCCCCGGGCCCCTCGTTCTGCAGCACCATGCCATATAGTAGGCCGGGAGTGAAACCGGTGCGACACAGCGATGGTAGTCAAGGCGCACGGCGCGGCCGCCATAAGCTCGCTGAGGCAAGATCCGCCTTCGCATGATTTCGTTATTTACGCACCTTAACCGCGTCTCAGGCCAAGTGGCTGGGTTCTTCTCCGCCTTTCGCGCCAAAGGACTGATAGCGAGGGCTCGGGCTCAGTGGCATACTCGGCCATAGAAAACAAACAAATCATCAGAAGCAGAATAGCCGCGAGCCGTCCCCAGCTATGCCGGGCCTGTCCAGGACTCGAACAACGACAACGTGGGTGATTTAGCAAGATCCGACTCCACCAGTTCTGTGTAGTGGCGCCTTCTAAACGCCACAGGCCGAAAGGAGAGTCTTGTGAGGGTTCTGTTTCCAGCAGCTTGTCCTGACAAACGAGAGCGCTCAGGGATGAGCAAGTTTGACGTCTGTTCAGAGTCTCATGTGACGAGCTAACCGTTATAGGCGGATTAAGGTAAAAAGCACTACAGCAAAGATGGATACCAATTGTCGCCCTGTCGAAGCATACTACATGCAACAAAGATGTATACGCTAGATTCTAGTGTCGCGTGGACGTCTGCGCACAGCCTACATCATAAGGCTAGCCAGCCCTCCAGCCTGGTACGCCATCGGGCGTACACTCGGATGTGGTTGCGCTTCAAATTGGGTATACTCCTGCTTGCCTTCCGCATCGATACGAATCTAACGGATAGCAAGGTCATGCGTCGCAATACGTATAGCGGGTCAAAAAACGTACAAAAGCTCCTTTATTGCCACCCTGATCAACATAATTCGGAGCAGAGAATACCTGAAAACGGCGTGAGAAAATAGCACTGAATACGGGATGGTCATTCGAATACCGTTGTACATAGACCGTTGTGTTCAACGGCATAGCCATCTAGGATCATCGAATTAGGCGGTCAAGGCATTCGTGTTGAGAATTGACACCCCTACCTTGTCGTACCTCGTGGCTGCGCAGGATACCAGTCACTCCGTTCGACTCGCACCATCGCCGAGTCACGTCGGGTCCAAATGCAATGCCGACACCCTAGTACCGGCGAATCTTGTCAGGATGTCACGTTCGGTGTCAAAGGTTGACCTACACGTTTACTTGGCCCCCATCCCGGGGTTTCCTGCGGGTCCGTCCAAAGGAGCTGTGATACTACTCAGCATTCGACCTCCCAAAAAGAGAGAGGCCGGAAGCGCGAACCTCGCCTGTAAACGTAAGTGAGTCGAATCGCGCGCCACGTCGCGAAGGTGAACAAAAACATACACATCAGACCTTCTGTCCCCGGCTGGCGACCTATTCGGTTTATTTTGCGAATCTCGTCGAGAGTTATGCCGTCCTTGCTGAAGAGGCCACCATGTGTGACAAAGTACCGCTTGAAACCGTCAGGCGACAGGATCACGTTCTCCTTCATCGATGGGCGGCGCGTCGCACTGACAAGAGTGGCAAGAGGCACTAAGCCCGCCGTGAGCCGGGATATCAAGCAGGATATGATAGGATACAAACTGGTCGTAAAGACATGGGCGAATAGCTGCAGGAGGAACGCGTCTGAGAAGGATATTCTAACAATAAGACGAGAGTAGGACATACTTTATACGTTTGCTCGCCGTGCTTGTGCTTTGCCTCGCCCTCGAATCCATATGTTCGGTTCATTTCCTTTGCTTCGTGATTTCCACGATTGATGAACATGCTCTTGGGGTGTAGCCCTATGGTCAGTACAGTTAGAATTAATCGGACGAATGAAGTCTAAGCAATGCTAACATTTGAAAGCGAAAGCGGTCAAGATGACCTCTACGGACCACGAGCCTCGGTCAACGAGGTCGCCATTCATGAGTAAGATATGCTCTGAGGATGGTTCCCCGGTCAAGGACAATATGTGTACTACATCGTAAAATTGTCCTGTAAAATTGTCAGTCAGGAACCTCCCCGGGCAAAGTGAACGATTTGCACCGTGGACGTCCCCGATCACGTCGATGGTGACGTCGTCCTCTATCTTGACATCTACAAGACTTTCCTCCTCCACAAAATGTTCGTGGGCTCCGAGTACGATCTCCCATGCGTATCGTCGAGGGAGCTTTTTCCCGTCTTTGAACCACTGGATCATAGATCTAATGAATTCTATAGTGATCTTGTATTTGCCATCGTCCGTTGTCTCCAGCTTTGGCCCTTCGTATGTTTTCTCCACCTCGCAGGCACCTTTATCCGGGGAGGTTCTGACTTTAATAAGCCAGGACAGCGAACATGGCGACACGGACGCACCTTCGGCGATTATCTCCAAGCACCGCTCCGCAGCGCTCTTCTCCTCTTCAACCTCGATCGCCTTTTCAAACTCGATCTTGCGCACGAGCCTCTGAATTGACTCGAGCTCCTTACGGACCTGCGCGTTTTGAGGCTCGAGAGCGAGCACCTTCTTCAAATCGGCGACGGCCAACTGCGGCTTGAGTATCTGTATGTGACACATTGCGCGACTGCGGGTCGATCGGACGCAAGAGTTAGCTGCGGTCGGATGTCCCTGCGGGCAACCAGGGAGGACGCACCGGTAGTACGCTTTGGCATATTTAGGATTAAGTTCTATTGCACGCGCTGCGACAGAATAACTCAGCTTCTCGAAATGGGAGGACCACAAGACGAGGAGTGTGCCAAGACTCACTGGCATCATGTAGTGCATATCCATGCTCCTCGAGCTTTATCCGTGTATATGCGCGATTGCAAAATATCGTCGCATCACCGGGGTTGTGCGTTATCGCCTTGGTGTACAACTGCGCGGCTCGCAAAAACTCGTGGGCTTTTTGAGCAAGATACAGTGGGGGTTAGCGAGTGACCGATAAATTGGGTCTACTGAGCCTACAAAGGAAGGCCTTATTGGCATCTGCCTTAAGCTTGGCAGCTTCCTGTCTATCGCTCTCCGTGACTTCCTTAGGATCAGTCAAGCTGAGCGTTGATAGCGCCGGGGATGGTACGGCCGAGGAAGGTGGAGAGGGCTGTGAGGATTCGCTCATGCTTACGATCAATGAACATCGGTGTGAGCCTTACTCAATCTGATCCAACACTCCCACAGCCGGTCCGGATAAACTCAAACTCAAATGTAAAACTACTTGATTCAAAAATCGATAGATAATGGGGGGAGATCTTGATGCGCCGGGGCAATAACCTCTCAATGACAATTCTCCAGATTGCGGTATTTGCCAAGTCCTTTGTTATAGGCGTTCACTCCCTGGCACCAACCATTTATGAATTGATGAACGCTAGAAATAGGAATAAGCAATATTGTCACGGATTAAGGCAAGAAGACACTTGCTAGTCGAGGTTGTTTTGGCATCGGCAGCAGGTATGAGCGGCGCGCGTGGCATCAGCCTAGTTCAGCGTCATGTCAGATGAACGGTTTCCGTCAAAGGACTCATCACCCACGTGGGTCATGCCATTTTTCCAGCCATTATACCGCCCAACAGTCAACAGTATGTCACCACCGTCTTCTTCCAAAACAGAAACAAAATATTCACTGCCAGTCTTGATGTTAAAGTCCTGGGAAATAGTGAATGAACAAGATCCGATCACTCGAAAAAATGGTGCATCGGAAAACCTACAATGTCCTTGCAGTTGCCATTGGGAGCACCTTTACATTTGTCGGGGGTAATCTGCATGAGGCCCTGCTCACCAGCACCACCGACGGCCTGAGAGTTGCAGCTGCTTTCCTGCATCGCGATCGAGGCAAATACGATCGCAGGAACTAATCACCGTGAGTCAACAGAAACACCCTCCAGTCGAAGATCAATGAGGACACGAACCGTTATGGTGCTTCCCGTACTCAATGAATGTGGCAATGATCTCGTCACTGCAGGAAGCGAATGTGGTATGTCTCACGCTCTCCAACGAGACGACTATAAGCTCTTCAAGTTTAACGGGGGGTGGCGACCAGCCGCTGCCATCGACGCCACAATTCAACCAGTCAATATGGCCATTGGGTCCGCTAAGCCTCGTGACTTGCGCTGCATGCAAACAACAGCAGTCAGAATATCACGGCAACCAACGAATGCACTGTTGAACAAACATGTCGCGCCAACGGGATTGCAACGGCCATGATTGGCAGGCTTGATTGTGCCCAGCCCCTTGCCCGATCCCTTGTGGTGCATTCCAGCGGCGGCGTCGTGGGCCGAAGATGCCTCAACGTTGGCAACGAAGACGAACAAAAGAGAGAGCGCGGCGAGCCCAGCAGAGAGCTTCATGGTAAAATTAAGGAGTGGAATGCGAAACGAGTGTGTGGGTGGTCAAGTTCAACCTTTGGGGAGGACAAAGTGATCTGTGCTCGCGAGTTAAATGAGTGGTGAAAACGTAAGGAGAAAAAAAAAGAACACCCCTACCAACTGGTAACAGCCTAAGAGAAATCCATGGGGTTGGAATGGTTGGATGGAATTCAATTACTGAATGGCTCTTAATTCATTCCGGTCACTAGCATGCCGCCAAGCCCGCTGCGTCCCTTGGCCTTGCAGCTTCAGGCGACGCGTGTCTGGCGTCGGTTGACGTGAAAGGAGAATAGAAGCCACAAGTGGCACTATCGCAGGGCCGCTCCGTAATCCTCTATTCGTTGTGGTACTCATGTGATCGAGTGTCTTCAGTACGCTCGTACTCGTGTCTGCTTCCTCCACTTTGCAGTATTTTCTCATACGCACAAGGCGAGCCAATCCAGCCAAGTATCCAAGACAATTACTTCACGAGGCAATTTTGTCTCAGGGACGCTTTGAATGAATTGGGCATAAATGACACCCAAATCCACCTCGGAACCAGAAAACGGGTACTGTATGTCTTCACCAATGAGACAAATCAGGATCAGGTCTGCGAGGTGCAGGGACATCTCTCGACGTACTCTGTACCACCCATCGTCCAACTATCTTTGGGTCTTTAACCAGATCATGGCCGCTCGATAGCATCTTTGGTCACAGCACGAATACCGATCGGTACTTTACGTAAGACGTAAGGGATAGGCGCCGAGGGGTGCCGCCGTCGCTCCAAGGATGCCAGAACAGAAGACGACTTGACTAGGAATATGAACGTTGGAGCTTGGAGCTTGGAGCCTAGCCTTGGCTCCAACCCTGCTTCGAATTCACTACGACCGCAGCATACAGTGTGCATCACCGTCCGTTCAGCAGGGGCGCCGCAATATATTTGCCTAATTCTCACCACAAAACCCGGGCCCTGCCCCCACAATTGCCCGGGCCCACGCGACCGTCAACACCGTGCTTCGACCCTCGGCTAGTCCATGATCCCGCGGACATCTATCTCCAGTGCATGACTGCGGACAACGAGGCCGAGACTGTCATTCCACATTCCCAGAATCCATGCATCAACTCTCTGTGTCTGTGTAAGCTGGTCCTGTCTGATAATTGCTTTCTCACACCACCCACTCAGCAAGGGTGAGAACACTAGATATACGAGCGTTTCTCCCATGCTTTCCAACCCAGCGGCGGAAAGTTAGTCAAGAGGATATCGTCAGAGTCTGAGCGGCCCAACTAAATTTGACTCAGCCCTGATGCCCGCGCCAAGGAATTTCTGCATCGCATTGGGATCGCGTAAACTTGTAGGCGCCGGCTTGGGCATCCCGTGCGTTTGATGATCACCAGTGTAAGGGGCAGAACAGACGCCTCAAGCCTGAGCCTCTATAAACAAACCCTACTATACTGTGCTAGGAGCAGGATTGGCTCCGGTGACCCTGCTGATGCATGATGACCCATTCGCGCCGGCCCTCGCATGTTCCATCCGAAGACTACAATCGCCTCGGTGGCGCGCCCGACCTCACGGCGGAAAATAATGGAGCCTCCGCACTCGGGTGCGCAGAGTGTCCTGTTCTATACTAATACTGTACAGTACTAGTACTGGTATCTCCCACCAAGAAGCATTGCCCCTTGAAAACTTGGAGCGAGTGGAGAATTCGCAGTTGACCCTGTCAGGCTTCGTTGGTATAGATGACAAATCCGGTGTGAACTGCGGTGTCGGACTGTTCGGAATGACGCCTCGTTGAGAGAGAAAGAATAAGAGTGGCATATTCCCCAATGGTCCGAGATTCCTGGGGGATCGACTATGGCTGTACGACCGGACAACTTGATTGCCACGTCGAACCTGCTTCCTCAGGCTGTACGCAGGATGCCAGGGGTAGCGGTGTGCCACGGAAGAGCCTTCAGAGCCTTCAGCTTCATTCATTCAAGCGTGGCCTCAGGACTTCTCAAACCTCAACCAACCACACTGACGCCGAGTCGGTTCGGCCCAATCGCAAAATTGGGCGCCTACGTCAGCGGCGGTACAAGTACGGTTCAAGGGACTTCCTCAGATCAGTGATCTGAGGTGATGGATGAGTCAAATCGGTTGGGGCGGGCACGCCCATCCATAGAGTACAGCCACGGAAGAATTTTTTTTTCCAATGAAGTCGGAAATAGGTGTGCCCCGAAGGGAAAGCTCAGCAGGCCAAAATAGGCAAGTGGTCCCCCGGGTTGACTAGTTGACTTTTGACGATGGCTGACGACGTCGCGTTGCACGGGCTAGGGTTCAACGTTCAACGTTCACCCATGGTAATGCTGTATCCATAGGAAGATGCAAGGAATATGAACTCCCACCGGCCTCAGGAAGATCGCCTGGGAAATAGGATTCATCGTTGCCATCACGAAAAACCATTTTCGAGGGTTCAAGTTTGACGCCCATTTGGGCCGTGCATTCACCTCGATGGATCAAAGGGTTGCCAACCAACTACCCTACTGGAGCGTAAGGGAGATCTTTCGGTAGTATGACCATCGTCCAAGTAGTACAGCCTTGTCACTAGTACTGTCGCCGAGCCCTCCACTCTGGGATCTGCTAGGTATTCCTTGCCACTCCTAAGCTTGGATGACACAGGAAGACCGTGACCAACCACTGGCAAGTCACCCGAAATCTTGTTATTCCTAATTCATCTCCAAATCAGTATCGATGATATCAATCGAAGATCACGTTTCTTCGCGGATGGCCGTATGACTTGGCCGCCTACCCACAGTACAATTACTTCCAATCGAGTACCAACCTCGGTTGATGACTGTTCTGCATCGCAGGAGTTCAAGTTAAGCCTGGTGATCGAAGTGATCGGATTGATATACTGTATGCATACATGGCACGGACCAACAAGAGCAAGAGCAGTAGCGTTATCACCTCGCAGACGTCCACAAATGAACCATCCCATCGGCATACATATACGCGCATAGGTGCCATCCAGACTAGGAGTGTTTGCGAGAACACAGTAACCCTGCGTCCCAATGATTCACTTAAACGGGACAAGGTGAAGCTGGTTGACTCGGGAGCGCGCGTTGTCATATGAATGGACACTTGTGAGTCTGTGGCGCGTCATCATTCTGCCCTCATCCCGATCTCTCACGCCTTGTGGCAGGATAGTGTCTGTTGCCGTGTGTCATTATGTCATTTACATGGCAGAAATGGACAAGGTCCTTACAAATCGGTATGTCTCGCCTCGGGACATGCGTCTTGGGCGCTGCTAGCCTCGTGTACGACGATTAGCTTAGACTCAAAATAGGTACAAGTATCCACCTGCTTCCGCACGACAGCACGGCTGAGTATGTAGGGCTCCGAGACTTACGAAAAAAAAAACGAGTAAGAAAGGTTCATTGATGCGGAGTGCGGATTTATTTTGCTATTCCTGAGGGTACGAACAAACCCTACGCACGATCCGGCGTTCGGAGTCAAGTCCGCGTTTCGATTTGTTGTCCGAAGGATGCGGACGGAGAATAAACCAAAACACGGACATTTTCGAATCGTGCGTGATTTCACGCGGGTGGAAGAAACACCCCGATATTTTCACGAATTGCAACAGGCAATGGGAGCCGGGAATCAGGCCGAGGCCTTGGCTATTGTGGCGTAGAAGTACTGAGTGTCGCAGGTTGACAAAAAAAAACTGTGTCTTGGCCATCCTCTGCGCGCCTGAACCGAAGAGAATGAACGGCTAGGGCAGTCCGTTGATCGTCTCATCGAAGGTGGCGGTAAAGGCTCAGATAATAGCGCAGCAAACGGTGTATGTGGTCCAAAACAGACCCGCAAACCGAGGTGGTGCGTTGACCGTCTTGTGGCTACAAGCTGTGCGGGGGCGGGGAGCGGGTCAGGGCTGTGTAGAAGAGCTATCCTGCGCAGTAGGGGAGTATGGATGCGATACGAGATTGCATGGGGATGACGGCTAGACCCAAAGGCTATTCACGCTGCAGAAAGGAAGCAGATGGAAGGGTTGCGAATAGTTGATTGCGCTCGCTCGCTCGAATCACGAGGGGGAGACGCCACTATCAAAAGGGCATCCCGGGTCCGAAGAGGAAGAGGAAGCACACAAAAAGTGTTAGTACGGCGTACGGCACCGCATGGCCAAGCAAGGGATGGGATTCCCGATTCGATCGCGGGGTTACTCGGCGTGACGCACGTTACGTTTTGTGACAAGTGTTCGGTGACTCCACCGTATCGCCTACCAGTACTTAGAAGGGGTTTCCAGGTTCAGTTTCCCAACCTTTGTAGACTCCCCCTATAAACAGCCCCCAACGCCCCCCTCCCTTGTCCTCACTCTGCGTTTTTTTTTCTGGCATTGACTCCCCCTCCCGTTACCTGTTTTAAATCCTTCGGCTCTTGTTGCTGAAGGTCCAGATCATCAGCCAGAGCAGGTAGCCTAGCCTCGCTGTAGGGCTGGCCATCCTCCTCTGATCCTACCGTGTTCAAAATGTGTGCTATCGCGTCAATACGACTCATCCTGCCGCCCAAACCAAGCCTTACCGTCATCGATTCCTTTTCTGGTTCCGTCCCCTCTAACAACAGCATTGACACACCCGCAACTTATGGTATCCTTGTTTAAATAATCTCACTCGCCGCTTGCTCCCCTCCCTACTCTGTTTTCTCTGCCTCGTAACTACTCACAACTCTTCCTCAAACCCCACCACTCAGTATGCAAGTCGTTTCCCATTCACTCGCCCACCGTGGGTCCAGTGCTTCACGCACGCGCGCCCGGTGGCAGCCCTATGCCTCTATTCAACCCTCTTCTATGCGGACGCCGTCGAGCGCCTACCTCCATACCCCAGCATCGTCGTCTTCAACTGTATCAACACCTGCCCCAGCTCTCCACAACTCGATATGCGAATCAGATCTCTCAAAACCTCTCCCTCCTGCTCGGTCAAGTAGTCACATACTCTCGCAACCCTCGAAGGATATTCGCGATGTACATAAACACAAGTATGTCACTGGTCTCGTCGGTGAGTTACTGAGCCGCTTTCCCGCAATTTGGCACATGCGCCTATTTGGGAGACTTCTTGTTTGCTTAGACGCGCATTTCCCTCCACCCAGATGCCGCCGTCAAGTCGCTGTGCGAAATATGGAACCCCCATGATATCCCCGCAGTTTTCTTGACCCAAGCGTGTTCGGCGACCCTGTCAACTCAGATGCACAATATCCTTCCACTTAATGGCCCTTCTAATTCAAGTATCTTCACCTCAGTCGCGCAACAACTTCCCTCGCCGCCGATCACACCACCCTGTGCTCCAAGCACAGCTTCCTCCCCTCATGTTTCCACAGCACCTCGTAACCTTTCTCGTGCCGCAACTCACATTGACTCATCTGCCGAGCAGGCTCGCGGCAATGCTGCCCCGCTTAAGACGTTCGTCCATGAGGTTCTGCGTCGATCACGAACCTCATGTAGCGTACTTCAAACGGCCCTTTGTTACATTGAAGCCCTCCGTCAGAAGGTCCCTGAACTCGCCCACCAAGAGAAAACTGGCGAAGGAATCCGTGGCGAGGTCGATCATGGCGCTCGAGTCCTTTCACCAGATGACCCGCGTCTATATGAGTCGCCGAGAGAAGTCGACATCGATGAAGTCATCGACCCGGTGCACTTCGGTAGCTCAGAGAGCCACTACAGCGAAGATGCGCCCCCGACTGTGCGAATGCTGGATGACAGTATACTTGCGATACCTGACGTCACGACTCTATGCGAAGTCGAAAAGAGATCGCGCCCGCCGTCAGAGGATCTCCCGACACTCCCTCCCCTCCCATCACCATTATTGTGTCCCCGTCGGGCTTTTCTAGCTTCCTTGATTCTCGCTTCGAAATTCACGCAAGATAAGTGCTACTCGAATCGCGCATGGGCGAAACTTGCAGGATTGCCTGCGCGGGAGATCGGGCGTTGTGAGCGCGCTCTCGGAGAGGCGCTTGAATGGAGACTCTGGGTTGGGAAGATGCCAGCGTTCAGCGTGCTGTCGCGCAGTCAAAGTGCAAGCGATTTGTTCAGTCGTGCCAGCAATAATGCGAGTAATGCTCCGTTGGGGGTCCTGCGGCGCTGCAGCACGCTACCTGCTCAGGCTTTCTCACTATCAATGCTGGCGACACAACCGGTCAACAACACTTCGATGATGCAAGGTCCATGGATGCCGACGCCGGAGGCCACTGCATTTGAATACTCACCGACTCCGACGCTGAGTGTCTCCCCAGCTACGACGGATGCGTCTTCCGACAGTCTCCATGAGGAGCGGACAGTTCAAATGACCTTTGTCGACCATGTGTCCAATCCTGATGGCTTGAAAGAAACCACCCCTGCGGTCCCGCCGGCGCCTGCGTATGCCTACGCGGGCGAGGGCGGGATTTCGCGGGCGTGGACTGGGTTTGCCTGGAATGCAACTGGACCTGGCACTGGTTGGGTCCAAGGTGACGCAGATTCTCTGCTTGTGCAATACTGACTCTTTCTGTGTCTCGGCTATCCTATTCACTCTTGGCCTCGGTTCACTCGTATCTATTCCCCTTTATCTTTTTTTTCTTCTTGTGTCTCGCGTGAATTCACGCATGTATTTTTGTACAATACATCATAGAGATAGGGATCTATTAACGGCGCTCTTCGTTTTGTGACGTGCGCTGTTAAGGTTGGGAGGGTTCTATGGCGGACTTATTAGCGACTTGTTCAATGCTGTCTTTTTCGTGCATACATGCAGCCTCTTTTTTGAGTTCACTCTCATTGCCCGCGTGATCGGACCAAGCCCGTATCGGTGGTCAAGTATATCATCAGAACGTGCTCGAAGCAGCCCTGGCGCAATGTCATATCCCGGCCATAGTACCTCGGGAGAGAAGGCGCTGATGGAAGCCAGCGCCTCACATAAGGGTGCTGACTAGCCAAACTATCATCTCATTTATTATGGCTATAAAGCCGCACAGCCCTCGTTACACAAAGAGGTCACGAGCACCGTTTGACCTCGGTCTGGATGATGTCCTGCCCAAAGGAGCGGACGGCTCTACTTTGTAAACGAGTCAGCGCCGCGTGGACCGTGCCAAAAAAGCCTAATGAGACATCCAATCCGATTAGAAGACCTGATTTTTCTCCTTGGGAATAAGTACTGTATGGAACACAAAGGCCGTTCACAGGTCAATTCTGGTTTCAAGACGTTAGCGAGTGGCACAAAGGAACAGTTGGGGATCGGTCGGGTTAAATTTTGTGGTGGAGAGTGACGAAAGCGGTAAGGAGAAGGTGGCGTACTGTAGTGCGATAGATTTTCCGTGTTCTCACCTTTCTCGTCGGATTGAGTCCGCCCTTTTCGAATTTTGGTTCGAAACCTGTGGATGTCTCAGCAACAATCCGCTCCAAAGCCTTCGCTCCAGGGCGTAAGAATCAAAGCAAGAAAGGGCGCAGTCAAAGCGCATGCGAAACACGAGCCCACAGGTAAGCGCTTTTCCTTACCTGCGTTCTCTGTTCTCTGTGTTTGCCTGCGACGACGTCAGATCTCTCATCGTCATCGCTCCTGCTCCCCCGATCCGTCGTGTTCTTGTAGTATTCAGAGATCAGGTGTACAAGCACCTCGAGGCTATTCCCCCAGGTGACTACGACGCGATTGCCAACAAGCTCATCCAAGCCGGATCGACCCTGGAATTCCTCAAATATGCAGACGCACTCTTCGACATCCTCTTCGTCGGCGGCCTTCTCCAGCCCGGTGGCTTGTACCTCGACGCAGAGGGACCTACGTCTCCCTTCTCCCTCTTTCAGATCGAGGTCTCCGCCGAGCCCGACGAGATAAAGAAGTTTGTCGAGGTCCTCAACAAGCTGATCAGGAGGTAAAACATGCGATTCCTTCTTCTTCTTTCCCCCTTCCCGTCCCGTGTTCGCAAACAGTAATCATATCGCGCCTAACAAAAACAAAATTGCCGGTTACTTGTTATTCAGATATAAATACCTCCAGAAACCGCTCGAGGACAGCTCTCTTCCGACGCTTTTGCAATACGCCAACAAGTGGGATCCCGAGAAGAGGGACAGATTCGCTGTCGCCATCGGCCTCATCATCGCGCAAGGCCTCGCAGGCACCGCGTGCTTGCAGAGTCTGACAAAGGACCACCTCATCAAAAATGGTACCGTACCCAACTCCCTCACTCCATCGCCATGCACACAAATCTCATATCGGGCTGTGTTTCTCTAGACATCTCGGTGAACGTCCTAACGTCGATCTTTCGCGCCTACCTCGCCGAGACGTCGATGGACCATCTCGCCGGTGCGCTCAAGAAGCGCGGCATCAAAGATCTGCTCATTTTCTTCCAACCAAACCGGCGCTCGGATGCGATCCTCGATGCGCATTTCCGCAGCGCAGGCCTCCCGCAAGTCGCGGATTGGTGGACACGCAAGCAGAACGCAGTCATCAAGGAAGATATTGGCAAGGCCGTCAAGGAGGCCTTGGAGCGTGAGGATCAACCCTCCGACGTGCGCCATTTTTTCCACCTCGTTTTTCTTTTTCAGTTCTCGGTGCTGATGAGAAATAGGTCGTCGCTGCTGTACGTGCGGTAGTTGAAGAGCGTCCGCTCCCGGAGGCGGAGCTCGTCGGAAGCCTCTGGCATGGTCTCATGGCTCAAGTCGACTGGAGCGCACGCCCGGATCAAATCGAGGGCCTGGCTCTGCGCGAAGTCTCGGTACGCTGCCCGCCATTTGCCCTCCGTTCCAACAACTAACCAACTAACCCAACCGCGCAGCGCTTCTCACCGATCATTGAATCATTCTGTACGGGCCCCAAGACGGAGGTCGCCCTCATCAACACCGTGCAGACGTACTGCTACGAGGACACGCGGATCATGAAGGCGTTCCCGCAGATCTTGAAGGTTCGTCCGAACGCATGTAAACGCAGGCACGTCTCGGTCAGACGCTAATTGTCGTCATGGTTTGCAGGTCTTGTACAACAAGGACTGCGTGTCCGATCAGGCGATCATCTATTGGCACCAGAAGGGCTCGAAGCCGCAAGGTCGCCAGCACTTCCTCAAGGCCACGGAGGGCCTGGTGAAGGTATATCCCATCATATCCCCCCCCCGGTCAACGTGACGGACATCTCCCCTGTTTCCGTTTTCTGACGCCCTACATAGTTTTTGCAGGAGCAAGAAGAAAGCGAGGAAGAGTGATCCGACGACGGCAGGTGGGGGTGCTGTTGTGGAACGGGAGCTCGGACATATTCATACAGGTGACGCATACATGACCGCGGGCGGAACTCGGATGAGATCATTTCTCGTTGTAATCACCACGAATTACTCCGCCACACCCAGTTTGGCCCGCTCGGGTTGGTGAAACACGATTTATTGTGAAAAAAAAGAAAAAAGGTTTGTGCTGTGCCAGTACTAGTATAAATGATTCCCTTTGGCGTTGCGGTGTTCCAACGCCCATGTCGGTCTTGTAGAAGTCGTAACTGTACGTAGGACTTCGGACGGAACAGCTGTGACACGGCGTGACTGACGCCCGGTGAAACGAACCACGTGGCACGCCGTATCATACGGTAAGCGAGTCATAAACCCAAAAATAAACCCAAACAACAGGGTCCATCACGTGTGATTCTCGGAGCCGACAAAGTTGACTCGATCATCGGCCGGCCGAGTTGCGATCGGTCACGCCTTCTCCACAAACGACAAATTTGTCAGTCATTTTCCCTGGGGATCCGAATCAAAAATATTTTATTTCCGTATCAACGAAACGCTTCTTTTTCACGACTCATAACATGCATAACCTATTGAAACGTGTATGCAGAGAAAATGAACAACAGACAACGTTGGAAGTACACGATCTTTTTTTTTGTACCTTTTTTGGAGATGAGATAACCAAGCGCGAGATGGGGCGAACACTATGAGCAGGGCGTTAACGGTTGGCTGAGAGATGGCTGGGGAAAGCCCTTCATCCCGTGGGGACCAGCGTTCCGCGCCGTGTGCGGGCTCCGCGATCAAATACAAAGAAAAGGAGTGGAACAACAACAACGGGATAAAACATTACAAGTCAAGTGGAAGAGAGCTCTTCACCACGCCTCGGGCACGGGGGCAAATTCGCCTGGCCAGCCGGTGCCACGGCTCAAATTCATGAAAATACCGTCTGAGCCGTTCACGGGCCACCCGAGGTCCGTCAAGCTCTGCTCCTGCAACCATACGGGGATGTCCGACTGGTGCAGCGGAGGCGGAGCCGGGGCGCCCTGAGGGAAATGCAGGCCGAGCTCCTCCATCGTGATCGGAGGAGGGGGCTGCTGAGGAGGCACCATTTGTGCATGCGGCGGGTCAGCGAAGGGCTGGCCCTGCGGTTGGCCACCGAGCACCATCGCGTCGCCAGGACCGCCAGGATGAGTGAGGCCCATTTTCCGTCGCAGATTGGCGAGCATGACGCGCAATGTCAATGCGTATCTGTCCCAATCGTTAGTCGAGGTATAAAGACGGACATAGAGCGAAAAAGGAAATCAAGACGCACCGTTCTGCGGCGACTTCAGAGAGCAACTGCGCGAGTTGCTCGACCTGTCCGGTTATTTGACCGAGATCGAGCTCGGTAGGGAAGAGGCCTGTCATCTTCAACAGGAACAACCCCGAGAATGCGGCCGTGATGAGGTTGTCGTGGCCAGCGTAACGGAGAGCTGCGCGATAATCTTGAGATCCAAGGAAGATGGCAAGGCAGTTAGATGCGGCCTCCTTAGCTTGAAATGCGAGCTCGCGTTGTTCAAATGGCATCTTGTCCCAGGAGACTCCACGGAGAGCGACGCAGACAAGCCACAGTTTAGCGTAATGAAGCTCGCCGGCGAGGATTTTGACGAGTAGGTTTTCTTCATCCATTGATTGACCTGTTGCCTTGGTGTCACAACGAGATCAGTAAACAAGGAATTGAGGCGTACGGTGTAATTCGTCACAGTCGCGCCACCATTTGTCGAGCGATTCACTCGCCCGACGGATGAAGGCCAAAGTATTGTGGTTAACTTGTCCGTTCATGGACGTTAAAGTCTCGTAGATTTGAGCTTAGGGGATGATTCAGATTAAAAACCTGGCCGAAGGCTTGAGAATAGGTCTTACTCTTCTGAACTATAAGCTCGACAAGAGAGACAAGTCGAACGTCATTCCCCGATGACAATGGGTGGCGTAGTAGGGCACGGCAATGCCGGATCGAGCTCTCGTCCCTCAGTACAATCGGCCTACCCGTTCCCAAACTCATTCTGGGAGTTGGAGGATCATCAATACGGATGAATCACACCACGAACACTTAAAAACTCACTGATGGTCAAACCAGTAAACGCACAACCAGATACGTGAAGAGACTACGAGATCGCGCTCCTCTTCCTCGCTGCGCTTGCTACTGGTATCTGCAAGTTTTTCGAGAGCGCGATGCAAGCCCAAATCGAGAGCCATGCGCATCCCATGACCGCTTGGCAGCCAACTGTTCGTGCTCCACGCGGCGAGGAGTAGCATCCCTATAGACACCCTGTGAACATCTCCCCCACAAAAGTTCACCGAGAATATACCTTGTACAGCCTCCTTACGTACGACGGGGCCGAAAAGTGAAGAGCGGGCGATACCTTGAGCTTCTTCTAATGCCTTGTAGAATGACGGGGCCGGAGGGTTATTGCCGCTCTTGATCTTGCCAGCGACGGCGAGAATAGCGTCAAAGGTCCAGGGAGAGCGCTCCATCAAACCGTCATAAGAGTCGTACGAAACATCGAAAATAGGAACGAAGAGGTGACAGCCCGAGAAAAAACTACATTGCATGGTGACACGAGTAGAGAGGACAGAAGGATCAACCTTGCTTACATATGGAACAATTCCTTGGCTTCAACATCAGAAACTAGTCCCTGTGATGTGGTATTAAATTAATGAAGGCACAACAGATCAAAAAAAACTCGCCTTTTCTACTACGTGGGGAAAGGCATTGCGAGGAATCGGCTCGGTCCTCTTTCGCTTCTTGACACTATGGCAGAGTGATAATTTGTCCACAATGAACGGTTGAATCACGCATACCGAGATGCAGAAAACGAAGGGGCGGCTGCTGCCTCTGCTGCTGCATTAGCGAGTCCTTGCAAAGCTTCGATAGGGGCATTTGCGGTGGACCGGGGAAGTGCTTCCTCGGATTCATCGTCAGAAGAGGCCGCGGTACTGGTGACGATGCCATAAGTAGCATACTTGTGGGGCTAAGGTACACGTGAGCGTGAGCTAAAGCAATGAGCATTGACCGACCGGTGGGAAGCCCGGAAGCGGGGGGAATGTGCGCTGTGCAGGGGAACGCTGGTCCTGCATAAGGGCCGGATCATATTGAGGATCAAGGCCAGTGCGGGTCCCAGACACATTAGCGATGTATCCAGGACCCTCACGAATCGGTTGAGGATAAATGGGAGCACCGGGAGGGATGACACCGGGAGCACCGGGTTGCGTGACGGCGGCAAGAATGCGGTCCAAAGAGGTTTGAAGGCCAATCATTTGGCTTTGCATGACCTTATAAAGGGTGACAAGGGGGAGGAGGAATGGAGAGAAGGATGGACTTACGACATACTGGCCTTCCAGGCGGGACAAACGTCTATGAGGTGGGAAGAAGAAAAGTGTGAGAAAGAAAAGAGAACGAAGGGGATATGGTAGTCGCACTCGACACTGGCCGTGGAAAGTAGCTGGCCATTTTTCTTCTCTGGTTTTTCGAAGATGCAAGGTTGACCGCTCAGTTGACAGCGACGACAAGGAGACTGATGTTTTCCGGGCCGGAACGGTAGAGACGGGCCAGAGAGCGGTGAGCGGGACGGGGGACGGCTCGGGCGGATAATCAACCCACCTCTCCCTCACATCTGTTCTTCCCTTTGCGACAGGCGGTACAGGCTCGGGCACCGCGCTTTGGGATATGACCGGGGGCTGAGCCGCCCGGGGTTGTTGGTGATTCGTCCATCAGGGGTTGCGTGACCGGTTGGTTCGTTGGTGCTCTGCGTCGCTTTGAAGGGATGACTGGACTATCAACTGTGGAGTTTGTAGAGGACAATGACATGGAGAGGGGACAGAAGTACCCTAGAGAATGGGACGACTTGAGTTTCTCGCCCTCAGTGCACTATCAACAAGGCAGATTGGTAGGGACGTTAAGGTAAGTAAGCCCACTCACCCACTCGCCCACAACTCAACTCACAACCCCTCGGCCGGCCCGGTCCGGTCGGTCCCCGCCGGCCACCTCCGACCTCGGTAGTGCTGCCACGTCCTTTCTTTTTAAACCCCTGGTTCACGGCAAAAACTCGTATATGGAGAAGCTCACGCAGTCGTCAAAAATGCGATGCAACGCAACATTCAGGTCTTGTCGTCGGTGACACGATTTTCGCACTCTTTTGTTTACGTTGACCCATTACAGCTACGATCCAATAACCCCGCTTGTCGTCTATGTTCGGTTGGCAACCGAATTCTGACTCGGACTTGAAGTCATTTACTTTCTGCGACCGGGTAACCCAGTGTCAGGTCCCTTGCCCACCACTGCGTTTCTTGCCGAAAAAAGAATATTACCGATCCTGTATGTTCGCATCAGAACCTGCTCCCCACTCCCTTTCTCCACTCATTGCGATAGGCGACCTACATGTACTTCCACCCTTCATTTAATCAGTTAGATGCATTTCCGAAGGTGCTATTCTCAACTACGGCGTGCATGATACGAAGACGGTTATCAGGGCTCACTGCTTAAGGCGACATAGGTTGTATTTGATGGGATCGAATATCACTACAAGTATGCCCTATCTGAACCTGCCGAGTCCAGTATTGGGCATGATACAAAGTTGGTGAAACAATGGCGCACATTGATTCTGAAAATACCACCGTATTTCACTCCAGCACGCTAGCCGTGGATCGGGGACCTTCCATTCGTACACCAAACGGACACTGCTTATTCTGTGAGGTAACGCAGCTTGACGTTCGGAAACTTTACCAACCTGACAATTCGTCGGAATTCGTGGGTGCCAGGCAAAGCTAGTAAGTTCCCATGAACCTCTGCTATTTTTACGTCGAACGGCTGACCTCAGGCCAACATATTTTAGCCAAAGTGACTTTTCTTCCTTCATCAGGTGTACGGCCTGCATCCGTCGACGAAAAACAAGTAATTGTAGCGTGTCCGCGAGGATTTGCGATAACCGTGGATGCACCTCGCTGGAGGGGAGAATAGTGTACAAGTGAGTTTTGGGGCGCAGCCTCATCGCGCGCGCGTGCATTGTGATATAGCGATTTACAAATGAAGGCAAAGGACTGACTCACTTCTCAGGGCTTGTGGGCACCGCGCAGTGCCACCGTAGGGCATCGCTCAGCGATGATTAAACCTATGTACATGTCTGCCGTAACGACCATCACATCTGTCTCCGAGACTCGGAGCGTATGACATTCGTGCTCGACGGCAAAAAAAAAAAAAGGCTTTTCATTTCAGTCAGACGAGCGCCGGCCTATGTGGAACTCGACAATGCACTCGTCATGTGTTCTACACAAGGGCACAGGTCGAAGAACATACATTAGACAAGAGGAAAATGTCAGTGTGTCAGGCAGACTCGGACCTAGTCGGGATGCGATAGGCTATGGTAGGTTATCCCACAGGTCTGGGCTAACGCGACAGAGGGCCAGCAACGAATATTCTCTGGGGAATAGCTCGCCAGTGCTCGACTTACGGGGATAACTATATATATGCACCTTTTCTCCATATCTTGTGGTCCCAAGTTCATTTTGTTAGAACCTAGGTAGTATTCCTATCCCTCAGTCACTGCAGTGCATATGAACTTTATTGTGTACATAGGTAGTGTTCCTATCTAAGTACAGTTAGTTATGTTTGTTGAGGGGAAAGGGGGGGTATCGAGTCACGTGTACACGAGATTGAGCATCGTGACTACCGCGTGATCACCAGGCTCCAACACTCCTCGATGCGACATGAGTGTAAGCGCGTAGGTCATTGAGGGTGTGCGAAGTGTGAAATCAAAGGTAAAACAAAAAGAGGGTGTGGCCAGATGGACGAGGCTCCAACACATTTTCCCCATAAGAGCACCTGTACAAACGCGCCACTTTGGATGTGGATGCCTCCATCCTTTCGACACCCGGAGCACGTCATCTTGCGTTGCGATACACAGGCGCTGACGTGATGCAACTCCCCTCAAGGAGAGCCCAGAAGGCAGTGTTGGGAGCCGCCGACGAGATCCCTGGCAACCAACTTACTATCCAGGTCGTGTCCCATCTATCCCTTTTGTTTCGAGCCTCGTCCTTGTTTTCATTGGCCTCCTTCAATTTTCGCCGCGACGCCTGGCACCGCGCTGCTGCACAGTCCCAGGGTGCCCTTCCACGCCCCGGACCCTTTGCCTTGGTCCCTGATTCGTCCGCTGCTTCCTTGACTCCGTGCACAGTCCCTAGCCGACGGGCGTCGTGACCTCACCTCTTTCGTTCCTTTCGGCTCTTTTGACCGCCCGTCGCCCGATATACGCACGCTACTCTCGATAAACAACCCGCCTGGGTCCTTGAAAACGTGAGCCACTCTCGTGCGCTCTCAGACTCAGACTCGCGTTAATTGTCTCAGGCGAAACCACGTCGCATGCTCTAACGTCTCCCGTCTTCCCAGTCATGTTTTCACCAACACTTCCGCGCATTTTGTGGTTCGCGCCAGTACAGACAAGGTACCGGGTGATATCCGATATCCTCATTTACATACATACTTAACCAGCTAGCTCCTGGACGTATTTCTTCCCAAAGGTAGGGTTAGCGATGAGGACCGAAACCCCTAGTCAATAGGTTACTCGCGAGTCACTTTGGCCACTGCCTGGTAGCGGCCAATACGTGGTCGCCAAGCAAAGGTCGACCAGCCGGTGGAGGAATTGGCAACTTCATTACCAGATCGGGGTAGAGCCATAAAGGAATATGAAAATGCAGAGCACAGAACGCCGATATAGGTATGTGAAAGCGTGGCGGCTTCGGTGTTCCACAGCTTCTTTCAGAAGTGAAACTAGTCACGATTCAAGTGGGCACGAAAACTTGTATATTATCCCTGATTTTATCTGCTTACGCTGTTGTGGATAGCAGCGGCTGCAAGAAGTTGGTCACACATGTGAAGCACGCCACTGGCAGGGTACAAGCGGCTCTTTAGTAATAACGCATTGGATGGATAAAGCCCGAAGTAGGGTTTCCACCGTAGACAATTGGCATCCATGTCCTATTGAAGTATGGGGATATTTAACCGGATCCCTACATTCACACTGCGCCTGGCAGGCGCCTACTCGGATCACGCGCTCTCCTTGGGCGTTTAGTCCTGATGTCAGCTGTTCCCATCCGAGTCCGCAGCACCGACCCTTGACCTTGCGTCACATTACGCTTCGTGCATCACGGCAGATGACTCCACAATTCCGAAGTTCGAGATCCATAAGATCATGTTGTAATAGGCCTCGATGTCGCCTTTGTCAAGGTATCGCTGGCGCCTCCCGGCTGAGCTCCGAGAGCTATGAAAGCTCACCTACCGCCCCCAAAAGAAACCCACCTCGTGGTTTTTCGCTCCTAGGC
>Ga0137394_10000869_pt1 | contig 21265 bp, 10 predicted proteins | sample czobulk116metaG_FD_108278 | JGI IMG/M metagenome (GOLD analysis project Ga0137394, IMG submission 108278) | Vadose zone soil microbial communities from Angelo Coast Range Reserve, California, USA - czobulk1.16 metaG | ecosystem: Environmental > Terrestrial > Soil > Vadose zone | place: USA...
CCACCCAGTAGAGGACGGTGTCGCCGGAGAGCACGCCGAGCACGCACACCGGCAGGGCCAGCCACCAGCGCACCACGCCCTCGTGCGCGAGCACGCCGGCGGTTAGGACCGGCACCTCTTCGGGCAGCGGCACGCCGACACCGCCGAGGAAGAGCGCGATGAAGATCCCCGCGTAGGTGAACTCTTCCAGGAATTGCTCCAGCGCACCCATTTCCGGGGCAGTGTATACTCCGCCTTGTCTGACACGGTGCGGTTCAGGGTTACCCTCCCAAAGGAGCGCGTCCCATGGCCGTCAAGCTCTTCGTCGGCGGGCTGTCCTTCTCCACTTCCAACGAGCGTCTGCGCGAGGTCTTCGCCGCGACCGGCAATGTCGAGTCGGCGGCGGTCGTGACCGACCGCGACACCGGGCGCTCCCGCGGCTTCGGCTTCGTCGAGATGGCGACGCCCGAAGACGCCGAGCAGGCGATCAGCAAGCTCAACGGCACGTCGGTCGACGGCCGGACCATTCAGGTCGAGCGCGCGAAGTCGCCGGGCGCCGGCGGCGGCGAGCGCCGCGGCGGCGGTGGCGGCGGCGGCGGCCGCGGTCGCTGGTAGCCGCGTCAGCCACGGCGTAACGGAGGGGAAGGGGGGAACCCTCTTAGGGTGCCCCCTCACCAAAGATTGACCGCGGCGAACTGGCTCATCCTGCACACCGAGGCGTCGCTGGGCTTCGGCGGTCAGGAGCTCCGGATCGTCGCCGAGTCACGCTGGCTGCGCGCGAACGGCTGGGACGCGCTCGTCGCGGCCCAGCCGGGTAGCCGGCTCTGGGACGAGACGCAGCGCGTCGGCGTGCCCGCAGTCGCGGTCCGCATGCGGAGCACGGTGGACCTCCCTGCCCTGCTCGCACTCCGCCGTCTGATCGCCGAGCGCGGCGTGGCGCTCGTGCACACCCACAGCTCGATCGATAGCTGGCTAGGGGGCGTCGCCGGGCGCTCGCGCGGCCGGCCCGTGGTGCGCAGCCGCCACGTCACCATCGCCATCCCACGCCGCCGCGGGCTCGTCTATCGTCTGGCCCAGCGGGTGATCACGAGCGGCGAGGCCGCCGGGCGCGTGGTGGCAGCCGCCGGGGTGCCGGCCGAGCGCATCGTTGCCATCCCGCCCGGCATCGACACCGCGCGCTTCCACCCCGGCGTGGCCGGTGACAGCGTCCGCCGCGAGCTGGGCCTCGAGATCGCACCGGTCGTCGGCCTCGTCGCCAACATCCGGGGCTCGAAGGGCCACAACGTGTTCCTCGAGGCCGCTCAGGCCGTGCGGGCGGCGCAGCCGGCCGCCCGCTTCCTCATCGTCGGTGACGGGATCGGCTTCGACGATGTCCGGCGGCGCGTGGACGCGCTGGGCCTGGCGTCCGCCGTGAGCATGACGGGCTTCCGCCGCGACATCCCCGAGGTGATGGCGGCGCTCGACGTCCTGGTGCTCCCGTCAATTCGCTCGGAGGCGGCCTCCCAGGTGATCCCGCAGGCGCTCGCCGTCGGCACGCCGGTGATCGCCACGACCGTGGGCGGCAGCGGTGAGCTCGTGCGCGACGGGGAGACCGGCCGGCTCGTGCCGCCCGGCGACGCCACCGCCCTGGCCGCCGCCATCCTCGCCTGCCTCGCCGACCCCGAGGCCGCGCGCGCGCAGGCGCGCCGCGGCCAGACCCTGGTCCGGGAGCGCCACTCGCTGGACGCGGCCATGACCCGGACGACCGCCGTGTACGAGGCGCTGCTCCGGCCCGCCGGAAACCGAGTGGTACCGTGAATGCAAGAGGACGTAGGCCCACCCCGTGAACGTCCATATCTTCGCCACTGATTACGACGGCACGATCGCCGAGCGGAACCACGTGTCGGAGAGCACGGCGCGGGCGCTCGAGCGGGTGCGGGCCACGGGGCGCAAGCTGCTGCTGGTGACCGGGCGGATGCTGCCCGACCTGCAGCGGGTGTGCCCCGACGCCGACCGGATGTTCGACGCGGTGGTCGCCGAGAACGGCGCGCTCGTGTACTTCCCCGAGCGGCGCGAGGTGCGCCGGCTGGGGGATGCCCCGGAGCCGGCGCTGATCGAGGCGCTGCGGCGGCGCGGCGTGCGCCTGGACGTCGGCAGCGCGATCATCGCGACGGACGCGCCGTTCGCCGAGGCCGCCCTGGCCGCGATTCGCGAGACGGGCGTCGAGCGCACGCTGGTCTTCAACAAGGACGCGCTCATGCTGCTGCCCGGCGGCGTCACGAAGGGCACCGGGCTGGCCGCCGTGCTGGCGACGCTGGAGCTCTCGCCGCACAACATGGTCGGCATCGGCGACGCCGAGAACGATCACGCCTTCCTGGCGATGTCCGAGTTCGCGGTGGCGGTGGCCGACGCGGTGCCGGCGCTGCGCGAGCGCGCGGACTACGTCACGCGGGCGCCGGGGCCGCGCGGCGCCGTGGAGTTCATCGAGGAGCACGTGCTGCGCGACGTCGTCGACATCGTGCCGCGGCTGAAGCGCCATCACCTGGCGCTCGGCGACGAGGCCGACGGCACGCCGGTGACGATCCCGGCCCACGGCACGCGCCTGCTGGTGGTCGGGCCGTCCGCGACCGGCAAGAGCACGCTGACGGGTGTCCTCGCCGAGCGCGTGCTCGAGAGCGGCCGCTCGCTCGTGCTGCTCGACCCCGAGGGCGACTTCCGCACGCTGGCCGAGCTCGAGCGCGTCGTGGTCTTCGGCGGCAAGGGCGAGCAGGCCTTGCCGGCGCCCGAGGAGATCGATCAGCTCCTGCGCCATCCGCTCACGAGCCTGGTGCTCGATCTCAGCGCCATGACGATGGCCGAGAAGGTCGGCTACGCGACCAAGGTCCTGGCCGTGATCGCCACCGTGCGGTCGACGACCGGGCTGCCGCACTGGCTCATCATCGACGAGGCGCACCACGTCCTGCCCGCCGAGGGCTCGCCGGGCGTGGAGCTGCTGCAGCCGGGCGCGGAGTCGCTGGCCATGATCACGCTGGCCGCGGGCGACCTGGCGCCGGCCGTGCGCCGGCTGCCGACCGTGATCGCGTCCACCGAGATCGGCGCCTTGCAGGAAGCCGTGCTGAGCGCGCGCGGCGCGCGCGGCCTGATGTCCACCCGTGCGTCAGCCGAAGAGCGCCCGCTCCAGCGTGGTGAGGCCGCCATCGCGTGGCTGAACGGCGGCGCGCGCGGCGCGCGCTTCCGCGTCGGCAAGCGGCGCGTGCAGCACCGCCGCCACGTGCGCAAGTACACCGAGGGCGAGCTGCCGACCGACCGCTCGTTCTTCTTCCGCGGGCCGACCGGCAGCCTCAACCTGCGCGCCGCCAACCTCGCGCGCTTCGTCGAGCTGGCCGACGGCGTGGACGAGGCGACGTGGCTCCACCACTTCCAGCAGGGCGACTACTCGCGCTGGCTGCGCGACATGATCAAGGACCCGGAGCTCGCCGCCGAGGTCGCGAACCTGGAGCGCCTGGGGCTCGGCGGGGCCGAGTCGCGCCGGCAAGTCTTGGAGCGCGTGCGGCAGAAGTACGCCGTTTAGGCGTGGCGCGAGACATCGGCCCGTTTTGATGGGAGGGGGCGCTCGACGCGCCCCCTCCCATACCCTCCCCTTTCGCGCGATCCGCGGACACCGACGCGCCCCCTCCCATACCCTCCTGTTTCGCGCGATCCGCGGACACTGGCCACCTGACGTCGCGGGCGTTCTTGTCTTCGCGGAGTCCGAGGAAGACGGGGTGGCGAAGCTTGCCGTCGGCGGTGAGCTCGGTGAAGCCGAGCTGGGCGACGAGCTGGGGGTCGAGCCAGGTGACATCGCGCTCGCGCGGGGCGTCGACGAAGGGCGAGGTCGAGCGGGCCAGCGGTGAGAAGCGGCGGTGCAGCGCGGTGAGGATTTTCTCGGTGAAGCCGGTGCCCACCTTGCCGGCATAGCGCAGCCCGTCGCCGTCCCAGGCGCCGACCAGCAGCGCGCCCAGGTGCGACCGACTGCCGCGCGGCGCCGTGAAGCCGCCGATCACGAACTCCTCCTCGGCGCGCACCTTGACCTTGCACCAGGCCGGCGAGCGCACGCCGGGCTCGTAGCGCGAGCGTGGATCCTTGCCAATCACGCCCTCGAGCCCGCGCCGCCGCGCCTCGGCGAACGCCTCGAGGCCGTCGTCCGCCACGCGCCGCGCGAGCTGCAGGCGCGGGCCCTCGCGCACCTCCTGCTCGAGCGCGGCGCGCCGCGCGGTCAGCGGCTCGCGCAAGAGATCGCGGCCGCGCGCGTGCAGGCAGTCGAACGCGACGTAGATCGGCGGCGTGCCGCCCGCCCCGCGCTGCTGCAGGAGCTGGAAGCGCGAGATGCCCTCGGCGTCGTACACGACGACTTCCCCGTCGAGCACCAGCGTCGGCGCTGGCAGCGCGGCGAGCGCGGCGGCGACCTCGGGGAAATCGGGGGTGCGATCCTTGTCGTTGCGCGTGACGAGCCGCACGGCGCGGCCGTCCTTCACGGCGATCAGGCGGATGCCGTCGTACTTCTCCTCCCAGATCCAGCCCGGCCGGTGGAACGGCGCGTCCACCAGGGTGGCCAGCATCGGGGCCACCGGGGCCGGGCGCGGGCTCACGCGGTGCGCGAAGCGCGCGGCGGGTCGGCGGCGAGCGCGAGTGCCTGCTGGCGTGGCGTGGCCCGCGCGGCGCGCGCGATGCCGGCCATGCTGCGGCGCGAGACGACCGAGGCCGGCTTGGACACCGTCAGGTCATCGGTGGATGCGAACCGGTCGCGATGCTTGATGAGCAGCCACTGGCGATTGCGCGTACGCACCAGCACCCACGAGCCGCGCAGCTTCTTGCCATGCAGCGTCAGCTTGAGATCGCCCTTGGCGAGCGCCGCGGTGACGTCGGGCACCTCAGGCTCCCAGGTGCCGCGGTCCCAGATCATCACCGTGCCACCGCCGTACTCGCCCTCGGGGATCACGCCCTCGAAGGCGTTGTAGTCCATCGGGTGCGGCTCGGTCATCATGGCCAGCCGCTTGATCGACGGATCGGGCGACGGGCCCTTGGGAATCGCCCACGAGAGCATCGCGCCCTCGTGCTCGAGACGGAAGTCGTAGTGCAGATGGCTGGCCCGGTGCTTCTGCACGACGAACTCGAGCTTCTTCGCGCGCACCCGGCGAGGACGGCCCGGCGGCTCCGGGGTGACGTCGAAGCGCCGCTTGCGGTTGTACTCGGCCAGCACGCCGTACTGGCTGAGGTCGGGCTCGCGCTTGGGGCTCATGGCCTCATTGTACCCACGCCGTCAGCGCGATCCCGGGCGCGCGGCGAATCGGCGGAAGTCCGCCTGCGCGCGGCGACCCTCGGCCTCGATCGTGAAGCCGGCGGTCTCCACCGCCCGCTCGGTGTCGCGATTGGGATGACAGCCGCCGGCCAGCCGCGTCCAGGCCGGCTGCATCCAGTCTTGAAATCGCGCCTTCCACGGGCGTGTCGAGCGCACGTGCTCCAGCGCGCGCAGCGTGCCGTCGGCGCGCAGCACGCGGCGCGCCTCGGCCAGGCCGCACGCCGGGTCGGGCACGCTGCACAGCACGAGCCCGCACACCACCGTGTCGAAGACGCCCGGCCGGAACGGCAGCGCCTCGGCGCTGCCGCACACCAGCGGCGTGCCCGGAGCGCGGCGGCGCGCGCGGCGCAGCGAGGCGAGCTCGGGATCGAGGCCGACCGCGCGGACGCCGGCGGCAAAGAGCGGCAGGTTGCGGCCGGTGCCGCAGCCGAGATCGAGCGTGCGGCCGCGGGCGCCGGCGGCCAGCCAGCGGCGCCAGTCGCCGAGGCCGCGCCACTCCGCGAAGGCGCAGATCGCGTCGTACAGCCAGGGCACCTGCTCCAGGCCGCGCATGGCGGGGGTATGCTACCAGCCCGCGAGGAGGCGCTGAGTCCGATGGCAATCAAGGGCATCGACCACTGGGTCGTCGTCGCCGGCGACCTGCCGCGCACGCTGGACTTCTACCAGCGGCTCGGGTTCACGATCGCCTGGGAGAAGCGGCCGGGCCGCCCGGACATGGCGACCATCCGTATCAACGACGCGCAGAAGATCAACGTCCACGCCTCCGATGCGCCGGCGCGCCCCGGCTACCTCGGCGCGCGGCGGCCGGCGGTCGGCGGCGCCGACTTCTGTCTCGAGTGGGACGGCACCGTCGACGAGATCCTCGCCCTGCTGAAGCGCAACGGCGTCGTGCCGGAGGCGGGGCCCGGGCCGCGGACGTGCGCGCGTGGTGTCTCGACCAGCGTGTACTTCCGCGATCCCGACGACAACCTCGTCGAGCTCACCGTCTACGACCGGCCGGCGTCGTGAGCGCTCGGCACTGAGCGAACAAAACGCCCCGGGCCGGTACGAGCCCCGGGGCGCTTGCCCGGCCGCGGCGGCGGGGTCTAGCCGCGGTAACGGTCGGGGAACTGCTTGACGATCGCCTCGGCCAGCGGATCGGCGATCTGCTGCATGTGGGCGGCGGCGGTGCGCGCCGCCAGCCACGCCCTGGCCGGATCCATGGCCGCCTGCGCGTCGATGACGTCCTTCAGCGTGATCACGTGGTGCTTCACCAGCCCGGCCACGACGGGCTTGGGCAGGCTGGGGTTGGCCGAGGCCAGGAAAGCGCCGAAGTCCTCCGTGTAGGCCACGAGATCGTTGACGGCCTTGTCCTGCTTGGCCTTGTCCTTGGCGGCCACGCCGACCGTGTAGTCGACGACGAAGCCGATGTGGCGGCGCCACAGCGGCAGGAACGCGGCCTCGGCGTCCTTGCCGTACACCGAGCCGATCGCCTGCGAGATCGCCACCGAGTTCGCGTCGAGCGCACCGGCGGCGGCCTTGAACTCGGCCTCGCGGCCGCCCAGCGCGGCGCCGGTGGCGGCGGCGGCCAGGTAAACGTGCTCGGCGAAGAGCAGGTTGAGCGTGGTGCGCAACGTCGCGGCCAGCGTCGCGCTCGTGGACACCGTCGGCGAGGCCATGCCGTGGCCGCCCGACATCGACTGCGTGCAGCCGGTCACCAGCAGCGCGGCCGTGGCCGCCCCTGCGAGCGTGCTCCTGAGACTCCGCTTCATCGTCGCCTCCTTGAGAGATCGGCTCGGGCTCACTGGACGTGGATCTCCCCGCGCATGGCCTGGTGTCGGTCGCAGAAGTAGGGGATAGCCGCCGGGCTCGGCGAACGTCACCTTGGTGGCGGCGCCCTTGCCGCCGAGCTCGGCGTTGAATCGTCCTGATTCGTCCACGTCACCTCGGTGCCGCGCTCGACCTCGAGCGTGCCGGGCCGGAACTGGAAGACCTAGATGGTGACGTCGGCGGGGCCGGCCGCGGCCTGACCCCACACCGTGAGGCCGACCAGCACCGGAGCCGTGATGGCTCCGAGGACGACGGCGATCTCTCGCGCCCGCATGCCCGCCCCTTTCTCCGATTCACCCCCGCCTACGAACGGCGGGGGCGCGACGGATTCAGGGGAAGACGCGATAGAGCATCACGTAGACCACGACGCCGGTGACCGACACGTAGATCCACACCGGCAGCGTGGCGCGGGCGAGGCGCACGTGGCGCGGGAAGTCGGCGCTCAGCGCGCGATAGAGCGTGGTCAGCACGAACGGCACCATGGCGGCGGCCAGCACCACGTGCGAGATCAGCACCGCGAAGTACACGGGACGGATCCAGCCCTGGCCGGCGAAGGCCCGCGAGCCGGCCAGCGCGTGATAGACGACGTAGGAGACGAGGAAGAGCGCCGAGACGCAGAACGCGCCGAGCATGCAGGCGCGGTGCAGCGCGATGCGGCGGCGGCGGATGGCGAGCCAGCCGGTGGTGAGCAGCACGGCGCTGGCGCCGTTGAGGAGGGCGTTCAGCGTGGGCAGCGCGCCGAGGTCGGCGCGGCCGCCGCCGCCGGGCCGGTGGCCGAGCAGCAGCACGGCCACCGCCAGCACGACGACGAGCGAGAGAGCCCCGATGAGCGACAGCGCGACGCGATCACGCACGGACTGCCATGGTACTCGACCGGACGCCGCTCAGGGCGTGATCGTCACCGTGGCCGTGCTCTGGCCGCCGAGGGTCGCCCGGCCCTGGGGGTTGCTGAGGATGACGCCGAAGTTGCTCCCCACCGTGGCCCCCGGCCGCAGCGGGATGCGCACGGTCTTGAGCATGTCGTTGGCGTTGAACGTGACGGTGTCGGTGACCGGCACGTAGTCGTGCAGCGCGGTGCCGGTGCCGTCCACGGTGGCGTAATCCACCGTCACCTCGCTGGCGCCGCCGCCAAACCGCTTCACGGTCAGCGCGGCCATGCACGGCGCGACGGCGCACGTCCGCGAGGCGCTGAACGACACCACCGACCACTGGACGGTCCCGGCGAAGTCGTCGTTGTGAATGAGAACGGTTGCCGTGCTCGGCGTGCCCAGCGTGGCGCCGCCCGTCGGCGAGGACAGCTCGATCGTGAAGGAGCGGTCGCCGTCGTCGCGGGTGTTCGGCAGCACCGAGACCGTGAAGTCGATGGCGGTCACGCCCGGTCCGAACGTCAGCGTGCCGGACTTCGCCACGTAGTCCACGCCGGCCTTGGCGGTGCCGTCGACGGTGGCGTAGTTGACCGTCACCGGCCCGGCGGTGCTGGTGCTCGGCCGGCGCACGCCCACCGACACGGAGCCGAACTCGCTGGAGAGGTACGCGCCGCTGCTGAAGGTGAGCGCGCCGGCGACGTCGTTGTCGACGATGGTGACGGTCGCCGTGTTGCGCACCAGCGTCGTGCCGCCGCCGAGGGCGACCGGCGTCAGCGTCACGTTGAAGTCGCGGCTGCCCTGCTGGCGCGAGTCGCCCACCGTGGGCACGCTGAACGACAGGGTCCCGACCCCCGGATTGAACGTGAGGTTGCCGGAGGTCGCGCGGTAGTCCGGCGCCGGGCCGACCGAGGTGGCGGTGCCGTCGCTGGTCGCATAGTGCACGGTGACCGTCCCCGGCAAGCCGACCGGGCCCGTCCGCTCGACCGTGACCACGGCGCTGCCGCCTTCCGTCACCGAGTAGCTGGTGGCGGCGAAGCCCACCGCGGCCTGGATGTCGACGATCTTCAGCGTGGCGGTGCTGCGGGCGCCGAGCGTGCCGCCGCCGCTGGGGTTCGACAGCGTCAGGTTTAGCGGGATGGTGCCGGTCGCCGCGAGGTCGTTCAGCACCGTCACCGTGAAGCTCTGCGACGTCTGGCCCGCCGCGAACGTCAGCGTGCCCGACGTGGCCACGTAGTTCGTCCCCGCGCACGCGTACGAGGTCCCGGGCGGCGGCGGGCACGGCGCCACGTCGGAGGTGGCGTAGTCCACGGTCACGCCGCTGGCGGCCCCGCCGCTCCGCGTGACCGTGATGGTGGCCGTGGCCGGCGGCGCCGCCGGCTCCGTCACCGTGTACAGCGCCTGGGAGAACTGCATGACGCCGCCCAGGTCGTCGTCCACGATCGTCAGGGTGGCCGAATCGCGCGCGCCCACCACCACCCCGTTGAGCGGGTTGGTGAGCCGCAGGACGATGTTCACGGTGCCGTCGACGAGCGTGTTGTTCAGGATCGGGATCGTCACCGTCTTGCTGAGCACGCCGGCGCCGAACGTGATCGGGTTCGGAGTCGGCGTGCCCACCCGGTTCGACAGCGGCGGATCGAGCGCCAGCTCGACGCTCACCGGGCCGGCGCTGCCGCCGGTGCGCGTCAGCGTCACGATCGCGTTGCCCGCGGTCTCGCTCACCTGGTAGGTGGCCGCCGAGAACTGCACCACCCCGCCCAGGTCCTCGTCGACGACGAGCAGCGGCACCGAGCAGGTCAGCGCGGTGGCGCCGGTGCCGCAGACGATGCCCGGCAGGGCGGCGCCGGTCAGGTTGGTGAGGGTGAGCGTGATCGTGCCGTCGCCGTCCACCGCCGTGTTGTTGGCGATCGGCACCGACACGGTCTGGCTGCGCACGCCGGGCGCGAACGTCAGCGTCCTGGCCGCGCCGCTGCTGCTGGTGAAGTCGACGGTCAGCGTCCCCAGCGGGTTGCCGAGCCGCTGCACGGTGATGGTGGCGGAGCCGGCCGCCTCGGAGACCGAGTAGGACTGGGCGCTGAACTGCACGGTCTGCTCGATGTCCTTGTCGAGGATCGTCACCGCCGTCTGCGTCGGCGGGATGAGCGTCGCGCCCGCCGTCGGCCCCGGCGCACACACCGCGAAGTCGCACAGCACGAGGAAGAAGCGGCGCGGGCCCTGGGCATTGGCCCGGTTGAGGATCGGGATGCTGACGGTCTTGGCCGTCTCGTTGCCCAGGAAGGTGACCGAGGCGGGCGCGCCCACGGTGGGCCCGGTGTAATCCGTGCCGTTGGCCGCGGTGTCGTCGACGGCGGCGTAGCGGACCGTCACCCCGCTGCCCTTGCCGCCGGTGCGGATGATGATGACGTTGACGGTGCCGGCGTCCTCCTTGACGGAGTAGAAGGAGGCGTCGAAGGCGACGCTGCCGGCGCGGTCGTCGTCGAGGATCGACAGCGGCACCGTGCACAGGGCCACCGTGACGCCGCCGCAGTCGATGCCCGCGTTCACGGCGCCGCTGATCGTCACGTTGAGCGTGCGGGTGCCGTCGAGCAGGTTGTTGTCGATGATCGGCACCAGGAACGTCTTCGTCGTATCCCCGGCCAGGAACGTGAGGGTGCCGGACGGCGGCACCGCCGAGCCCGCCGTGCCGTAATCGGTCCCCGCCACGGCGGTGCCATCGCTCGTCGCGATGTTCACGCTGACGGGGATGGCGGGATTGCCGATCCGCCGCACGGTGACCGGCGCCGCCGGCGCGCCCTCCACGACCGTGAAGGTCGGCGTCACGAACACCAGGTGCGGCTCGTCGTCGTTGATCGTAAGCGTGGCCGCCGTGATCGCGCCGAGCACGGGGCTGGCCGGCAGGCCGGCCGGCTGCGGAGCGCTGATCGCCAGGTTCACCGTCCGCCCGGCGGCGTTGACCGCCGCGTTGTTGATGATGGGTACGGTGGCGACGACGGCCGTCTGGCCGCCCGCGAACGTCACCGTCGAGGACGGCGGCACCGTCGAGCCGAGCGTGCCATAGTCGGTTCCCGCCACCGCGGTGCCGTCGCTGGTCGTGAACGTGACGCTCACCGGGCCGCCGAGGCCGCCGGTGCGGCGCAGCAGGATGGAGGCCGTCCCCGCGGTCTCGTTGACCTGGTAGGTGGCGGAGTCGAAGGAGATGACGCCGCCCTGGTCGTCGTCGATGATGGTCACCGTCGTGTCGCAGGTGTTGGGCGCCGAGGCCGGGTCGCAGCCGGACGGGTCGAACACCGCCGTCAGCGGCGTCAGGCCCTGCAGGCGCACCTTGAAGGTCTCGTTGGGCTCCACGGCGCTGTCGTTGATGATCGGCACCATGATCGTGCGCGTGGTGATGGGGGCCGCCAGGGTGGCCGCCGGCAGCGTCAGCGCGCCGGTGACCGCCGTGTAGTCGCTGCCGGGCGTCGCCGTGCCGGGGCTGGTCAGGTAATTCACCACCACGCTGCCGGCCAGACCCGTGCGCTGCACGCCGATGACGGCGTTGGCGCCGGCCTCGCCGATCGTGTAGCCGAGCGCGGTGAAGCCGACGGAGTCGTTGACGTCGATGATGCGCAGCTTGGCGCTGTCCTGGTTGCCGATCGCGGCGCCGCCGGTGGCGTTGGTGAGGAGCAGGCTGGCGGTCACCACGCCGGTGGTGTTGTTGAGGACCGGCACCGTGACGGTCTTGGTGACCTCGTTGGCGCCGAACTCCACGGTCGTCGTCGTCGCCGTGTAGTCGGTGCCGGCCACGGCGGTGCCGTCGGCCGTGGTGAAGGTGACCGTCGTGGCGCCCGGGCAGGAGCCGCCGGGCGGCGTCGGCACCGTCAGCGGCAGCGGGCAGCCGGCGCCGCCCACCGTGCGCTTGAGCGTGATGGTGGCGGTGCCCGCGTTCTCGGTGACGTCGAAGGTGTCCTTGTTGAACTCGATCACGCCGCCGGCGTCGTCATCGATGATCACGACGTCGATCGTGCAGGTGGCGACCAGGGCCGGCGGCGGCGGGGTGACCGACCCGCAAGAGTCGCCGGCGATGGTGGTCCCGACCGGATTGCTGAACACCACCTCGAACGACTCGTCGCCCTCGAAAAGCGCGTCGTTGACGAGCGTGACGTTGAGGGTCTGGACACTGTTGGCCTGGCCCGGGCCGAACGTGATGGTCCCGCTGGTCGCCGTGTAGTCGCCGGTGGAGACGGCGGCCCCGTCCACTGTGGCGAAGTCGACCGTGACCGTGCCGCTCAGGTCGCCCTTGCGGACCAGCGTCAGCGTGGCCCGGCCGCTGTTCTCGCTGAAGGCGTAGGCGATGGCGCCCACGCGGATCTCCGTCTCGGTGATCTGCAGCGTGGCCGTCGAGAGGCCCAGCGTCGGGGCCCGGCCCATGACCGCGGGGCCGCTCGGCTGCGGGCTGCTGAGGGTCAACGTGACGGTCTCGGTCCCGTCGACGACGCCATCGTTGCGGAGCGGCACCGTCACCGTCTTCACCGACTCGCCGGCTCCGAACTCGACCGTGGTGGTGGTGGCCGTGTAGTCGGTGCCGGCCGTGGCCGTACCGTTGGACGTCGCGAAGGTCACCAGCGTGGCGTCCGGGCACGAGGGCGCCGGGCCCAGCGGCAGCGGGCAGCCGGCGGTGCCGCCGGTCCGCACGATCGTGATCGTGGCGGCTCCCATCGTGCCGGCCGGGCTGGGCGGCTCCGGCGCCGTGAACGTCCCGACGGCGAAGCCGATGACGCCGCCGACGTCGTCGTCCTTGATCGTGAGGGTCGCGGTGTCGCGGCCAGCCACGAGCGCCGCGCCCGCGCCGGGGTTCACGAGCGCGAGGTTCACGACCTTGTCGGGCGCCACGACGTTGTTGTCGATGATGGGCACCGGCACCAGCACGCTGCCGCTGCCGGCCGCGAACGTGACGGTGGTGGCGACCGCCTGGTAATCGACCCCCGCGAACGCCGTGTTGTCCGCCGTGGTGAAGTCCACCGTCAGCGGCGCGCTGCTGTCACCGCCGCGCTCGACGAGGATCATGGCCTGGCCGGCGCCCTCGGCCACGTTGTAGTTGGCCTGGGCGAAGTTGATGCTCTGGGCGGCGTCGGTGATGTGCAGCACCGCCGTCTGCCGGGTGCCGATCGACGGGCTGCCGGGGAAGCCGATCGGCTGCGGGTTCACGATGCGCAGGTTGACCGTCTTGCCGCCGTCGGCGACGCCGTCGTTGAGCAGCGGGATCATGAAGCTGGTGGTGATCTCGCCGGCCGCGAAGCCGACGGTGATGCCGGTCGAGGTGTAGTCGATGCCGGCCACGCCGCTCTGGGGCGGCGTGGTGGGCGGGAAGCCGGGGACGTCGCCGGTCTGGGCGACCACGGTGGCGTTGCTCGCGAAGTTCGGATTGCCGGTGCGGACCAGCGTGATGATCGCCTGGGGGGCGGTCTCCGGGAAGACGTAGGTGGACGTCGCGAACTCGATGACGCCGCCGTTGTCGTCGTCGGCCACGACGAGGTCGGCGGCGGCCGGGAACGCGATGCCGGGACCGCCCGGGGTGCCCGTGCCCTGGGCGTCGTTGATACAGATGACGAACGGCTTGGGGCCGTCGATGACCGTGTCGTCCAGGAACGGCACCCGGAACGTCGTCTGTGTCTGGTTGGCGGCGAACACGACGGTCTGGCGGGCCACGACGTCGGCGCCGAAAAGACCGCCGCAGTTCCCCGGCGACCCGGGCGTCAGCGCGCTTTGGCCGTCGAAGAAGCCGAGGCTGACGTAGTCCTGGCCCACCACGGCGCCGAAGCCGGCCACCGCGATCATGTCCACGGCCAGCGGTTGGGCGATCCTGGTGGCCAGGCCGGAGCGGATCACCGGCACGATGACCTGGCGCGCGCTCTCCGGAGCCTGGTACCTCTCCGAAGACAGGAAGACGAAGTACAGGTCGTCCTCCACGATGTTCACGAACGCCTCGGCCGGGGGTTGGCCGATCTGGGGCAGCGGACCGATCTGGGTACCGTCCTGCATGACGTCGGGCCGGCCGTTGCTCACCGTCAGCTGGAACATCCGGCTGCCCTGGGGGATGTCGTTGCCGTGGATGACGATCGGCACCGTCTTGCTGAGCTCGCCCGGCAGGAACGTCAGGTCCATGTCGATCGGAGCGAAGTCGACGACGCGGGTCGCCGGGAACTTGCACGCCGAGCCGAAGATGCCGCACTGGTCGGCGGTGAAGCGGACGAGGACGGGGCCGCCGGCGCCGCCCACCCGGCTCACGGTGGCCAGGAACGTGGAGTTCTGGTTCTGCGCGCCCTCCTGGATCGTGCCGCCGGTCACCACGAACGTGCCGCCGCGGTCGTTCTCCTTGATGGTCACGGTGGCCGAGAGGCGCGGGCCGAGCGTGGCGGCGCCCAGGGGCTGAAGGTTGCTGAGGGTGACCGTGAACTGCTTGTCCACCTCGATGGCCTGGTTGTCGACCAGCGGGACCGTGAAGCTCTGCGACGTCACGCCGGCTTCGAACACCATGGTGCCCGCCGTGCTGCGGTAGTACTGCGGCGCCGTCGCGGTGCCGTCGCTGGTGGCGAAATCCACCGAGAGGCGACCGACCGGCGCCGTGCGCTGGATCGTCACCGTGGCCACCGGCTGGCCCTCGGTGGCGTTGAAGTTCGCCATCGGGAGCTGGACGGTCGGCTGGGCATCCACGATGGTGACGACGGACAGCGTCTGCGCGCCGAGCTGGGTCGGCTTGGCGGCCGCCGTCGGCTGCGGATCGAGAAGCTGGACGTAGAACGTCAGGCTGCCGGTGGCCACCCCGTCGGTGAGGATGGGGATTCGCACGGTCTTGGTCGCGTCGCCGGGGCCGAACGTCACGCGCACGTCGGTCGACGTGTAATTCACGCCGGCGCCGGCCGTCTGCGCCACCATGCCGGGCGGCAGCACGAACGCGGGGCTGTCGCCCGTCACCAGACGCACGGAGACGCCGCTGGCGCGCCCGGCGATGCGCGTGAGCGTCAGGATGGCCTCGCCGCCGTCCTCCTTGACGCTGTAGGTCGGCGCGCTGAGCTGGATCACGCCGCCGATGTCGTCGTCCTTGATGGTGGCCACCGCCGAGGCCGGCCCGATGAGGCCCACCCCCGCCGGCAAGGGATTGCTGAGGACCACCATGAAGTTGCGGTCGGGCTGCGGCAGCGAGTTGTCGATGATCGCCACGTTGAAGAACAGCGTGGTGACGCCGGGGGTGAACGTCAGCGCACCTGACGTCGGGATGTAGTCCACCCCGCCCACCGCCGCGTTGGGCGCCACCGGCAGGTCCTGGGTCGCGTAGCTGATGGTGACCGTTCCCGTGAGATCACCGCCGCGCTGCACCAGCACCTTGAGCGAGCCGGCCGCCTCGGCCACCGTGTAGGTGGCGGCGCTGAGCGAGACGTACGGCTCGTTGTCGTCGATCGTCAGCACGGCCGTCGACTGGCTGCCGAGCGCGGCGCCGCCGCCGGGGTTGCTCAGCGTCAGGTTCACGGTCTGCGGCCCCTCGGCGACCGCGTCGTCGATGAGCGGCACGGTGAAGGTCTTGATCGTGTCCCCAAACCCGAACGTCAGCCGGCCGGCCACGGGCAGGTAGCGCGTGCCGGCGGTGGCGGTGCCGTCGGTGGTGGCGTAGTCCACCGTGACGCCGCTGGCGGTGCCCATCGTCCGGCGCACCCGGATGGTCGCGGTGCCGGCCCCCTCGTTGGTGGCGAACCTCGCGGCGTCGAACTGGACGCTGCCGGCCTGATCCTCGTCGAGGATCGACAGCACCGCATTCGAGCGCGTGGCGACGAGCGTGCCGCCGCCGGTGGCGTTGCTGAGGGTCAGGTTGACGGTCTTCGTCCCGTCGGCCACCGTGTTCTGCAGCGACTGCACGGTGAAGGTGCGTGTCCGCACGCTGGTGGCGGTGCCGCCGGCCGGGAAGCTCAGCGTGCCGGCGCTGGGCTTGTAGTCGGCCGGCTGCTTCGCCGAGCCGTCGCTGGCCACGTAGTCCACGGTGATGGGGCCGGGGCCGGCGTTGAGGCCGGCCAGCTCCACCGTGATCGTGGCGGTGCCGCCCTCCATCACCGAGTAGGTCGGCGCGCTGAACGCGAGCGAGAGCTGGTCGACGATGCGGAGCACCGCCGTCGAGCGCGCGCCGATCGTGGCGCCGCCGCCCGGCGTCGTCAGCAGCAAGTTCAGCGTACGGATGCCGGACGGGGGCGGCGCCAGGATGGTGACCGGGAACGTCTTGGTCGTCTCGCCGGGGCCGAAGGTGAGCGTGCCGGGCGGGCTGATGGCCACGTAATCCGTGCCGGCCACGGCGGTGTCGTCCTTCGTGGTGAACTGCACGGTGGCGCCGCCGGCGGTCCCGCCGCTCCGCCTGACCGTGATCGTGGCGGGCCCGAGGCTCTGCGCCACCACGAAGGCCGGGCCGGCGAACTCGATCATGCCGCCGGTGTCGTCGTCGGTGATGGTCAGCGTGGCCTGCGCCGGCGGCACGATGCTCATGCTGGGCGGCGTCGGATTGCCGAGGGTCAGGAACACCGTGCGGGAGCTGGTGGCGTTCGTGTTGTTGACGATCGGCACCGTGAAGGTCTTGGACGTGGTCCCGGCCGGGAAGCTCAGCGTGCCGGCCACCGCCTGGTAGTCGACGCCGGCGGTCGCGCTGCCGTCGGTCGTCGTGTAGTCGACGGTGGCGGCCACGGTCGCCGGTCCGGTGCGGATGACGGTGATGAGCGCCGTCGGCGTGCCTTCCTTCACGGTGTACGAGTCGGTGGAGAAGGAGAAGCGCGGGGCGCTGTCCACGATCTTCAGCGCGGCGGTCGGGAAACTGCCGAGGACGCCGCCGCCGGTCGGATTGGACAGCGTCAGCAGCGCGAACAGGTCGCCGGTGGCGGCCCCGTCGCTGCGCACCGTCACCGTGAACGTCTTGGACGTCTCGTTGGCGCCGAACGTCAGCGTGCCCGACGTCGCCACGTAGTTCTTGCCGTTGGAGGCGCCGGTGGGCGGCGGCCCGTCGCTGATCGCGTAATCCACCGTCACGTTGCTGGCGGCGCCGCCGGCCCGGGTGACGGTGATCGTCGCCAGCGCCGTGCCCGTGGTCGGCTCCGTCACCGTGAACTGCGGCTTGCTGAACTGCACGGTGCCGCCGAGGTCGTTGTCCATGATGTTGATCACGGCGCTCGAGCGCACGCCGAGGACGGCCGGCGGGGTGCCGCCGCTGACGTTCGACAGGGTCAGATTGATCGTCTCGGTGCCCTCGGCCAGCGTGTCGTTCACAATGGGAACCAGCACGTTCACGCTCTTCACGCCGGGCGCGAACGTCACCGTCGTGTTGACGGCGCCGTAGTCGGCGGGGGCGGTGGCGGTGCCGTCCGAGGTCGTGACGCGCGCGGTGACGGTGCCGACGGAGGGACCCGAGCGCGTCACCGTGACCACCGCCGGCCCCTTGTCCTCCTTGACGGTGTAGGTGGTGGCGCTGAAGTTGATGGACGGCTCGTTGTCCACGATGGTCAGCGTGGCGGTGCGGCGGGTGCCCAGCACGGCGCCGCCCTGCGGGTTGCGCAGCGTCAGGTTGACGGTCTGGTCGCCCTGCCCGATCGTGTCGTCGATGATCGTGACATTGAATGTGGCGATGATCTGGCCGGACGCGAACGTCAGCGTCCCCGACGTGGCCAGGTAGTTGGCGCCGGCGGTGGCGGTGCCGTCGCTGGTCACGTAGTCCACCATGACCTGGGCGCTGGGGTCGCCGGTCCGCTGCGCGCTGATGGTGGCGCTGCCGCCGTCCTCCGACACCGTGTAGTTGGTGGCGCTGAACTGGATGACACCGCCGTCACCGATCTGGGTCACGAAGGCGTCGATGCCGCCCTGCAGCGTCTGGCCGGGGGAGACCGGGAACGTCGAGGAGTTCGTGGTGCCGGTGAGGTAGGCCACGCCGCTGCCATCCACGGCCACCGCGAGCGCCACGTCGTTGCTGGCGCCGCCCAGGTACGTGGAATACACGAACGCGTCGCCGGCGGGGTCGAGCTTGGTGACGAACACGTCGAGGCCGCCGGCCAGCCGGCTCTGCGTGGCCGCCCGGATCGGGAAGTCCGTCGACCCGGTCGAGCCGACGACGGTCACCGTCCCGTCCACCGGGTTCACCCCGATGCCGTTGCCGATGTCGGCGCCGGTCCCCCCGAGGTAGGTGGAGAAGACAAAGGCGTCGCCGGCCGGCGTGAGCTTGGTGACGAAGGCGTCGGTGCCGCCGGCGAGGCGACCCTGCAGCGGCGCCTGCGTCGGGAAGTTCGTCGACGTGGTCGAGCCGGTGACATACGCGCTACCCAGGTTGTCGACGGCGATCGCGGTGGCGTGATCCTCGCCGGCGCCGCCCAGGTACGTCTGATAGACGAGGGCGCCCGCGGTGTCGAGCATGGCCACGAACGCGTCGGTGCCGCCGCCCGGCCGCGTCTGCGGCCCGCCCACCACCGTCTCCGTCGACGTCGTCGACCCGGCGATCCACACGTTGCCGGCCGGGTCGGCCGCAATGCCGGCCGCGCTATCGTCGCCCGTGCCGCCGACAAAGGTGCAATAGCCCAGCGACGCCCCGGTGACGTTGACCCTCGCCACGAAGGCGTCGGTGGGGCCGAGGCGGCTGCCGGCGCAGATCACCGCGCTGTTGTTGGGGAACGTCGCCGAGGCGGTGGAGCCGGTGACGTAGGCGTTGCCGGCGGCGTCGAGCGCGATGCCGAAGCCGAAGTCGTCCGCCTCGCCGCCGAGGTACGTCGAGTACACGAGGCTGGCGCCGTTGGCGCCGAGCTTGGCGACGAACGCGTCCCGCCCGCCCCGCAGGGTCGCCTGGAAGGGCCCCACAGTCGGGAAATCGTTCGAGGTCGTGGTGCCGGTCACGTAGGCGTTGCCGGCCGCGTCGACGGCGATGGCGTTGCCGGCGTCGTCACCGGTGCCGCCGAGATAGGTCGAGTAGACGACGGCCCCGGAGGGATCCAGCTTCGTCACGAAGGCGTCCGTCAGCGCGGTCCGGGCGGGCTGGAGCGCCGTCGCCGAGACCGGGAAGTTCGCCGAGCTCGTGACGCCGGTGACATAGGCGTTGCCGGCCGTGTCGACCGCGATGCCGAGGCCCTGGTCGGTCGACGAGCCGCCCAGGAACGACGAGTAGCCCAGCACGGGGTCGATGACGAGGGCGCGACGGGCGTCACGGCCGGCGATCTGGAAGCGCACGCGGCCCCCGTCCACGACGTAGCCGCCGTCGAGCTTGCGCCGGGCGTCCTCGCCCTCCTCGTAGATGACCGGTCGCCGCAGCCGCAGCTCACCGGACGCGGTGGCGATGACGAGGTCGCCGCCCTCGTCGACGCGCAGGCCGTCGGCGCCCTCGAAGGCGAGCGCGACCGCATCCGGGTCGGTGCCGGGCGCCACCAGCAGGTCGTACTCGAGCTCGCGCTCGGTGCCATAGAAGACGAGGTTCACGCCCGGGTAGACGTCCTCGTAGCGCAGCCGCCCGAACGTCGGCACGTCGCGTTGCCAGCGGCTGCGCGCGCCCACGAGGTAATGGCTGCGCCCGGGCAGCGGCTCGAGCCCGTTGATCGCCGGCGCCGGACTGGCGCCGACCAGCCGCATGCGAACAACGGCCGGCGTGCTCGATGCCTCGGCCGGCGTCCCGCGGCGTCCGGTCGCCGGCTGTGTCGGCGTCAGGACCAGCACGGCCTCGGCGTCGGTGAAGAACACCGCGTATCCGCGGCCGCGCGCCAGGAACCTGACGGCCGGATCGGCCTGGCCGCGGTTGGGCTCGAACGCGAGCGGCAAGGGACCGCTGGGACCCAGCGCCGGCCGGCCCGCGGCGAAGGCAGACGGCGGCACCACGCAGGCAAGGGCCAGCAGGAGAACGGTCGGGATGACCCGTGCGAGGTAGGTTACGATGCCGCTCCGGCTCCGGCTGGACACTGGCCGACTCCCCATGAGACGGCGCGGGAAACCCGCGCTGCTCGGAAGTCGCTCATCGAACGACCTGACCGGCCGTTCGCTTTCCAGCACCCGTTGCCATGGGCGGCCACCGTGCGAGCGATTGTAAAACAGTCGAACCGGTCAATCCTAGATCAGAGTGCGAAGTTTCGCGCCGCGGGGCCTAACCTCGTGTCGCGTTTGGGGTTTGACACGCCCGGTTCCGGGACCCTAGAATCCGGATCGGCCCATTTTGGACCGGGGATGGACGCGAACCTGGACGCACTGGCCCGTGAGCTGACCGCGCTGACCCAGCGCTTCGCCGATCTGGGTGCCAAGTTGGGCGATGCCGCCCGGGCACTCGAGGAGGCGGGGGCGCCCCCGGCCGACATCCTGGTCACCGACCTGGCCGGGGCCCGGAGCAGGTTCATCGAGCTGCGCACGGACGTGCTCACCGCCGCCCAGGCGGCCTCGGTCCCACCAAAAGGTGAACCCGAGAGCCTGACCGAGCTCGAGCCGCTCCTCGGCGCCATCGCGGCGGCCATTCGACTGAGCGCCACGAGCGCGGCGTTCGAGCAGACGCGACAGGATGTCGTGGCCACGCTCGACCGCGTGCTGGAGATCGTCCACCGCGACGACCGGGCGTTCCCCACGCTCGTCGGCTGCCAGGGCAAGGCCCGCGCGCTGCGCGAGCAGGCGCTGGCGCTCAGCAACCCGGACGCGCCCGAGGCCCAGAAGCTCGGAGCCAACGCGCAGCCATTCGGCGATCTCCTCACGATGGTGGCGAACCGCGATGCGCTCGACGACGAACGCTATGCGCAGCTCGAGGAGGGCGTGTCGCGGGCGTTCGGCCGGCCGCTCGCCGTCGCGGTGTCACGCGGTCGCCTCGCCTTCGCGGACGAGATCGTCGAGCCGCCGCCCGCACCCGAGCCGGTCCTCGCGGCGCCCGCGCCTCCGCGGCCCGTGCCCGTTCGCGATGCGCCGCCCAGCCTCGCGCCGCCGCCGGTCGACGAGCCGCCACTCGAGATGGCGATCGAGCCACCGTCCGCGCCGCCCGAGCCCGCCACGCTCGCGGCCGAGCTCTCGCCCGCCACGCCGACGCTGGAAGTGCCGGCGGAGGTGCCGGCCCTCGCGATGCCGACGGTCGAGATGCCCCCGATCGAGATGCCGCGCCTCGAGCCCGTGGCGCCGCCGCCGCCCAAGCCCGTCGCGCCGCCGGAGCCGGTGCGCGTCGCCGCGGCCTCATCCAGGCCGGCCGCCGAGCCGTCGGCGCCCGACGAGACCGCGCAGTGGTGGCTGGCGGCCTGGGCCCGCTGGTCGGGCTGGAAGTCCACGCACAACTTCGCCGACGTCGTCAAAGAGGAGCTCG
>Ga0137394_10000870_pt1 | contig 21265 bp, 22 predicted proteins | sample czobulk116metaG_FD_108278 | JGI IMG/M metagenome (GOLD analysis project Ga0137394, IMG submission 108278) | Vadose zone soil microbial communities from Angelo Coast Range Reserve, California, USA - czobulk1.16 metaG | ecosystem: Environmental > Terrestrial > Soil > Vadose zone | place: USA...
CACCGGGAGGAAACGGCGCCGAGCCCGTCGAGGGGCAGGAACTTCTCCCCGCCCTCGATGACATGACGCCGCGCGAAATCGTCGCGGAGCTAGACAAGTACATCGTCGGGCAGACGGCCGCCAAGCGCGCCGTGGCCGTGGCCTTGCGCAACCGTGTCCGCCGCCAGAAGCTTCCGCCGGAAATCGCCGAAGACGTTCTGCCCAAAAACATTCTGATGATTGGCCCCACCGGCGTCGGAAAAACGGAAATCGCGCGCCGCCTGGCGCGCCTCGCGGGCTGCCCGTTCGTCAAGGTCGAAGCTTCGAAATACACCGAAGTCGGCTACGTCGGCCGCGATGTGGAATCGATGGTGCGCGATCTTGTCGAGACCTCCATCGACATGATCCGCGAGGAAAAACTCGACGAAGTCGCCGACCGCGCCGAGCAGGCCGCGGAAGAACGCGTGCTCGATCTGCTGCTTCCGCCGGCGCCTCCTCCGGCGCCCGGCACTCCGGACACCGAGATTGCCGCGCAGCGGGAACAGACGCAGCGCACGCGGGAAAAGCTGCGCCTCCAACTGCGCGAAGGCAAGCTCGACCAGCGCATGGTGGACCTCGAAGTCCGCGAGCGCACCATACCCTCGTTCGAAATCATCTCCAACCAGGGTGTCGAAGAGATGGACGTCAATATCAAGGACATGCTCTCCGGGATGTTCGGCCAGCAGAAGAAAAAACGCAAAATGAGCGTCGCCGACGCCTTCGAATACTTGATCCAGGAAGAAGAAAACAAGCTGCTGGACATGGACCAGGTCACGCGCGTGGCCGTGGAGCGCGCCGAACAGATGGGCATCATCTTCATCGATGAAATCGATAAGGTCGCCGGCCGCGAATCCGGCCACGGGCCTGATGTTTCGCGCGAAGGCGTGCAGCGCGACATTTTGCCCATTATCGAGGGCACCACCGTCAACACGCGCTACGGCATGATCCGCACCGATCATATCCTTTTCATCGCTGCGGGCGCGTTTCACGTTACCAAGCCGTCCGACCTGATCCCCGAGCTCCAGGGCCGCCTGCCCATTCGCGTCGAGCTGCAATCGCTGAAGGAAGAAGATTTTATTCGCATTCTGACCGAGCCGAAGAATGCGCTGATCAAGCAGTACGTGGCGCTGCTGGAAACTGAAGGCGTCAAGCTCAACATCACTGAAGATGCCGTCGCCGCCGTTGCCCGCTTCGCCACCAGCGTCAACGAGCAGACCGAAAACATCGGCGCCCGCCGCCTGCACACCATCCTCGAAAAAGTTCTCGACGAAATCTCATTCGAAGCGCCCGATCTCAAGAAGAAAAACGTGAAGGTTGACGCCGCCTACGTCACCAAGCAGCTCGCGGACATCGTCAAGAACCAGGATCTAAGCCGCTACATCCTGTAGTTCCTGAAATTGGAAAATGGAAAATAGAAAAGGGACGGCACTTCACATCACAAGACGCCCCGCGCAAATCTTTGCCATTTTCCATTTTCCCTTTTCCATTCTCCTGCTAACGGCCGGCTGTGGCGCTCCCGGCGACCCCATTCCGCCTTCGCTGCCGGTTCCCGCCGCGATCAAGGACCTCACGGCCCACCAGGCCGGGGACGGTGTGCAACTTTCCTTCACCCTCCCATCAAACTCCATCTCCGGAGAAAAACTGCCAGCGCCGCCTGCGCTAGAAATCCTTCGCGGTACCGTCAGATCGGACGGCTCGGCCGACGCGAAGTCATTCCGGGTTGTTTACACCCTTCCCGCGGTTCTCGTGGAAGGTTACCGCGCCGATGGCCAAGTGCGCTTCACCGATCCCATCGCGCCCGAGGAAACCAAATCGCATCCCGGGGTCGCGGTCGCGTACATCGTTCGAACGCGCGCTTCGCAGAAACGCGCTTCCGCGGATTCGAACGTCGTCTCGCTGCGCGTGTTTCCCGTTCCGGCTCCCATCGCTTCCGTGGAGGCCCGCGTAACCGAGTCCGCGGTCGAATTGACCTGGCCGGTCCCGGTCCGCACCGCCGCCGGGGAGCCCGCGCCAACCATCACCGGCTATCGAATCTATCGCCGGGAGCTTCGTTCTTCCGTTCCCTCTGCATCTCCTGAAGAGCTTCCCCAAGGCAAACCGGAATCACACGCTGCGCTGCTCGCTTCTGCTGAAAGCAACAACTACCGCGACACATCCGTTGTTTTCGACCATACCTACGTCTACATCGTGCGCAGTGTCATCCAGGTTGAAGGAGACGAGCTGGAGTCCTCCGACTCTCAGCCCGTGAAGGTCATTCCGCACGATACTTTTCCCCCCGCCCCTCCGCAGGACCTCGTCGCCGCCTTGCTGCCTGGCTTGGCCCCGGGTACGGTTCTTATTGACCTCTCGTGGTCCATCAACCTTGAAACCGATTTGGCCGGCTATCGCGTCTATAGAAGTGAGCAGGAGGGCACAAGGGGCCAGCTTGTCACGCCGGAATTGTTGCCCACGCCCGCGGTTCGTGATAGGTCTGTACAGCCCGGCCGCCGCTATTGGTACACCGTGACCGCCGTAGACCGCGCGGGGAATGAAAGCGAGCCCGGCACACCGGTGGTTGTCGACGTCGCGCAACCATTGTCGTAAATCCGGGTTAAACGATTGCTCGCATCTTGGGAGCCGAGCACTTCATGCTAGTTCGTCCGCATCTCCCTGGGTATCGCTGGTTCCATGTCTTCCGCAACGCGGCGATTCGCACCGGTGTTTACGTTGGTGTTTGTCTGACCCTGGTTTTCACCGTCTGGGTCCTTATTGCCAATCACGCCCCATTCCTGGAACGCTTTGCGTTGGAGCGCAATATCGCCGCCGCCGTGATTCTGTGCTTCCTCGCTGCGGTTCCCATTTTTCGGTTTCTGCGTTTTCCGGGGCATCTGCTGGCGTCGAGCCTTATCGCTTGGCTCATTTTCAGCCTCAGCTATCGCGCGCTCAGCATGATTTTCCGCGGGCTCAGTAATCGGCTAAGCACGTTTAATGTTTTCATGCTGGGCGCCGTCGTCTATATGATCCTCACCACGCTCTGCTGGATTGTTGCCACCATCTGGAGAGCCCGTGGAGCGCATGATACTCATCCCAATCACCACGCGAGTTGACCACCAATGAAAGTCTGCCGTTACCTGATGCCAGACGTTTCTTCTTCGGATGCTGCTTTGCCGCGTTATGGACTGATCGAAGGAGAAAATGTCATCGAGATCTCTGGCCCGCTCTGGGCGCCCTGGTCGCGTGGCTCGCGTTCTTCGCGGCTCGTCGATGTTCGGCTGCTCGCTCCAGTTGAGCCTTCGAAAATTGTTTGCATCGGACGCAATTACGCCGCGCACGCCGCGGAGATGGGCAACGAAGTCCCGAAAGAGCCGTTGATGTTCCTCAAGCCGCCTTCTTCCATCATCGGTCCGGAAGAGGCGATCATCTTGACAAAATATTCCCAGCGCGTGGAGCACGAAGGCGAGCTCGCCCTGGTCATCGGCCGCCGCTGCTCGCAGTTGCGCGATACCGACGATGCTTTGTCCTTTGTGATGGGTTACACCTGCCTCAACGATGTCACCGCGCGCGACCTTCAGAAAAGTGATGTTCAATTCACTCGCGCCAAGGGATTCGATACCTTCTGTGCCGTCGGTCCGCACATTGAAACGGCTCTCGACCCGTCCCACGTGCTCGTCGAGACACACGTCAACGGCGCGCGCCGCCAGTCCGGCGTCACCTCGCTGATGACCTATCCGCCCGGGTTTCTTGTCCGCTGGATCTCCCGCATGATGACCTTGATGCCCGGCGACGTTATCGCCACCGGTACGCCCGCGGGGGTAGGTCCGCTCTTTGCCGGAGACACGGTCGAGGTCAGTGTTGCCGGTGTTGGCGTGTTGCGCAATCCGGTGTACGCTCCGCAAGCGTAGTTTCGCGTACGCCTCAAGGTTTCGATAGAATACACACCAGTGGGCACCGGCGAGTGCAGGGAGTCCTTCCGCCGCATTGCGAGGACGCAATCTTCGGCGCGCCGTGCGCAATTCCACCGATCTGAGAATACGGAGTCCGCTCGTTGAAGGCCTTGCTTGCCGATTGGGAACTGTTGCTCGCCATGGGTGGCGCGTTGATCGCCGCGCTGGCGATGATCGCTTATGCTTTCTTGCGCCCCGCGGCGAATCCCGAAGAAGAGGAACGCAAGCGCCGCCTCCACCTGAACCAGATCGGCCGCATTGCGGAAGGGCAGATCGTTGAGCTCGTCGAGCACCCGCCGGTACCGAAAGAGGCGCGCAAGGGTTTGTTCGGCGCAGGCGCCCGGCCGCTTGCAGACATGCGCCCGCGCCATCTCGTTTCCTATAGTTATTTGATTTCCGGCGTCACCTATCACACCGCGCAGGACATCACTGGACTCGAAAGCCAGGTTCGCCTGGAGCGGCTCGTTGCCGGCCAGCCCGCCAGCATCAAGTACGACGCCTCCAATCCCAGCAATTCCATCCTCGTGGCCGACGATTGGTCCGGCCTGCGCTAATTGCTCTCCCGCTGGCCGACCGTCTTCTGCGTTCTGCTTTCCGTCCGGTTGCGCTATCCTTCTTCATGCCGCTTCCGGGCGGCCCGGGCTCGATCCCATGAAAATGATTCTCGCTTCCGTTCTTACCACCATCCTCATCGTGGCGATGACCCTCGGCGCCATGTTCGTTCTCGTGCAAGCCACGGAATACGTGACTTCGCTCGAATCTCCCCTGCAACGCGCCGCCGCCATGGGCGCGGAGCTACTCCTGGGCGTGGTGCTGCTCCTCGGGACCGTCTGGCTCGCCACACATCTTGCCGTGCGCATTTTTACCCCGAAGGAATCCCCTTCCGCGGGAGGACCCGTTGTCTGAGCCCAAGCCCAGTTTGATTCCCGAAGCCAGACATCGCGACCGTATGGAAGAACTTCGCCGCATTTCCGAGGAAGCCGAAGCTGGCGGCGGTCCGGAGCGTCGTGAGCGCGAACACAAAGCAGGCAAGCTCACCGCGCGCGAACGCATCCATCTATTGTTGGACGAAGGCTCCTTCGAGGAGCTCGACAAATTTGTTCGTCACCGTTGCGTCGATTTCGGCATGCAGGAACAGCGCCCCGCCGGCGACGGCTTTGTTACCGGCTTCGGCCGCATCGATGGCCGCCTGGTCTATGTTTTCGCACAGGATTTCACCGTTTTTGGCGGTTCGCTCTCGGAAACCAACGCGCTGAAAATCTGCAAGATCATGGACCTGGCCATGCGCGCCGGGGCTCCCGTCATCGGCCTCAACGATTCCGGCGGCGCGCGCATTCAGGAAGGCGTCGCCTCGCTCGCGGGTTACGCCGATATTTTTCTCCGCAACACGCTTGCCAGCGGAGTCATCCCGCAGATCAGCGCCATCATGGGCCCTTGCGCGGGCGGCGCGGTGTACTCCCCAGCCATCACCGATTTCATCTTCATGACGCGCGAGACCTCGTACATGTTCGTCACTGGACCCGACGTCATCAAAACCGTTACGCACGAGGAAGTCACCAAGCAGGAACTCGGCGGCGCCATGACTCACAATGAAAAAAGTGGCGTCGCCCATTTTGTTTCGCGCGACGATGCCGATTGTCTGGCCATGATCCGCGAGCTCATAGGCTTTCTCCCTTCGAACAATCTGGAAGATCCGCCGCGCCGCGCTACCGCTGACACCCCGGTTCGCCGCGAGGAATCACTCAACGCCCTCGTTCCCACCGATCCCCAGAAGCCCTATGACATGAAAGATGCCATCCACTCCATCGTCGACGATGGATACTTCTTCGAAGTTCACGAACATTATGCGAAAAACCTTGTCGTGGGCTTTGCGCGCCTCGATGGGCGCCCCGTTGGCATCGTCGGCAATCAGCCGGCCTTCCTCGCTGGTGTTCTCGATATCAACGCCTCTGTGAAGGGCGCGCGCTTCGTGCGCTTCTGCGACGCCTTCAACATTCCGCTCATCACCTTCGAAGATGTTCCTGGTTTTCTCCCCGGAACCCAGCAGGAATTTGGAGGAATCATCAAGCACGGGGCCAAATTGCTCTTCGCCTTCGCCGAGGCTACCGTCCCGAAAATCACTGTCATCACCCGCAAAGCCTACGGCGGCGCGTACTGCGTCATGGCTTCGAAACACATTCGGACCGATGCCAATTTCGCCTGGCCCACCGCGGAGATCGCGGTCATGGGTCCCGAAGGCGCCGTAAACATCGTCAACAAGCGCGAGCTCGACAAAGTTCCCGAATCCGAGCGCGAAAGGCTCCGTCAGGAAAAAATCGCTGAATTTCGCGACCGTTTCGCCAATCCCTTCGTTGCCGCCGAGCGCGGCTACATCGACGCGGTCATCGAGCCCGCCGACACGCGCGCCCGCATCATCAATTCTCTCCGCGCCCTCGAAAACAAACGCGATACGAATCCACGCAAGAAACACGGAAACATTCCGCTATGAACGAACGGCTCACACGTGTCATCGAGAAACGCGGAGGCTGGTACGTGGCCTAGGTGCGCGAAATCCCAGGCGTGAACACGCGGGCCGCACCAGGAAATCGGCCCTCCGTAATTTGAAAGAAGCTCTCGCACTCGTTGTCCAAGTCAATCGCGAGCTAGCTGCGCGGCGAGGCTCGCGGACCAGCCTGCAGCGGCGGTCTTCGCACCATGGTCCCACTCTCACTTTATTTCAGCAAATACTCCTGCAAGAACTCCACCGTCGCATAAAACTGAAAATCCTGGTTCGGCTTTTTCCGGTACCCGTGGCCTTCGTCCTTCGCAATCAGGAGCCAGGCCGGAGTCCCCTGCTTCTTCAGCGCATCGGCGATCTGTTGGGACTCGCTCACCGGCACCCGCGGATCGTTCTTTCCCGCAATCACGAACATGGGCTTCTTGATTTTTTCGATGTTGTTCATCGGCGCGATTTTTTCGAGGAACTCCCGCATTTTCGGATCGCGCTCGTCGCCGTATTCCACGCGCCGCAAATCCCGCCGGTACGCCTCAGTGTGCTCGAGGAACGTCACCAGGTTTGACATGCCCACGATATCCACCGAGCAGCGAATCCGGTCGCTGTAAAACGTCGAGACTGCCAGTGTCATGTGTCCGCCATAACTCCCGCCGGTTACCGCGATCCGCTCGCTATCCAGTCCCGGCTGCGTCGCGATCCAGTCGAACAGCGCGTTGATATCCTTGTAGGTGTCTTCGCGCTTAAGTCCGTTGTCCAGCAACGAGAACGTCTTCCCGTACCCCGTGGACCCGCGCACGTTCGGATAAATCAGTGCGATCCCCATCTCATTCAATAAATAATTGCTTCGTCCCAGGAATGTCGGCTGCGACTGTCCCTCCGGGCCGCCGTGAATGTCCACCAGCACCGGCCGCTTACCAGTAAACCTCGCCGGCGGACGGTACAAGAATCCCGAAATCATCTTTCCGTCGAAACTCTTCCACCTAACCAGTTCCGCTTCCGGAAACGGTTCCGTCTTCACCGCCGATTCGCTGAACGTCCAACGCTCGACTTTCCCCGTCGCAACGTCCAGAGAGTAGCAATCACCGGGTCCGCGTGCGTTCCGGACCGCAAAGCCAAGCTCATGCACATTCTTGTGCCAACGTACGGCGCCCATCACGCCCACTGGTAACCTCGGCAGAGGCATTTCTGTGTTGTTGGCGGTTCTTCGAACGTGAATGATGCTAAGACCGTCTTCGTCTTTGAGGTATGCAATGAGTTGCCCATCGCGCGAAAGATCAAATTGCTCGACATCCCATTTTGCATCGGGGCCGCTGAGCAGATACTTCGCTTCGTTGCCAGCGAGGTCCAAATAAGCCAGGTTCAAAAATTCGGAGCCGCCGTCTTCAGCCAGGTAGATGCCTTTTCCATCTCTTGCGAATCGCGCGTCCCCAATACCTACTTTTTCATTTCCTGACATTCCGTCGGGCTGGAGCTTCGTTTTCTCGCCCGTTTTCGCGTCGACAAGCCACAAGTGCGCCTCATTAATCGAAATTTCTTCTTTCAACAAGATTTTTGTATCATCCGGTGACCAATCCTCCGGTTGCCATCCGCCGCCCGCCAGTTGCGTCAGCAAGTGATCCGACTTCGGATCACTTGGATTCATCACCCACAAATCCGTATCCTTGCTGGTGCGCCGCGTGGACATGTACGCGATCTGATCGCCGCTCGACGACCACGGTCCCGGCAAATTCCGCGACTTGCCGTCCGTCAGCAGCGTCACGTTGCCCGTGGCAACGTCATAGCGATACAACTGGTACCACTCCCCGCCGCCGATATCCTTTGCAAAAAGAATGTAGTCACCGCCGTTTGGATGAAACCGCCCGCCGCCGACGGAGTCCGAAAAAAAAGTAAGTTGCTGCCGCTCTCCGCCCGGCATCTTCACCAGATGAAGCTGCGGCGTCTCCGCGAACCGTGTCGCAATCAGCATCTCTCGCTTCGTGGGATGCCAATCCGCGAGGCTGGCGCTTCGATACGACCCGTATCGTCCCGCCGTCTCCGCCAGCGACGCCGGTATCTTCGGCACGCCATCTACTACCAAATTGTCTGCTGGCGCAATGACCGGCTCTTGCGCCGGCGCAGCCGCAGCCACGAGCAGCATCGCTGCTAGGATCAGAAGCAATTTTTTGCTCATCACTGTCCCTCACCCACGAATTCGCCACACCTTCTTACACCGCAAACGATTGGACACGCAAGCCGAACGGCAAGCGTCGTCTCGCCGCCACGCATGCTAAAATCCCGCTGCATCGCAAACCAGCCATGTTCCGGAAAATCCTGATCGCCAATCGCGGTGAGATCGCCGTGCGCATCCTGCGCGCCTGCCGCGAACTGGGTATCCGCTCCGTCGCCGTCTTCAGTGACGTCGACCGCAAATCGCTTCACGTCCGCCTCGCCGATGAAGCCTATCCCATCGGCCCGGCGCCTTCGCGCGAAAGCTATCTTTGCATCGATAAACTCATGGACATCGCGCGCCGGGCCGGTTGCGATGCCGTGCATCCAGGTTATGGATTTCTCGCCGAAAATGCCGCACTGCCGCGTGCCTGCACGGACGCGGGCCTCACCTTCATCGGGCCGCCAGCCGACGCCATGGAATCTCTCGGCTCCAAAACCGCCGGCCGCCAGCTTGCCCGCCGCGTCGATGTTCCCACGGTTCCCGGGACCAACGACCCCATCGAAAAACCCGGCGAAGCGCAAGCCCTCGCCTACCGCCTGGGCTATCCCGTTCTGCTCAAAGCGGTCGCCGGTGGCGGGGGCAAGGGTATGCGCCTCGTCTACAGCGATGCCGAATTCGAATCCGCATTCCGTGATGCTTCTTCCGAAGCCATGAATGCTTTCGGCGACGATCGCCTCTACCTCGAAAAGTATCTGGACCGGCCGCATCACGTGGAAATCCAGATCTTCGCCGACGCCCACGGCCGCGTCGTCTCTCTTGGTGAGCGCGAATGTTCCGTCCAACGGCGCCATCAAAAGGTGATCGAGGAAGCGCCCTCGCCCATCGTCACGCCAGATCTACGCAAGAAGATGAGCGACGCCGCGGTGCGCCTCGCGCGTGCCGGCGGCTACGTCAACGCCGGCACGGTCGAATTCCTCGTGGACGCCAATCTCAATTTTTATTTTTTGGAAGTGAACACGCGTTTGCAGGTCGAACATCCCGTCACCGAACAAGTTACCGGCCTCGATCTCGTAAAACTTCAGATCGCCATCGCCGCCGGCCACCGCCTGCCCTTCGCCTGGGAATCCATCACTCCCCGCGGCCACGCCATGGAAGTTCGTCTCTACGCCGAGGATCCCGACAATAATTTCTTCCCCTCGCCGGGGAAAATTATTTCGCGACAGGTTCCCGGCGGCCCAGGCGTTCGCCTGGATGACGGCGTCTACGAGGGCTGGACCGTGCCCAACGACTACGATCCGCTTCTCGGCAAACTCATCGCGTGGGGCAATAGCCGTGAGGAAACCATTGCCCGCCTTCGCCGCGCCCTTGAGGAGTACACCGTCACCGGCATCAAGACCAATGTGGGGCTTTTCCGTCGCATCCTTGTTGAACCCGATTTTCTCCGCGGCGAGATCCACACCAGGTGGCTTGACGAGTTGCTCCATCGTCCGCGTTCCGCCGCGTATCCTGCGGACCAAAATCAGCCCGGAAGCTCCGCCTCCGATGCCGCCGCCATCGCCGCTGCAATCTGGCAGACAAACCAATGGGACAGACATTCTTGTCCGTCCTCTTCCGCAGACCAGCCTTCTCGCTGGAAGCAGGAAGGCCGTCGTGAGCAACTGGACCGCCAGCCGTGAGATACGAAGTCCAACTCGCGTCCTCCTCCGAGCAAAAAAACTACGTTATCGAACTCGAACGCGATGCTTCCGGCTGGCGCGTGACGCTGGATGGCCGGCCAGTGGCAGTCGATGCTGTCGAGATCGCTCCCAACACAATCTCCATTTTGCTTGACGGGCAATCCTTTGAAATCAGAGTGACGCCGTCTCCCGACGGCAAACTGAAGCTCCAGACCGGCAGGCAGGAATTCACCGCCGAAATCATCGATCCTCGCGCCTGGAGCGGCCGCCGCCATGCCAACGTCGAAGCCGAAGGCCGTCAGCAGATCGTCGCGCCCATGCCCGGTAAGGTCGTGCGACTTCTCGTCAAAGCGGGAGACCACGTCGAAGCCGGCCAGGGCCTTCTGGTTGTCGAAGCCATGAAGATGCAGAACGAAATCCGCTCACCCAAGCGCGGCACCGTCGAGCGCGTCCTCGCCAGCGAAGGCCAGCCCGTCAATGTCGGCGAAGTCCTGTGTGTGGTCGCCTAAACTGTAATCAATTTCAAGAATTTCATTCCGCGCGGAATTGGAAAGCGCGGAATTTAGGAGCGGAAGAGTTTAGTTTTTTCAATGCCCGATGGATCGCTGCGGCATGGTGGTCTTCGCTGCGTCCGGTAACTTGCCTGCCGCCTCGATGACCTGCTCCGCCAGGAAGTTCGTCACCCGCGCCCCATCCCGGGCGATCGCCAGATACGCGAGGCGCAGCAATTGTTCCTTGCGGTTGCGCAGCGTGTCGCGGATAGTTTGCTGCACCTGCGTTTCGGCTATGCCACGCAGGCCTGGGGATTCACGCGCAATGAGCTTGAGGATCAGGATGCGCGGACCATCTTTCGGCTGAACCTGAATCGGCTGGCTTACCTGCCCGGCCTTCAGTCCAACCACAACCTTTTTCAGCGCCGGGTCGGATTGATTCAGCGCCGATTCTGGAACGTAGCCCAGATCGCCGCCCGTGCCCGCGGTGTTCGCGTCTTCGGAATAATCCATCGCCAACTGGGCGAAGTCCGCCCCGCTGTTCAGCCGGTCCATCAGCATCTTCACCTTCCGCTGGGCCTCGCCCTCGTTGCTGGCGTCGTCGTTCTTCCGGTTGCGGATCTGTTGTTCTTTCCTGGGCGTCACTAGGATCTGCGCAATGTGGTACTGCGGCTCCGCCACGTTAAACTGCGCTTTGTTTGCGTTGTAGAAATCCGTGACGTCCTGGTCGGTGATCGAAATCTTCGCTACCACTTCACGATTCAGCAATTTCTGGATCGAAAGCTGCCGCCGCAACTCAAGCTTCAGATCCTCCACCGTCATGGCTTGGTCTTTTAGCCGCCGCTGAAATTCGTCTTCAGTGTAAGGGCTCTTCAGCTCGGTGAACTTGTCTTCCACTTCGCCGTCGCTCGCCTCGAGGTTCAGCTTTTTTGCCTTTTCGAGCAGAATCTCGTTGTTGATCAGCTCGTCGAGCACGTTCAGCTTCTGCGACAGCGATTCTTCCTGCGAAGGCTCCTGCCCCTCTGGGTTTACCCGCGTGCGATAGTACTTGTCGACTTCATCCCGTTTGATCTCTTTTCCGTTCACTACCGCCCACACATCCGGGGCATGCCGCGTTTCCTTGTTGCAGCCCGCGGCGGCGGCAAACACCATCGCCGCCAGGGGCAGCCATGCTGCTGCGCGCTTCACTCCTTTTAAATGTTTCATCGGATGCCCCACGGACGCAGCTTCGCAACGGTCAAGTTCAAGGTTGGAGGCTCAGGCTGCTTTCTGTACCTTGCCGGCGCGGATGCACGCGGTGCAAACGCGGACTTGTTTCCTCACGCCCGCCACGACCGCGCGCACGCGCTTCAGGTTCGGATTCCACCGGCGCCGCCGCGTGTTATTCGCGTGGCTGATCACGTTTCCAAAATGCGGCGCTTTGCCGCAAAACTCACACTTCAGTGCCATTTTTCTTCCTGCTTCAATTTTTATTTGGGCTTGGATTTCCTGCTCGAACTGTCACAAAACCAAGCTCCCCATTCTAGCAGACCCTCCACCTCCGGCAAAGCGCGCCTTTTGCACCCCAGCGATTTCGCATTCCATTCACTGAGAGTAGATAATTGGTTGATTCCGCAGGCATTGGCCTTGTGCGACCAGGTCGGGAGTTTTTGCAGGAGGAAAAAGACATCAGAGAGGGCCGCGGCGGGGCCTCCGGCGGGGAAAATAGAGGGGCGTACGGGGCGCCCACACCGAGGGGCGGAGAGGATTTCAATTGTAGCGGGCTTCAACTGGAATCCGGCTGGGGGGTAACAATAAATTGATACGCCCGTCTCTGAGCCAAATCGCATCGATGGAACAACTTTGCAAAAATGACAGGGAAAATGCCGGATCCCGAAAACCATGTAGCTAACGGTTTTAGACCGCCTCAGAGCTGGGCTTTGCCAAATCGCCGTTTGCACCCCTTGCACCCCGGGTGGTTCTGCACGCGCCAATTGGTTCCGGATGGTTCTCCGGGACGACTTGCCTCATCTCTTGGCGCAGCCACCTTCCTCAGGCCCTGTTCTTTCGGACGGGATTCGAACGCACGCGTCGTACCAGTAACTCCTCCAATCGTATTGAAGCTGCAGGGTTTGCCAGCAAGAAAGAGTTTCGCTGGCCGCGCGTACCATTGTTGCCCTCGTTCCCCCCGCCTAACTTGCTCCTTAGCGTGCGCCGAAGACGGCCCGCCTCGCGTGACCCATGAACGATTCTTTGGAAGACATCTCCGGGGCTCCTCCGCCCGCTCCGCACAGGGACCGGGCCGCTCATCGCGAATCGGAAATTCCGAATCGCTTGCCTCGTTACGTCTCATTGCTGATCGTGCTCGCCGCTACTTCCACCGGCGTTGGTTATCAAGTCGCGCGCCTTGAAATTGCTGGAGCAGGTTGGTTCCACGCTGCCCCGTCGCTGGCGTCCGATGCTGTTCAGGCGCCCGCTCTAGTGCCAGCCTCCAATCCCCGCGCTAATAACACCGACATCGAAGCAATCAGCCACCTGGCGCCCCAACAGCAGGCCGAGAGCCTTCTCGAACTTGCCATCCACCGGCCCGACCAGTCCCTCGGTTTGATCCACACGAATTTGGATTCCTGGCGCGGCCATCTCGAAGAAACTGATCAGCTTTTCCATCTGGTGCTTGCAGCCCTCAACTCCGACGATCCTCGCGTGCGCGTCGCCGCCGTGGAAATCGAACTCGTCGCCAACAACCTGAGGAAGTCCCCGCAAAGTCTCGCAAAGCTTCTCAATCAAATTCATAACGATCCCGACGGCCGCTATCTCGCGCTCTGGAGGCTCGGCGCTCTCGGCAATCGCGGCGTTGAACCCGCCACGGTATTGGCCACACTCCTTCGCTATTCGCGCGATCCGAACCAGCAAATACGTTTCTGGGCCGTCGAAGGATTGGCAATGCTGGGCACCGAGGAATCCATCGATCCTCTTCTCTCCATTTTGGCCCACGATCCCGCCAAGCAAGTCCGCGAACGCGCTGCCTCCAACCTTGCGCGTTCCGGCATGCTCACGGATGAGCAGCGCCTCACCGCCGTTCCCCAGCTCCTGAATCTCCTTGACGACGATTCTCTCGAGCCCGCGACGCAGGACTTGGTCTGCGCCTCTTTGCAAGCCATCACGGGCGCTTCGTTCGGCAAAGACCCCGCCGCTTGGCGCGATTGGTGGGCACATCACGATCGGCCCGAAAACCGGCTCCATGTCCCCAAAGGCCTGCTCCTCGCTTAATATTGAATCGACGGCACTTATCTCCAGAATTACCGTTCGAAAGATGAAATAGTGCTTGACCATGCCGGGTCCTATTCGTAAAACTAACCTATGCCCTCCCTAATCTCAACTTGGTTCCCTCCCAGGTCCAAAAGGAAAACCATGCCGGCACCGGAGCGCCGTTGTACACGCCGTATGATCATGAAAGTCCCGTTGAAGTTTCGCCCCCTGCAAGCCCCGGCCGATTCAGAGGGGGAGGCCGCCTCCATGAATATCTGCAACCAAGGCGTTTATTTCGCCACGGAACAGAGGGTGCCCAAGGGAGTGATGATTCAAGTGCATTTGAAAATGCCCCGGGAAGTGGTCGGGGACGACGTGACGGAATGGTGCTTCACCGGCCGCGTCGCGCATGTCGAACCTTTGGGGGCCACAAGCGATAAATTGGGCGTAGGCGTGCAGTTCCTCTATTATGAAGTTCCTCGACCTTCACTCTAGCGCTGCACCTGATAACCCACGGCCCGCTTCGCGCGTCCATTAAGGGGTAGACTATCCCCGGAAACGCTGCAACAAGGAGGCCGCATGAAACGTCGCGATTTCATCCATCGCACTGCTTGCGCCGCTGGTGCCACCTGGATCCATACGGCCGCCTTCGCGCGGCGTTCGTTCGCTCTTACCGCGCTCTCGCGCAAGTTCAGCGCCGCCGACACTGTGACCCTCGGTAAGACTGGCATCCAGACCAGCCGCCTCGCCATGGGCACCGGCACCGTTGGCAGCGGTCATCATTCCCACCAGACTGCCCTCGGCATCAAAGGCCTCTCCGACCTGCTCCTCAATGGCTACGATCATGGTCTGCGCTTCTTCGATTCCGCCGATTCCTACGGCAGCCATCCGCACGTTGCCGAAGCGCTCAAGCACGTCCCGCGAGACAAAGTCACCGTACTCACCAAAACGTGGGCGCGCGACCCTGCCTCCGCCCGCGCCGATCTCGACCGTTTTCGCCGCGAGCTCGGCACTGAACACATCGACGTCTGCCTCATGCATTGCCTCACCGAAGGCGATTGGACCGAGCGCTACCAAGGCGTTATGGATGTCCTCTCTGAAGCCAAGCAGAAGGGCATTATTCGCGCTCATGGTTGCTCGTGCCATAGCATCGAAGCGCTCCGTGCCGCCGCCAAGTCTCCCTGGGTCGATGTCGATCTCGTCCGCATCAATCCCGTTGGCGCGTACATGGACGCCGATCCCAACACCGTCCTTGCAGTCCTCCGCGAGATGCGCGCCGTGGGCAAAGGAATCGTCGGCATGAAGATCCTCGGCCAGGGCGAGCTTCGCCATCGCCAGGACGAAGCCCTTCGTTTCGCCCTCTCGCTCAATCTCCTCGACGCCTTCACCATCGGCGCTGAATCCCAGTCCGAGCAGGAAGACTTGATTCGCCGCATCGCCGCCGCTGCGTAACCCGTCTGGGCGTATAATCTCCGCGAAACGGCAGGAGGTGCCGACATGGCCAAAACCAAGCAGTTTACGATCGCCATTGATAATCAGCCTGGTGCGGTTGCCGCAATCGCACGAGCCCTTGGGGACGCCAAGGTGAATATTCTCTCTCTCTTGGGAACCGCCCAAGGCACGGCCGGCAGCGTTCAATTCATCGTGGATGATGCCCGGCGCGCAAAGAAAGCCCTTGACGCGGCCCGCATCGCATTCCAGGAAACTCCCGCGGAAGCCTGCGATTTGCCCAACAAGCCCGGTGCCCTGGCGCAATGTTTGGCGAAACTCGCGGCCAAAGGCGTCAACCTGAACTCGATCCACGCCACCGCCGCCAAGGGCGGTAAAAAGGCCGTCATTGTCTACACTGCGGAAGCCGCCGCAAAAACGGCCACCGCCAGCGCGTAGGAGCGCCTCTCTCCTTCGGTGGTTCTTCCGCTTTTCGGGCGCGGCGTGCTCGCTCCCCGCGAGCGCGTGGGCCTGTTGCCTGAGGACGACCGTTGGTTCACCATCTACTTTGCGCAACTTACCCTGCGCCCCATCCCCCTACCGGAGCGGACCAGAAAGTGTCAGGTATATGCCCGGTCTAAACTGTTAGGGATTCCCTCGGCCGCACATGACTAGCCACCCATCCATTCAAAGCACCGTCGCCTCAGTGGGGATGCCACTTCCGCGTCTGGCTCTGTTGACTCGGTACCCACGGCAGTCGGCACCTGCCCCGACCGGCTCGGGGTCGTTACTTCCCGTTTTTCTCTTCACTGACCACCGTCCACCGATCACCGCCCACTTTCTTCTAAGTTCTTTGGAATGCGCAGGTCCGAAAAACGCGCCCATAACTCCTTTAGGACAATTCTAGAAACTCATACAGCCCGTAACGAACAGATTCCATGCCGCGGGCAATCCTTCCGAATGCTTGCCGAGCCGAGGCGCAATCTCTTCCGTCGATCCGCTCGTTTGATGAAGTACTGATCCAGTTCGCGCCGCATTTTTGGCCGGGCGTGGAAGATCCGCGCCTTTACGGCTGCGACGGAAATGCCCATGCCTGCTGCGATCTCCTTCATCGAGCGCCCTTCCAATTCATAGAGTTCAAGGACGCGGCGCGCATTCGGCCTAAGCTCGGCAAGCGCTTCTCTCAGCATTCGCGATCTTTCTTGGCGCAAGCAGTCCTGCTCGGGGTTCGGCGCCGAATCTGTTACGGCATCCCGAAACGACATGTCATCCGATTCAGAATGTTCGTCGATGGAAGTCTCCGCTTTCCGCGCCTTCTTGCGGAGCTTCATAAGAGCGACATTGATCGCAATACGCGAGAGCCAGGTGGAGAATCGAGCGTCGCCCTGGAAATCGTGCAGATGAACCAATGCGAGCTGGAACGCTTCTTGCACAACGTCTTCGGCGTCCTCGTGGTTTCGCATGATGCGTCGTGAGAGGTGAAAAATTCTCCGCTTGTAGCGATTGAAGAGCTCGCCAAAGGCGACCGAATGGCCGCTCTTCACCGCGGCCAACAGTCGCGCGTCATTGCCCTGCCCGGCTTCCACGTCGCCGGCCCACCGATCGTTCTGTAGAGCAGCTCCATCAAGCGTCTGTAGTGACATAGCTCTTCGCCTTTCTGTTTTCAGACCCGTGGATTCAATTCGCCCAGCGGCGCCGATCTGGTGCGCCTTGTGGTCGTTGACCGGCACTCCTTAGCCGTTCCAGACGTTCAAGTCCTGGGGGCCGCGATCTTTGCTGTGGGGCACTCCCGTTTCTCACCACGAGTAAGGGCACTCTTCGTACCAAACCCGATGCGCTTTACGTCACCGCAAGTAGTTGATTTAGAAGGAGGATTCGAAGGCAGAGACGAATCCGTGTGTCGGAGTGTCGGAGGCAGAGACATCCCTCTGACACTTCTACTGACACCGCAGGCACGGCAACGGCGGTGTTTTTCAGAACTACGATTTCCTGAAATCATTCTGCTTGAGGTCGTGCGCGGTAAGCTTTCCCCCGGCGGACTTCAGTGCTGGAATGCGGACGGGTTTTTTATCAGCGGCCTGGACTCGCCGACAACGTGTCTTATGGCTTTCTCCGCAACAAGGAGATGAGGTTTTGGACGCTCTTTGCAAGTTCCATGACTTCACCACCTCCATGGAGTTCGAACTCGACTTCATAATTCCCTGTCGCAGCATGATCAACGGCCTCTTTAAGGCTGACGAGCGGGTGTATCACTTCGCGAGGCAGAATGAAGCTGACCCACACACTAAATACGAGAGAGAGAGCCGACACAATGCTCAAGCGCCACTCAGCACGATGAATCAGTTGGCGGGCTTCCTGGTGATCCAGTTGGACGCGCCCCCAATTGCGCTTTTCCAGCTCGGACGCGAGTTGCAGGGTCCGTTCACTTGATGCCCGAAGGTCCGGGGCGACTTGGCGTGACGCGGGGCTTCCTACCTGAATAGCTTCTGTAACCCGAGTATCAAACGATCCGACTCGAGTGCGAAGCTCTTGAATGAGCTGGCCTCGACTCTCGTGCCTGGCCTTTCTAACAAGATCGTCCAAGTCTTTTTCATAAGCCAGCACGGCTTCCCGAATGCGTTGGGCGGGTTCTTGCCTTGACTCCGTCATCGCCGAAACCGCGCCAGCGAATTGCTGCTGATATAGGCTGAGTTCCTCGAGACCCTGCTGAACGATGGTTTCGTCGCCAGGCTCAAGTCCCCCAATACGAACCAGGACTTGCCTCGCATTGGTGAGTGATTTCTGGTTCGTCTGAAGATATTCCGGGTCCTGGAACAAAAGATAGTTTCGCGCCGCACGCCGAGCCTCTAAGATCTCAATGGAGGCTTGCTCTGCGAGCTTTGCCGCCGGCGCATCGACATTCACGATGCGGTCCACGATCCGGCCCATCACAAACAAATAATAAACAGCCAGGAAAATAACGGGGACCAGAATCAACCTGGCGATCGCCATGCTATAGGCAACTCTTTTCCGCAATGAGCTTCCGGCCGCAAAGATCTTAAAAGATTTTCGGGTTCTCCATCGCATGAGCTAAACCTTCGCAGAGTGTTGCCGTCAGTTCCCGCGAAACTTCTTAAGGCACTAACCGTGCATTGTTTCAGAAGCAGACGAACAGGCGTCACTGGCCCCGTAGCATGCCGGGGGGGATGTCATTATGCCGCGCGAGGTCTTCGAGATCATCGAGCTCACTTTGGATCTCGTACACGCGCCGCTGCAGGATCTCAATACCAGCCTCGGGCGTGATGCCGATGTCGCCCCGGTCCAGATCTACGCCGCCGGTCATGGTCTTAAGGCTCCGCACATCATCGAGTGCCTGACGATACTCCTGAAGTCTAGCTTCCCGCCGTTCGAGCTCAGCCCGCAGCTTCGAGGCTTGCTCGGCGTACCACTCAGGATCCTGTGTCTCTAGGTACGGTGAAGGCGCCGCGACGGCCGCTGTCGCTTCTTCCGGGGCTTGGCCTACGACCGAGATGAGACCCGGGCCGCTAAGTTTTTCGAGGTCCTCGTTCGTCCATAGTACAGTTGCCCCTTCCGACTTCCCCGCGCGCGGCTTGTTTGCCGCGCGCAGAGGAATGGCCAGGGTACTCAGGGTCATCGAGATGGCTAGTGAAAACGTCAGATAGCGATTCATCTCCATCCCCTTAGTGTTTCGCCGACGGGGCGGGAGGAAAATGCTGGAACATTTTGTTCACGCCTTTGTCGAGGTTCTTGGTGTTCTTGTCCGCCTTGTCGGAGAGCGTATCGCTCGATGAGCTTCGCCAGATCAGTTTCTCCGTTTTTGCGTCGAAGAGGTCGACCACTAAGGTCCCCACCTTGTAGGTTTCAACCGTTGTGGTCGCGTCGCCAAATCCACCGCCGAATCCTCCCCAACGGCGACCGCCTCCGAACCCGTTATAGAACGTGTCCAGGGTTTGCTGATTCTGAGTCGTCTCGATGGCAAAGACCTCGACGTCGCCTCCCGAGGAGACTTCCGTCCAGCCTTTTGCCGCCAGAGCGCTGTTCACAGCACTCTTGATGCGGTCGACCAGGAGCTGGTCTTTCGTCTGGACCTTTTCCCAAGAGTAGGTCTTGTATTGATCGAAGTTTGCACTATGGTCGTAGTCGATATTGACGTGTTGAGCGAACGAGACGCACGCTAGAAACAGCATGAGTCCCACCGATGTGGCGATTTTTGATTGAAGCTTCATAATTCCTCCTTCACCCTTTCTGATTTTTGTTGTATCTCCGAATTCGTTGGTCTCTACCAAGCCAGCGACTTGTTAGGGCAATTGCTTTGCCAAGCGGACGTTGCTCCCAAGTCCTTTCTTTACGGTGTCTGGACGGTTTTTCTTTTGCTCTCGATGCCACGATGCTGACACCGCTGTCAGATTCAGCGACCGTTTACCCGGAGTTGAACGACCGGATCGGCCTCCCGAGGCGAGAGGAAAAGGAACGAGAATCGAGGATGGCTGATTAGATCGCAACTTCGAACTCCGGGCGTGAAAGTCCCAATTTCTTCATCTTGCCCATCAGGGTGGTGCGCTTGAGGCCCAGGCGGGCAGCGGCGCCCCTCGGACCTCCCACCACCCAGCGCGATTCGCGAAGAATTTTCAGAATGTGACCCGACTCCACCTGCTTCAGAGTGGTCCCGGCAAGCTCAGTCTCGAGGGGAGATTTCAAGTCGCCCAGCGGCGCGCGGAGTGTCGATCCGGTTGTCAAGATCACCGCTCGTTCGATGAAGTTTTGAAGTTCGCGAATGTTTCCGGGCCAGGAATAGTCGGTCAGCTGCTCCATCGTGGACACCGAGATTGTGTCAATCTGCCTGTCCATCCGCCGCGAGAATTCCCGTACGAAGAATTCCGCCAGCAACGGAATGTCCTCCCGGCGTTCTCGAAGCGGAGGGATCACGATGGGAAAGACGTTAAGGCGGAAATAAAGGTCGCTGCGAAACTCCTTATCGGAAACCATTTGCGCGAGACTTCGATTGGTCGCCGCGACGAGTCGCACGCTGACTTGTTGGGTATGCGTGCTGCCGAGCCTTTCGAACTCCTGCTCCTGGAGAACGCGCAGCAGTTTTGCCTGCAGCTCGAGAGGAATATCGCCGACCTCGTCGAGAAAGAGGGTCCCCTTGTCGGCCACTTCGAAACGGCCGATCTTGCGAGTGATCGCTCCGGTGAACGCGCCCCGCTCATGGCCGAAGAGTTCGCTTTCCAGCAACCCCGACGGAATCGCCGCACAATTGAGCTTCACCAAGTTCCGAGCCCTTCGGCGGCTAAGAGCGTGGATAGCCTGCGAAATCAACTCTTTGCCGGTGCCGGTTTCACCCTCGAGCAGTACCGTCGAATCCGTCGAGGCTACCGTGTTCACGTGAGCCAGCACGCGCTGCAGCGCCTCACTCTCGCCGATTATTCCTTCAAATGCCCGAGGAATGGATTCTTCGGTGGCCGGAGAAGCATCGCGCTCCGCGACCACTTCCTCCGAGCGGGCGATTTCACTCGCCGCGCGCTCTTCGGTCTTCAACTCTCCGAACCACCTTGCGGGTGATGAAGATTGGTAACTATAAGCGACTGAAGCCATTTTTATCCTCCTCTTAAACTCCGTTTGCTCCGTTTGCTCCGATTACTCCGGCAATGCCATCGTGTGATTCGCGCCGCTCACTGTCGTTCCTTTGGCGCAGCCCGGACTCTCGGCGCCTGTGTTCAGCATGACGAATCGAGAGGGACGCGAAAGCGCAAGTTTGACGATCCACATATGCGCCTTCTTTTTGGTTGCTTGTCGTCGAGGCAAGCTCCCGAAGGCGCCGACAAAGTTGTGGAAACGCCTTCATGTCAATCTGCGTC
>Ga0137394_10000871_pt1 | contig 21263 bp, 25 predicted proteins | sample czobulk116metaG_FD_108278 | JGI IMG/M metagenome (GOLD analysis project Ga0137394, IMG submission 108278) | Vadose zone soil microbial communities from Angelo Coast Range Reserve, California, USA - czobulk1.16 metaG | ecosystem: Environmental > Terrestrial > Soil > Vadose zone | place: USA...
AGAATTTTATTTACAATAATGATTTGGCACGGTGACAGGGGTCTTCACATTATATAACTTGCGGCATTCCATCGGCAGAGCGGAGTTGGGCCAGTGATATGTGTGACCCAAATGATTGCCGTAGTCTCGTAACTCTCTTGGCGGTCCACGACACCACATGTTGGGGTAGCGCCATTCGACACCGTGACATGACTCCTTGGGAAAAGCATTTTGACTCGCCGACCGTACTGTACTTGTGTTGAAGTCACCGTAAAGCTCACGGGTTACTTGCTCAGCCGTCGAGCCGTCGCGTCATGTTTACCCATCGGACTCGGAGGACAAGCAGTCGAGACAATCGGAGAACCCGAACCCTGTTCGCCCATTCGAAGCCTGACCGGTCTGACCCCTGGCAATAACTAGTGGAGCAGTGGAGAAGCTGTTCGGGTGACTGGCACCTCGTGGATACCCTTTGATCCGAACCAATGATTACGTCGCAAATTTGAACCAGTGCAGGGTCAACAACTAACGATCTCCGTCGACTACAGCACTCGGCGAAGAACGCCTGCAGTAGTGCCTCACTACCTTCAGTACTCACCCGGGCCACTAGTCTATCCGCCCTTCTTCAATTGGCCCTGCTACTGCAAATTCGGCGCTAAATTTAGCAACTGAGTGACATAAACTGCCGTGGGCGATGTCCGATCATGGCCGTGAATCTTACCTGACGTGTGACCACATCACCACATCACATCTGCCGATTTAGAGGCACGAGACTACAGAACTTGTCTCGTTTTGCTGTCACATCCACAGTATACGTTTGATACCACTCTTGACGAGTCTGATGCAATCGCAAAGGAGGAACTCGTACCATCCGACAGCTCGAAGGTCACACATCAGTGGCTCGGGTGAATATCAGGCGGTACTGTACGTCCGCAGCGGCGCAAAGACCCGTGGTCGTCGCTGCTTCGCCCTGGGCTGTCGATGCACTTACGAGGCTACCATTAGTGCTTTCCGGTGGAAACCAGTACTTTCTTCCCATAGCAGTTCCTTTACTCACAACTTCACCGTTCTATTTCGTTCTCATAAAAATTCACAGAATTTTCACTACTAGGACCATTATACTCTATGGAATGTAGTAAGAAGAGAATGATCAATAGGACTGTCCATCTATTAGCACCCTGCGCCAATATCACTCCGTTGGACCAGACTTCACAAATAGCTAGTCCCGGCTGGTCACGATACCAAGCGCAACCTATAGTACCGAGGGAGTGTGTATGCGGCGCCCAGCCACGCCTGGAAACAATCGCCTGAGACACTTTAGAACGGTGAAGGCCTGTAATGACTTACATTATACATGTAAAAAGAAACTTTATCCGCCGGAGCACCTGTCCGAGCGACGAACCGAATTCCGACCGCCATGCCAAAAACACCCATGATGGCCGCCATGACATCGTCCACCTGCCATGTCCGAGAAACGCCCCATGACCACGCCACCAAGAGAAAGGCAGTGGCGACGCGGGAAAGCACAGGGTATGCAATTGGGAGGGTGACACGCCCCACAGCGGCATCTCCCACCACGTCCTTGAAGTCTTGAGTGTGAACCGTCGTCAGAATAATTCCTGCGCTCAGCGCAATAGCGATGCACACAGTGCTATCGACTTCGTTCTCGCTTTGGCCTATTGTATCCGCGGTTAGAACCTCAAGAGAAACGGGGCTGATCCGACACAAGACGTACAGGCAATAAGAGTCGCCCCAGCCTTCGCGACGGCGTATCCAAACGCGTTCAGCGCATTGCGGACTAACCAATGGTTGCGCGCTCCGCCCCCTTCATTGTAAGCCAGGATGTACAAGGATCCAAGGAAACTCGCGAATATCGTCCTCTGACCATGAACCGCGGAGAGTAATAGACATAAAGGAATCGTCATCCATCGCAGAGTACATGCGGTTCGGACAGAAATACGACCTGTCGGAAGGGGTCGATATGGATTATTCACGACGTCTTCCGCAATCGCCTGCGGGAGGGTCTGATTCGCCAGCCCAAACTGCAACGTGTGGACCCAAAGCCAGAGCAAGGCATGGAGGAGACGGGAGATACTCCATGACGGCGCGGCTGCCGCTGCAAAAAGAGTCTGGAGGATTCAAATCAAGCGGTGTGGCCCGTCAGAAAAAAAAACGGTAGGACAAGTACAGACATCACTCACGGCTGGAAGAACGAGGGCTTTCATGTCTGATTTGGTAAAAAGAAAAAGAGTGTAGAGGTGGTATGAAAGAGTAGTCGCAGCCATGTCGGCAGCAGAAAGAGGGGTGGGGATCACAGACGGAGTGTAGGGAGCCAAGTCATCAGAATAGGCCGGGTCAAGATATATATATAAACCCTGACGCACCTCAGGGCCTCACCTCGATCATGGCTCAGAGTAGCCTATTACTACACGCTTGTGACGTTGCTAAGCAGCCGTAGGCCGTGGGTGAATCTGATGAGGGAACCGCTAGCGCGATCGCGTTTGACGTTGCTAATGAACGGGTTCTTAGTGGAGCGGGTTCTTAGTGTGTAAAATTCTTAGCGCGGTACTGTAAAACGGCAATTGTGCCTTGAATTCAATCGCCACACCTGAACTTTGGCGCGTTCCGTGGATTTTTTATTTTCCCGGATACGGGGCAGATGGTGGCGGCAGGAGTATAATGCCAAACTGCTTGTTCACATTGCACATCTAATTTTCGCTGGCGGTCACACACAACTGAGTGAACTGAGGAAACCTCCTAATAGCCTGTGAGACAACTGACTAAGATGACCGCTATTACGCAGGCACGATGGTATAGGTGATTGGAACCTTTCCACAAATGTGTCAAACCTTCAGGCGTCACGGCTTTTCAAGCGCATATCAATCATCATCACCCTTGTTGTCAATCATGTCTGTATTATTTGAACCAGCGAAGGCCACTGTGTTGGAAATCCCTGTCGTTCAGGTCGCACGGTTACACTGGTTGAATGGACTACAGGAAGCGTAACACTACGCACCTTGTTCCTGGCGCACAATGTTTGCAGCGCGGTCGTCGGCGTTGATGGCACCGAAAATAATGTCCATTTCTTCAAGAGAACGACCTTTCGTTTCGGGAACTAAACTGTGTAGTCATATGCCAGTGAGAAAAAGCCTAGTTAAGGAAGGAGGTAAGACACACAGGGCGAATGGAGCCATCACCCCGATGTTCAGGGATGCGAACATCAAGAACATCTTATAACCAAGCCTAGTGTGAATGGTGGGTGTCACCCTTGACATGACAAAGTCTGGAAATCCGGTCATGTTTTCGCAATGTTTGCTCGTGAACGCATTAGGATATGCTTACTCCACAACCACTGTGACGAAGATCCAACAGCCAAACCATAGTGTCTGGTCCCCGTTGGAAAAATATCGGATACGTATACCCACGGTAAGGGCCCCCATCCCATCGAATAGAAACAAACGTAGATGTAAATCATCGCCGCCATCGCCCTTCCAGAAGCAGGAGGGTTAGGTTGTGGCGTTGATGCTGGTGGATGTGTCTTGAGGATGGCACCGACGATGAAAAACAAAGTGCCCATCCCCAACGCAGAAGTGAGAAGTGATGGTTTACGTCCCCAGGCATCCACAAAGAAGAATATAAATATGGCCGTCGCTATGACCTTGACTACACCATAGATGCCCGCGGCGAGGAGCGAGTTAGTGGCACCCGTGTAACCGATCTAGACTATATTAGGGATTGAAGAAAGGTGGGGAATACTACTACTTACTGATGTGAAAATCTGCGGGGCATAATAATTGATGGAATTCTGCCCACACCATTGCTGCAAGAAAAATATAAAAAAAGCGATCAAAAAGCGAACAAAGTTTCCACGTCCAAAGAAAGCCTCGCGAAGGCCGAGATTGGCGCATGTTTCGCGCTCTTCTACGAGAGCCGCTTCGATCTCCGCGAGCTCGTGCAGTACATCCTGAGAATCCGGCGAACGCTTCCGCAGAAATGCCAAGTTTACAAGGGCTTCTGTATTACGGCCCTTAGACACCAGCCAGCGCGGAGACTCGCGAACGGTCAACAGCCCAAGTGCCATGATACCCGCGGGAACCAGTTGGAATGCGAATGGGATTCGCCAGATTTTTGAACTATTTTGAACATGAAGGCCGATCCCAACTGTAACGAACAGATCAGGTCCAGTATGCAGCATTAAACAAGAGTTGAACATACAGTTTATAAAGTATGAGATCATGACCCCGATGGCTACCATGATTTGGAACATCCCAGTAATACGCCCACGTACTTGTTTTGGAGAGCATTCGGACACGTAAGCCGGGGCTACGGCGCTTATAGCACCAATACCAAATCCAGCTATGACGCGACCACCGTAGATGTACCCAAGCCCACGATTGCCTTCACCATTTGCTATCGTTTGCAAGACCTGTGCAAATATTAGCATACATGCCTAAATAAGGTAAATTTACCAAATCACGTAACCGCGCCGACAACAAAGATTAGCGTGTATGCGAGGAGCGTCTTGCGTCGCCCAAGCCAAGCTGAGGTGGAACAGTGAATCAGTATTTCAACATCCCGCGATCAAAGCGAAAGTTGTGGGAAACCATGCATGGGATATATGACAGGCCTTCCGGCTCGTAAGCGCAGAAAGCGTGAGACGTCCCGAGAGGCTCGTCATCATCTGCAAGGATGATAATGCTGCGCATCAAAGAAAAACACTTGCGTAGCGAAATCGATCCGGACTATGACCACACAGCTGGGGTAAGACCCAAGACCCACCGGAGACGGGGGCACTGCTGATAGCGCCGAAGAAAGCGCCACCTTGTAGGACCGATACGACATTTGCAGTGACATTATCAATAGGGCTCTGCTCAGCCGGACCTTCAGCAGGGCGGACGCCGAACTTGATCTGAAAATACTTCGACTGGACGATGCCACCAGCAACACCACTAATAGAGAAATAGTCGATGGGATGCTCCTGCATATCAGAAGGACGGCATACGCACGTGTCATAGCCAAACAATACAATTCCCCAGTAAGCAATGAACGCCAACCCTAGAGAAACAGACTGTCAACATTTAACACCAAGGAACGGTTGGAAGAGTTCCTATGCGTCCTCCTTCCCCCGGAACTTGTAACTGGTCAGTACGGGTCACAATGGCCCATGACACCGGGGGAAGTTATCACTAAATAAGGAAAGAGTGGACGGGTTTGGACCCGGGAAGACGGGCCGTAACGCGAGGGTCCAGGAAACGGCACCCACAGTACACTCGAATATTTCGTAGGATGTACGTTTTGTCCATTCCTGTGAAGCTTGTGGGGTTGACAGGCCAACGCAGAAGAAGAGGAGCAGTCCAGGCGCGCAGAGCGAGGCCTTTATAACGTCCCACCGCCTCCCATCATGGTTCGAACTTCGAGGGAGATTAGCCGAGAACTCTCGGCTAAGTGAGACCTACCATCTGCCCGTGCGCTCACATCGCCCTTCTCGACAACTCACCTAGAACCCGACAAACTCGAGAAATGGGGCTAATGACCATTCGCCACATGTCAAGACCCTACTTTAAAGGCCGGGTCTCGAAGATTTTGGATCCACAATCGGGACACGGAATACTACATGGTGATTGTGAGGGTCCCACCGTGACAGCCTGAGGGCGACGGAATTTACCCCAAGTTTCCCGTAGCAAAGGGAGACAATTACCTGAATTCGTCACGGTTTTGATGACCTTATTCTGTCCACCGCTATATCTTGCGGCGTATCAGAAGACATTATTGTGAACCCTCAATGAAGCCGCGCGTTTTCCTCTCCAGGATAGACCCCCACACCATGACACCAGTTCCTGCCGCATTATCATCGTTCACGGCCTTCTGACCTCGATTCATCAACAATTTCCACCCTCCCAGTGTCACTGCAGTATTTTTCTCTGTAGCTCTGTCATGACACTCTGAATAAAGACATTTCCCTCCGAGTTTGGATGAAATTAATTTGAAGAGATATCCGCGTTCTGTACCCACTTCTGGCGCTTCCAAGCGGCTACATTAGCGCACGCCCGCGCCTGACTGTCTTGTTTGCTGAGACGTTAACCATCAACGTGTCAACGACATGTCAACCCTCATGAAGGCAACGTCCGAAGCGCTTGACCGCACGAATTATTGTTTGCAGGGCCGTCTTTCTCGCTTCCTGCACCTGTGTTCGAAATCGCACCGACTTGGTGACTTTTGTGTATGTGCCCAGCGCTTCCATTTCATATCAATGTCACTCGACTCACTCCAGCTTTCGTTGAATAACAAGTCAGTTCTGTATCCAAAATGTGTAAGTATGGACGGGCAAAGCGGAATCAAACCCTTCATATGCCCTCGTCGCACGGATCAGATACCCTTTGCACAGCATACAGTGTAACGGCAATCGGATTATAGTACTTCGCGGTCAACGGCGAAAAGAACACTGGGCCCATCATCTGTCTTCGTTGCCGATCTCACTCGCGGGAAAGGAGCCCAACGGCCATTCCGTGACTAGTCCCCCATTTCCTTGGGCTGCGTTGTGACGAACGTCGATCTCAAATTCATGTCCGAAGGGGCGCGACACAGACGGCAATTTCCACTACTTTCCTAACGCACCGGAATGCGGCCATCGGGCATGGAAAACACGAGGCGGGGAACATCCTGCGACAACAGCACAAGGGGTTATACGAAGAAGCATCCCAAGAATAAAATGCAAGTCGGAAGTACGATTTGGCCTCGCTTACGGTAACTTCACCGACGAAGAGCTCGATGATACGTGGCCGCCACATATTATCCTACTTGGGCGTTGCTCGCTCCGAGTCACTACTGTATTGGCAGACCCCGGTGACCCGGTGATGTATAAACTCAGAACATATCGTAAGGCAATATCATAGCGCGTTGGGACTGAATCTGTGTAATAGCACAAGGGGTAGGAATTTCGATCGTAGTCCTGCGATATCGGAAAGTGCTCTGCGGTCAGAGGAGATTCGTACCAAACGACGCGCAAGGGTGTCAGTCAGGCAGATGAGAGAAGGGAGGGTGAGCAGGGAGTCAGGGACTCGGATGAGCAAGTGAGAGGTTTGCCGAAGAAATAGAGGGTCCTTTTTCTGAGTTGCTGGGCAGTACGTCAATCGTTTGGTGGCCATCCGAGCCGCGTGCGGTAATATTCGCTCTCCAACTTGAAGTGTTGCTTTGCTCACCTGGATTATCGAAACGATGTGTTACTTCTATGGGGACTTCGCTTACCTCTCTGTGTATAGCCGTTCTGAACCGTACAACTATGCTCCTTTTCTCAAAACTAGTGACTATTATTCAGGAGGGAGGCGTGAGTTTCGACACTTTGACAGACTGTCCGGCTTCTATTGTAGCAAAAAGGTAGATAGGTGGCAGGATTGTATGGCAATCTAACCGTTACCAACAATGTAGACCGTGGCTACGCGTGACTGCTAGAATACGTTCTCTAATTGCAACACCTGTATGTTGCTTTATTGATATCATATTCCACAACGAAGAGTAAACCCGTCATTCAGCTGGAGAATGGGCATCCAACTTCCTTGAGAGACGTGGACTACCCCGATCAATATTACATGACGAGGAGTGATGTGGTGATCCCCTATGAGCCAGCGTTGATCGCCATCATAGTCGCCACCATAGGCATTAATCTTAGCAGACTGGCGGAATGGTCTTCACGTCAGTTTCTCAGAGAGCGTGTAGGTAGTAATATGGAGATTACCTCCATGAACTTCAAAACCCTTCCCGCAACATACTTCGCAAATTTCTCCAGCGAAATGGGTTCTCTTGGGGGCGATCCCTTTTGAGTCATGATTTGTTCATTAAAATCAAGGTGTCGATAACCACACCACTGAGTAAGTCAAATTTCAACTGTCAGTCTCGGGCTACGAATGCCGAAATATAGCTCACGTTGATACGGATTTGTGCGTGGGTGCTCGGGCTAAGACCAGCAGGTTGGTCTGCACCACGCAGAGACATGCAGTTACCCCCCGAGGCGTCCATCAAAGGTAAGCCCAGGCTTCTCCCGTCCCTATGTACGAAGAAGATTGGGGGGCGTAGTTGTTCATTGTGGACATAGCGCTGTGCATCGGCCATTTTTCGAGGAGCCCAGATTTGCTGAGGGATCACCAGGCCGGTATCCTTGATCACGTAGTCTATGGCCAAGCCCTGTTGACCGGACTCCATCACAGGCGGGGGCGTGGCAAAAAAAATGCCTGGGAATTCTGGGAGAATGGTGTACCATTGTATGTGCTGTGGTTCCCTCCCGAGCAGGGAGGAGTGGTATGATTCGGCAACTTTAGGGCCAAACATGCGAGAAACATAGCCATCTATCAAGAGATCGGGTTCAAAGTTCTGTTGAGCGTCCATGTGTGATGTCCGAGGTCAACGCAAATGATATGAGAAAAAGAGTCCTCTTCTGGTTCGCCTGTGGATTGGAGAGATTGGTGAGGAGAAAGAGGCAGAGAGGTTGTCGTTTTTAAGTGCTTTGGTGCCATGCCAGAACCCGTCAAGTGGTTGTTGTTTTCTCGTCTGGAACGTAGCACACTGAGTTCATCGTGCCTTAATTATGCTGGATGGCCTCTGAAACGGCGGATTCGAATCTGGAACCATTGGTGCACCTTCACCTAGCGCTGGATTCGGGGCTAGTCTTCCAAATGTTGTGGGAAATGGGTCCCAATACACCCGCCGAAAAGAACTGTTACCGGCGAATGAATTATTCCGGAGCCCCAGAAGCAACGACATGTCTCGAATATACCAACTTGTCACTGAGTGAGAATAACTGCCTATTCAAACGAAAGGCGCTCTTGTTTTGTCCCCTAGCCATGCATGTCGAATTGGCTGAGTTGGGCAGCGTTTGACGGTCGAGGAGTAACAGAGTTAGCCAAGGTGTCACTACTCACTTTTTTTCATCTCTCCCTCTCTTTTGGGGAAGCCAGATACACAATGGTGAGTGAAGATCTGAGTCACCCTGAGTATGGGTCATAAACAATGTAGTGGTGTAACTGGACTCGCAAGTGTGGAACGTTACTGGGTGTGCTTACTACTACGAGCGTCTGCCTCGGGCGAGTGTCCGCAAAGCCCGAATTGAATCCTCCAGATCCGACATGACTATTATTCAAGTTCCAGGGACCAGAACACTGGACATGAAGCATCCGGCGAAGCAGAAGTACCTTCATGATTACCCGCGGCTCCAGCCTTCCGCGACCGATGGGGATATTGATATTAAACAGGTTCTTCGGACGATTAAACAACTACGGGAGACCAAAATGATACCAATTAATGTTGGAGTACCAAGGCTTGTTAATATGTCATGGAGTTATAAAGCAATCCAGCAAGTCCAAGCAGGTGCCAGTGGCGGACGTGGTCAAGGGGAGTACAGCCATACAGTACTAGTATAGAAACTACTTACAGTAGTATGGTCCTTACTTGGGAGTGTGGTGGTTTGTTTTCAAGTTGGTTAGCACCGCGGCAATACAATACTGCTAGTGTACAGTACTACTGTACGCCGTTAATTGGCACATGAATGGGGCGACAGGCACCCGATACTGTCGCGGTACACATATACAGTACAGTATCACCATGTGAAAATTTGGCCCGGTGTTACTTTTTCCGTAAAGCGCCCCGGCCAAGAGTGGACAACGCCGAACCGTGACTCCTGCACAGACGTTTGCACCACCCAAGTGTCCCTCTTGCATTCGAAATCTTATCGCACTACCTAGTACGGAGCTGGGCGTGTCGTTCTAATCGTTTCATAGGAATTTCAGTCTTTATCTCACCGTGACAACATGTCGCTTCTCGACGATATAACCAAACTCATCGATCGCCTCCCGGAAGGCATACAACGTGCTGAAGATACGATAACCGGTTCGTTCTTCCGCACTGTTCTCTTAACTTCTTCGTCATTCTTACTTGTTCATGGCCGCAGGAATTTTGAACCCCGATAGTGAGATCTAGCTCATTGTTTGTCAAGCAACTCCCTTTCATACTCGGAATAGGAAGACACGACAATCCCCAGGGAAAACTTCATGATCAAATACGTGCTGAGATCAACCAGAGTCATCGCTTCGAGAGCTTTGCCGGCGAAAGAACTCAGAACTTTGTCAAGTGGTGTGTAGTTGTGTTTTCTAATTCGATAATTCGACGGCAGACGATATCTTCTGATCTGCAAAACATCCTAGGCACATAGATGGTCACGACTATTTCTATGCCCTCTCAGAGATGCTGGAAAGTGCAAGGGAGTGCATTTTTATTTTGGTACGCACTATTACCTCCAACATGTCACTGGCATTTGTGTGACTTTGATCAAGGACTGGTGGTTGACTCCTGAGCTCTATCTACGTCGTCCACCTGCGTGTCATCCAGAGTGGCGCCTCGATCGAGTTCTTAAGCGCAAAGCCGAGCAAGGAGTGAAAATTTTTGTCATCGTTTACAAGGAGGTACACGTCTATCGCCATTGGTAACACTCAATCGCGCATTCTGACTCGCCCAAGGTTACTCAAACTATGAGTATGAGCTCGTCTCACACCAAGGTAAGATGTGTTACGATTCTTCGCATGCAGGCCCATACACTTTACACCTTTTTAATCTCAGAAAGCCCTTGAGGCTCTCCATTCTAACATTGCTTGCATGCGCCACCCGGACCATATTGGGTCTAAAGGTGCGTGGATTCTTTTTGTCGCTGTTCATGTGTTAATTTTGGTAGATAATGTGGAGTTTTGGTCTCACCACGAGAAAGTCGTTGTTGTCGATAATCATCGCGCGTGTATTGGCGGCCTTGATATATGCTTCGGACGTTGGGACACCCAGAATCATCCACTCGCCGACGTACACCCTACGGACTTCTCGCTCACCCTCTTCCCAGGCCAGGACTACAACAACGCGCGCGTCACTGACTTCCAGGATGTGAGCAATTTCGTGAGTGAAACGATTTCCGTGCTGGAAACTCCCCGCATGCCGTGGCACGACGTATGTCTGTTCGAAGCCCCTTCGTTACGCGGAAACTGACATGCGTGACCAGGTGCATATGACAATCGAGGGTGTCGTTGTCCTCGATATCGTGCAGCACTTTACTGAACGGTGGAACGAGGTCAAACGTCGCAAGGTGAGCAACTACTTCTAGCTTCTAGGTAGAATAACCTTGGCGCTGACTCGAATGTCTCCATCATATTAGTATAATGATGATGCGTCTGTTTTTTTTGGTATCTTGTCTTCTCGTCTCTGCCTCTAATAACTCAAATTTACAGCCGTTACGATTGGCTCGCATTCCCTCATAATGTTGAAGCAGCCCCAAATGAGGCGATCTTACGTCACCCCCACCGTGAAGAATGGCATCGCATCGGACGCCACTTTAGGCAGCACTTCCAATACCTGCACCCGGGCAGTGGACGCACTCACGGGCCTGGTGACGAGTTTCACTCGCGGGGTCCTCATGGAACGTGCCGTGTACAAGTTGTCCGGAGTGTCAGCGATTGGAGCCATGGCGTTTTGACAGAACACAGCATCCAGAACGCTTGTGAGAGGAACTTCTACTAGAAACTTTGATGCGGACTGAAGACGGTCGACAGACATACAAATGATTCGGGAAGCAAATCACTTCATTTACATTGGTATGTTGTTCCTGGTCTGAGACGATGTATGTTTAAGGCTAAATATACCCTGTAGAGAACCAGTTCTTGTAAGTTGGGCAAATTTCCTCTAATTCTCGGAAGAAATATAATTCTCGCCTCGAGCATATCGAATACGAAGGAATCAGGGCCCGTGAAGAACCAGATTGCCGCCGCTCTTGTCGAGCGGATTCTTAACGCTGCACGCTCTCGAACGAAATTCAAGGCAGGTATCGGCGGCTTTATTTAGGGCATATCTAATGCGTGCGCGTTGTCATATAGGTCATTGTGGTCATTCCAGAGGTTCCTGCGTTTGCAGGTGACGTGAAGAGTGAAAGTTCCCTCAAGACCATCATGGCCGCTCAGTACCGTACTATCAACCGCGGCGGAAACAGCATATATGAAGAAATCCGAAAGGCCGGATTTGAACCGTGAGTGCCACGCAGTGTGACTCCCTACTACTTGGTTTGATGACAACCACCCATAGCACGGATTACATCCGGTTCTACCATCTACGTGTATATGATCGCCTCAATGCTCCCACGGGTAAGCTATTCTCCATGGCGACAAATATATCTTTTCTCATACCTATCCCAAAGGCACGCTTATTGCTCAGATGGAAGCCCATTCGGGCGTCAAGTTCAACCAAGCGCAGGTAGCGCTGGCTCGTCAGTGGATTGGCGACTCGGCGGATCTCAACATGCCAACCGAGGTCACGGTTAAACTCCCTGAGCCAACGTTAGAGGGCATTGTCCTCAGCAATAAGACGGAGGTGAAGTTGGAGAAGTACCCCCTGCCTCGCTCTTACAGTGATGCAGTCGCTCTGATTGAGAGGTTCGAACGTGGTGCGAATGCGCTCGTTGGGAGGCAGCATGATGCTGTTGCCGACACGGTTGGGCAACACGCATTACAAGACGAGACGGAGCTTCGGGATGAGCGATGGTTGGGAACAGAGGAAGAAGAGCTGAATTCGTATGCGTTCTTCTAGTCTCATGATGACCAGGTGCTTACATACCTCGTGTTCTGAACAGATACGTGTCCGAACTGTCGTATATTCATACGAAGCTCATGATTGTTGACGATCGCCGAGTCATTGTGTGTATCTCCTCCTCTCCTTCGTGCAATACTTGATATTCTTGTGTGGTTTAGATGGGCTCGGCGAACCTAAACGACCGTAGTCAGAGGGTGAGAAATACTAGGATCTGCAGCATACGACTCGTGTTTGGCTCATGCACTGATACAAGGGTGATGGTGACTCTGAGATCGCTCTGGTCGTCGAGGACGAAGATCACATTCCAAGCATGATGAATGGGCGCCCATATAACGCCGCCCGCTTCGCCGCGTCCCTACGGCGCAAGCTCTTCCGCCGTGCGTGACCCCATTGTACAAGTAGAGCCAACTTCCTGATATAGAGCGCACCATGCTGTCGTGTCGTAGAGCATCTCGGCTTGATTCGCCCGCAGAACGTGACTTCCCGCCGCGAACATGTTACGCCGTTCATGCGTCCCGCGCCAGAGCCGAATGAAGACGAGACATGTCTAGAAGAGGATGCTCGCGTGGCGGACCCGCTATCAGACGGACTGCTGGACCTGTTGAATACGACCGCCCGAGTTAACCGTGAGGTGTTCACGGAGCTGTTTCGCCCGGTGCCGAGCAACCTCGTGCACAACTGGAATGCCTATGACGTAAGTTGGGACTGCGTATATGCTAGGTCTATGCGTTGGGTGACCTGGTCGTGTAGGTGTATAAGCCGAAGGTCAAAGTAGGTCATGTCATCCCTGGTGTGCCGCTCCGCCGTGTGAAGGAGCGGCTTGCACTTGTGCGTGGATCAATTGTGGAAGCACCAATTGTACGTCATTCTGCTGCCGCCATTCAGTTGGCTCCGTTTTAACGTTTCGTACGTATCACAGGAATTTTTGATCGACGAGAAAGAGTTCGTGGAGGGACCAGAATGGAGCAGGTTGAATCCTACACTCCCGATCTATATCTGAAATTGCGAGGTGGAGAGAATGACGATGTGCTTGGAATATGTAGGATGATGGGAAGAAGGCGAATCGAATTATGTAGGGAGATGTGATCGTGAAACTTGAATTGAATGTGTCTCGCCGTGTTGGTACAGTACTCCGAGTCCGCGCCGCGCACACCCTCAATTCCAGGGGTGGCTCCACAAATCGATACCCTACTACATGATGACACGCTACCATTCAATCGTCCTATCCTAATCACCGCGGATCCATAAAAAACATGGTATTAATCTCAAAATCATCCCCCAATATCCAGTTGCAAACCGCGCACCACTTCCCGGTGGTCCAAGTCTTGTTTTCAACGGTCGGCTCATCCCCTTTCCGTGAAAAGCGACAACAGGTCGAGAGGTTTCCGGCATACGTTCGCCACCTCGCCGTGGATCTATCTTCTTTTCAACTGTGAGTGCTTTTCGCCTCATTCCCTTGTACCTCATGTCTGTTGATTGTCCTCCTGTATCTGCTCTTCCAGAGTCATCCACGATGTCTGGCCCGTCAACCTCTCATCAGCCAAGGACGCCAGGTCGCGCTCCTGGGAACCACACCCCGCGTCATGTTCAGTGGGCAAGTGCCGTTGATGAGGAAGAGGTTGCGGGCAGGCAACGCGACCGTGAACTTGAGAGTGAAGTAGCTTCGGCCCATGAGCTGGATGAAGCTGGCCTTGATGTGCGTATGGTCTGTCTGCTGATTGCTTTCTTTACTCACTCTATCCTTTGTTCACAGCCAACCGCCTTCCAAACACTTACCCATGCTCTCGAACGCCATCACTCATCCTCCGTATCATCTTACGCACCGTCCCGACCGTCACGATCGTATACATCCTCCTCCGCAGAGTCGTCCATACCGGCTTCTCCGAGACTTCCCACGTCTGAGACCAATGTCCCCGGCGAGGCTTTCATCGAACCCCATGAACGTGCAGGACTCCCAGCATCGCGCCCTGAGTGCAGAGGGGAGCGCAAATTCTCCGAGAGTGAACTACATGCTGCTCATGTCGTCCGCGCGCACTCCAGGAACCCGTTCTCAAAGCGTTTCTTTCGCCGACGCTTCCGGCCCACTGCAACATGGACTAAGGAAAGCACAGATACAGAAGAGGGGGCAAGTCAAACGAATCCCCCAATGACACACGCGCGCGGGGGCATACTTGCCGCGTTGCTCGCCTTGTACGACCGGGATTCTGACGTGGCATCGATATCGGACACACAGGAACTCCCTCCACGTATCTCCCCGACCCACTCTCTGCATGATCTTGCGTCAGTGACCGGGAAGCGGCTGGCGACGGCATCTAAAGCCCTACACCTGCCAGAGTCACGCCCACGAAGGGAACGTAATGCTGCAGGCGTCTGGGGCCCATTGATCGCCAGTACCTCAGGCACCCTCGTGGCTGCCGCTGCACCGACTCATAGTGCCATCGCACCGGATGTCAAGCGACCGGGGTACCACCTTTCCCGGTATGTCCATTTCCGTCCTGCTGTAGCTCAACCTTAGCTGAGAACTTTTTCACAGATACTCGCTGGACAACAGCACCCACGGGGCCTCCGCAAATTTCTCTTCGCAAAGATCGCGGAGTTTGTCATTTGAAGCAAGCGCGCAACACCACTCGTCCCGCTCCTCGGCATCGCACACCCCAACTCACACCAGTCCACACGTGGACTCTTTTGCTTCCGTTTCGTTACCAGGTCTTGCTCATTTTGGGAGGTGGCCTGATAGCTTGCGTGATCTATCTAAGGGTGGTTTGAGTGGTCATACCAGCGCGCAAAACGCGGCGACAGACAAGGAGGGTGTTGATGAGAAGGGTTATCTTAGCACTGACACAGAGGCGAGACGTGATGTGAAAACTCGGAAACGTGAGGGCAAAAGGCGACGACGCAAGGCTGAGATCTATGTGGGTTTTCCGTTCCTTCCTGCTACGGGGCAGAAGCTCAACTATTCGACAGATCACTCGCCATATTTCGTCACTTATCTCTCGCCAGACGTTCGTCCTGAAGCTAGCGCGTGCTATGATGATGTTTGGCGGCCCGACACATCGCCTTCAAGCCCAGATACAGAGCACCGCGCGAGTCCTCGAGATATCGTTGTCGTGCCTATACCTCCCTGACGTAATGTTGATCGCATTTGATGATGACATTACGAGCACCAGCAGCGTGAAGTTGATACGCCAAGGCTCAGCGCTAGATCTGGGCAAGTTGCAGGAAGCACACAAGATATACTGGCATGTATGTGGCAATAGCGGAGGTTGGAGGGAGTTTGACTGAGACGCAAAGCGTAGGTTATCCATGATGATATCTCTGTCACAGACGCATCAGCTGCATTGGACGCGCTCATGCTTTCAAAGCCGTTGTACACACCCAATCAGCTCATCTTCTTTGGGGGGATGGCATCCGCATTGATCTGTAGCGTATCGTTTAATGGCTCGCTTATTGACAGTCTCGTCTCGTTTCCCTTGGGTGCCCTGCTCGTTGCCGTTCAAATTTTATCGGTCAGAAACGAATTGTACTCCAACGTATTCGAGTGCGTGTCCAAACCCCTGTCCATACCCTGACTAAAGACTCAACACGGCATAGGATTACCATTGCGACTCTTCTGAGTTTTATATCCGCCGCCCTAGCTCAGACTCATAAATTCTGCTACTCCGCTGTCGCATCATCGTCGGTCGTCCTTATTTTACCTGTGAGTAATCTTCCATTTCCATCCACCGGATTTTCGCTGAAGTATTTTCAAGGGCTTTATCGTACTCTGTGGCTCGCTTGAGCTTTCTTCTCGGAACATTGTTGCAGGGGCCGTACGCCTTTGCTATGCTCTTGTATATTCACTCTTCCTCGGCTTCGGACTTGCAATAGGCGCTGAAGTCTACGAGAAAATGACGGGACTTGAGGTTTTTGGGCCAGAGGACTATCAGTGCGCCAAGAGCCATAGCAATGCGCCCTGGTTTAGAAAGACGCCTTCACAATTTTGGGGTAAACTCTTCTTCTGTATCCTATCCACTCTCCTGATATCCAGTCAGCATTTCTCACTGTACCGATGTTTTCGCTATTCCTGAGTTTACGGAACCAAGCGCCGTGGTACCGAAAGGAGTTGGTGAGTCGCCCTTCTTCGGTGCTTACCCCTTTATGAATGGGTATGCTGAGTGGAAAAATCTGGAAAGGCCATCCTTGTAGCTATTTCGTGCGTTGGTTGGGTCACCAATCACTTTGTTGGTAAAAGGTTCCCAAATCAGAGCGACATCAGTGCTGCAGTCGGGTGGGCGCCTACTGTTCCTTAGCTCTCGGTTCTTTTTCCGACGGTCAAGTTGTGCAGTGCATTTGCTGTAGGTGTCATTGCGAACATATACGGTCGTTTCTTCCGGGGGAACGCTTTTGCTGTCATGGTATGTCCCCTCTCGTCCTTCATACCTGCAGACAAACTGAACTTGACCTCCGAACTAGATCACCGGTATACTGTTTCAACTGCCTTCGGGCCTGGGTAATGGCGGCCTGCTGCATTTTGCATCCCAACAGGCCTCCGGCAGCTCAACCTCGTACTTGACTGGCTTCCAGGTCGCTTTGCAGCTGATTTCGGTGTCCATTGGGCTGACCGTTGGACTCGGCATCTCACTTGTACTTGTATTCCCAATCCAGTCGCGTAAGCGGAAGAGCGGCGTCTTTAGCCTTTGATCATTACTTTGCTTACTACGGCACACCTTGGTTACGACTTCAATCTACTGTGCACCTGTCGATCGAACATTTAGTATATCCTCAACCACAGGGTTCTAATTGACGAGTGGCTTATTACCTTCCGTACTGTACTTGCAACACCCGCGGTAAACTCTGGATGGTCGGCGGTCTACTGGGGCCGGATGTCAGTAGCCGGCACTGGGTGATTTTTCAAATGAACTTTGGACCGCGGATCTTATTTGATCTCTTACGGTGTTCGGCAGCCGTTCTCGTATCATGAATACCTTCGTTTCTCCAGTGACTTTAAGCTGAGACACTTGGCGGTATATGTCACACCTCAAAATCGATTGCATAAGACAAGTGACTAGAGCAAAGTTGGGGCGAGAGCGGGGTTATCGGGGGAGTTCGACAAGCGACCAGCCACTCAATGCCGCGATGATAAGGTCCAATGACCAGGGCATCACTTAACCCTCCCGCACACTCCTCAACAACTCGACAACTCTACACATATCGTCGATGACGCGAATTACAAAACAATCTCTATTATCCTGCGTCTTTATCACCAGACCTTCTGATACCCAGACCCTCCAGATCGGACCTCTGATTCCTCAACGGCTATGATCAAGGACGGTACTAGTGCATTAATTTGAAGAAAAGCCATGTTATTTCCCTTCACACATTCGACGGGGCAGATCCAACAAATCAGCCATGGGGCCAGAAAAGGGCAAACATAAGATTGTGCACAACGAATTCAATCCCTACAATAGCAGAGGTATGAACTTGCTAACTGTAACGTTATAGATAAAATAGGTTGTGATAGGGGGGTATAAAACGCAAAGAGCGCATCGTAGAGCATACGCCGCGAGAATTGTGATCGCTAACCACATGCCACATGCGCGGTGTCCAGACGCCGCCTGCGATACAATAATCGTGAAATGACGTAAAGGCAAGATAAAAGGGTTCTTCGATTGTCCAGTGAAAAGGGACACTATGACTATATATTCATATAAATAGGGCAAGAGGCAAAGACTGGGGAAGGGCCACACCAAGAAAGTAGGCGTTCAAACTATCACGGCCCTCGATCAAGTTAAATCGGTAATTTGACAAGGGGAAAAGGGGATGTAGAGGTTACAGACCTACGAGGTGTTAAAACATGGAATAGGCAGAATAAAGGGACAATGACCTGAGAAAGGGTTAACGGGCGAGGCAAAGGGGAACAAGATTCAAGGAAACGCTGCCAAGGCAGCAATTACTTTGTCCCATCGTAGGCGTCTTCATCCGCAAAGCCGCTATACTGGCTCTCCAGTGTCAAGTGTTTCTGGGAACGCGTAGGAGAGTATAGCGTACGAACGCCACCTTGCGCACCATTGCCAGTATATGTCGGTGAGGGGACAGTTGGCCCATCGACACTGCCTGCGCCTCCAAGAGCACGACGCTCAGCATATGCGCGTAGCATGTCGTCGGGAGACATCACAGTCGCGGGCATGGGCTGCATTGGCATGAAAGTTGACATAGAAGAGGCAGGTTCAGGGCTGTGAGGGCTGTGAACAGGGGAGGGAATGGTCGGGAAAGTTGTGGACTGAGCAGAGAAAAGGAGTTCAGGTCCTTCTTCGCCTTCAGCATCGGGAGAGGGGTCACCGGTGCGCATCACTGCAACCAGGAGATTGAATCGAGGAGCGGAAGATATGAGGAAGCATACGTACGACGGAGGGCGGGGATGACTGCATCTACACTTGGGCGGGAGGTTGTCTCCTCTCCTGCTAGACGAGCTTGGATATCCTCTAAGCTGAGGGTTCGCGGGCCATCAGTCTGCGTAGGAGACAACGACTCATCGTGTTCTGAGTTGGGGGTGGAGAACTCAGATGCCTCCCACTTGCGATCCGGGAGAGGGGGAACAATCGCCGTGTGATAGGCGCGGCTTGTGACAGTACGGCGGCTCTCCGAACTCGGGCGAACGTCAGGGGCGAAAGATACACGCGAAACACGCTCGGCGAAGGTCTGAGAAGTTGCCGCGGAGGAGCGAAGTTGTGCCGTGCCATTGCTCTGACCGGGTAAGACGGTACGCGACCTTGAACCAATACCCGCTTGACCACTTTCGACGGCGACGGTGGAGACGGGACGAGCATTGGCAAAGGAAAAGGATGACACCCGGTTACTTGGGTCGGTGGCCATGCTGTTACGAATGGCGGCCTGTGCACCGGCGACAGAGATGGGATTCCAGTTTGTGGAAATTGTACTCATGCGCTGATCGACGGCCTCGCTCCATCGTTTGCGATCCTCTTTGCCTCGCTTGCGTTTGATTTTGACATAAGCAGCAACAAGGAGGAATACGACGAGAAGAGGCATAATGACGGCGGCGGCAATTTTTCCACCGGAGAGGCGCTTGGGAGTGTAGGGGGTATTATTCACAACGGTAACGGTACTATCAGACTTTGACGTGTCGGCCGCGGCAGGGGTATCACCAGAGGAAGGGGGTTGATAAGTGACCGTAAAGATGGGGCCAGGGGCATATGGGGCTTGGTAAGGAGGTGTATTGGCAGGAACGATGGAGAGCTGAAGGTTGGCAGATTGGGTGGAATTCCACCACTTGGGTAAGAAACTAGTCTGATATATACCGGCGGGGAAGTAAACGTTTTGCCAGGCGTGGACGCGGATGGTGCTAAGGCCAGGGGCATAGAGATACATGTCCGCGTAATCTGTGCTGAGGCAAGACGTGTCCCATGTGATATTGATAGTTGTGGAATACGGGATGGACTGGGAAGCGGTAGGGGATTTGTAGAAGCCGCCAGTGCTGCAGGCTAAAAAAACAGTGTCAGAGAGAAGGTTCGCCAATTAAACGATGAGGAAGCTCTGTGGGTGGTACAAAAAGGTTGTAGGGAAAGAGGAAGGGATGTGTGGGGTGTGAGGGGAGGAAATACTTACACTGGTTGGCACGCTTCTGGGGCGAGTGGGCAAACGCCTTACCAAAACGAAAGTGGGACATGCTAGCTCAACTTTGTAACAAGAAGAAAAGGAGTGTGTCCGCTAGACAAGCGGGTGAGAGGGGATGGGAGGGGATGGCGGGAGGGAGAGGAGGGGGAACGAGGGGAGTCGGGGAACGAGTTGGGGAACTGGAGAGAAAAAGAAGTTGGGCGCCAGCATTGATGATTTGTTCCGTCTCCGTCTCGGCTTGGGACGTAGCTTATGTCATGCACCCGTCCTATCCCCTTTCTACCAGTTTCGGCCCGGACATAGCAGTTGAAATAGGCTCGGAACCAGCCGTTCTATTCAAACTCAACCTAACTCAGACCTAACTCAGACCAACTCAGACTAACTCAGCAACAGTTTTCATTTTTCATAGAACGGCTGGGCGAATTCGGGCCACTTTTAGTGGGCCTGCAAAAGTTGGTGCAACAGTCAAATTTTGTCTCATTTGCCCCCTTCCTCATCACAATTTTCTTTCCTCCCCTGTGTTGACAGCATTTTGTTTCAAATAAATTATATATTCCAACTCAGTATCAATGCAAATACCATATTTCTTAGTCTTTGAACAATGTCAGTATATAAAAAGTCAAACAAAGTCAAATTTTGAACTAGAATGTGACAAAAAAATGTGCAAAATGGCAAATAAAGACAAGAGCTCAGCAAGCATCACATACAATATTGATTCATGACAGCACAAGCTATGTGTCCATGAGACCCCAGCCTGTTCTGCATGTATGGCTCATTGGCAAACACAGGTGTGCAGAGGAGCATCAGCAAAATTCAACAAAACTTACCCCACTTACAACCATTTCCACTTATTACATACTTACCCCAAAGTGAACCAAGTAGCTATAAGCTAACAAGGGAATTCTAAGCTTATAAATTGGCCTAAGCTTATAAGCATCAGGAAAATGTCATTTGAGTTTTTGCACCTTTTCACACCTTAACAACTTTTTGCTAAGATGTAATAAGATCAAGGATTTTATGACAGCATTTTCTGTCTTATTTTTGCTCATTTCATGCAGAATTTTTTCAAA